>ERZ1027047.724-NODE-724-length-15715-cov-10.644189_pt1 | contig 15715 bp, 14 predicted proteins | sample MGYA00519286_ERZ1027047 | MGnify/ENA primary metagenome ERZ1027047 (study PRJEB26926, sample SAMN06164592) | human gut metagenome | biome: ENVO:00009003; feature: ENVO:2100002; material: ENVO:00002003 | host: Homo sapiens | place: USA | collected 2012 ... | reverse complement strand
TGAAGCAATTCTTGCCGAAAAATTGCCTTAGCCTGCTGCTCTAAATTATCATTTACCTACTTATCATAGCCCTTGCGAGTGGCGAGGGTGAAAACGGGGATACACCACTCCATAGTTGTTCTCAATAAAAAGGAGAGTTCAACTATGAAGCAAAAAATAGTCGCTGCTGTTGTGCAAGGTATGCTCCCATATCTGAACAACGCACAAACCGAAAAGCTGCAAGAGGTCTTGTTGCACGCTCTATGGGATTATGACATTAGTCCTTCCGATGGCAAGACCAAGGAGCAGGAGCAAGACCTTTTAGCACTTTTTCTTGCCGCCAAGCGTATTGAGGGTTGTTCCGAAAAGTCACTGAATTACTATCAGGCCACCACACAGGCAATGCTTGACGGCATCGGGAAACCAATCAAGGAGATTGTGACAGAGGATATTCGTCAGTACCTGACGAATTACCAAAGGGAACGCCATTCCAGCCGAGTGACCGTAGATAACATTCGGCGTATTCTTTCATCGTTCTTCTCTTGGCTGGAAGATGAGGATTATATTCTTAAAAGTCCCGTTCGCCGGATACATAAGGTCAAAACAGCGTCAAATATCAAGGAAACCTACTCTGACGAAACCCTTGAGCTGATGCGGGATAGCTGCTCTGAAATGCGGGATTTGGCGATGATCGACCTGCTTGCTTCAACCGGAATGCGTGTTGGAGAAATGGTGCTTCTAAACCGGGATGATGTGGATTTTGCAGAGCGGGAGTGCGTGGTGTTTGGCAAAGGAGACAAAGAGCGAATGGTCTACTTTGACGCCCGAACGAAGCTGCACCTGCAAGCCTATTTGGAAGGCCGCAATGATGATAATCCAGCACTGATCGTTTCTCTGAAAGCACCTTTCAACCGCCTATCCATAGGCGGTGTCGAGACAAGATTACGGGAATTGGGCAGGCAGTTGGGCGTACACAAAGTGCATCCGCACAAGTTCCGACGAACGCTGGCCACAATGGCGATAGATAAAGGAATGCCCATAGAACAGCTTCAGCAATTACTGGGGCACAAGCGGATTGACACGACTTTGCAATACGCAATGGTCAAACAAAGCAATGTGAAACTGGCGCATAGAAAATATATCGGATAGTGAGGGAAATCCAATGCAAATGCAGACAATTCATCTATCAGAAGTAATCACAGATATAGCTGCAGGGCCTTTTGGCTCCAATTTGAAGGTGTCGTGTTTTGTTGACGATGGTTTTCCAATTATCGACGGGGCAAACCTCAAAGGGATGAAAGTCACTGACAATATCACAAAATATGTAACCGAAGAAAAAGCAAGATCATTGCATCGGTCTATCGCAAAGCGAAATGATGTTGTTGTGACAATTAGCGGAACACTTGGACAAATAGCCTATATTCCATTTGATTCAAAATATGAAGAGTACTTATGCTCACAACGGCAGTTCAGAGTATCTTTTGATACAACAAAGGTATATGTCCCATATCTTGTATTCTATTTCCATACATATGAGGGGCAGAATAAGATATTGTCTTTTGCCAACCAAGTCGGTGTACCAGCTTTGTCACAGCCACTCAAGAATTTTCGGCAGATTGAAATTAGTATTCCTATGCTGGAGGAGCAAAAGAAGATTGCAAGTATTATTGAATCAATCAATGGAAAGATTGAGAGAAATACAGCGATAAATGATAATTTAGCAGCTTAAATCTCGATAGCGGATACATCCAGTTCGCCGGACATTAGTTTGGGCAAAAGAGAATCCCGCAGCATAGATAGCTTTCTGTTTTCTATGCGTTGGTTAATTACAAGATCGTAAATCGGTTGTAGCACGCCGCCAATACGCTCCATAGAAGCTACATCGGGAATGATCACCTCTGCTTTTGCCAGATCTTCACGCTTAATATGACCCATAGTTGTGGCTTTATCGGCGGCAATTGCAACAAACCGAGCAAGATGATGTGCTGTCCAAGTATAGTAAAACCACTTAGGATATTTGACGGATGTCACTTTGAATAGATGCTGGTTGAGGCCACAAGTACCTCCACACCATAAATCCACAAGCAGGCTACCCGACCAAGAAAAAATCACATCACCATCGTGGACAATGAATTCAGGTTTGATGTTTGGAGAGCAAAGCTCACTGCTATAATCACAAAAGCCTTGGCGTAGCTCCTTAATTTTGAGAACTGGCAATCCTCTCTCGCCATCAACTGGGCGGAACTTTTGCATAGCCAGCCCATTAAGATAGTCTGCAATATCAAGAAGGCTGCCAGTTGTCCAATTTGGGGGCAATTCTCCGTTTTGAAGCAATTCTTGCCGAAAAATTGCCTTAGCCTGCTGCTCTAAATTATCATTTATGAAAGGAAGCTTGTTATGAAATTAAGTGATATTAAAGCAAAGCAAATACTTCCTTTTGAAATTGATGACATAAAGCTAATAAGACTTTTTAGTTTCTACTTGCATTCTGCTCCAACAGTTGAAAGTAGAACAGCAGCAAAATTAGCTGAGCAAAGACTGTTACATAACTGGAAAAGTTTCATCTGCCAATTGCCGCAAGATAAAATCAAGTTTTATTCGGAATCGTATTCGGTAGACCAGTTTATAAATAGCTTTGGAAAGTTTGGACTAAATGATGATGCGGATATAAACCGTCAAACGAAGGCTATAGTTTGCAAAAGGAAAGATAAATCTGAAACTGATTATTCTTGCTTATTGCGTCACATACGAAATTCAATTGCCCATAACAATTTATATTTATATAATGCGGGAAATAGAAAATTTATATTGTTTGAGGATTTTAATACAAGAGGGAACGCCACTGCAAGGATACTTTTATCACAAACTGATTTGACAAAATTAAAGAAAGAAATTATGAGATAAAGGAGAGAGAATTATGCCGGGGTTATATACTGAAGCCGATTATGAAAACTCAGTAATCGAGCTTTTCAGAAACGATTTGGGCTATGAGTATGTCTACGGCCCGGATGTGGAGAGAGACTTTAGTAGCCCGCTCTATGATACCGTATTAGAGGAGTCCTTGTATCGCCTGAACAAGGGCTTACCTGCTGATGCCATTAACGATGCACTATTCAAACTGCGCAACTTTGAAAATGGCGAGCTTGTACAGAAAAACGCCGAGTTTATGGAGTACCTGCAAAGCGGCATTCCGGTCCGTTACTTGGAAAAAGGTGAGGAGCGTTCCGGCATTGTGTATCTCGCTGACTATTCCCATCCCGAAAACAACTCCTTTATTGTTGCCAATCAATGGACCTTCATTGAGAACAGCAACAAGCGTCCGGATGTTATCCTATTTCTCAACGGCCTGCCTGTTGTTCTTGTTGAACTAAAATCCCCCTCCCGTGAGGAAACAGACGCTTCTGAGGCCTATCGGCAGCTTCGGAATTATATGCAGGAAATTCCGTCGATGTTCATTTACAACGCCATCTGTGTGATGAGCGATCAATCTACTTCCAAGGCAGGAACGATCACCTCAGGTGAAGATCGTTTTATGGAGTGGAAAACGAAAGACGGCAGTTATGAAAATACCCAGTATGCACAGTTTGACACCTTCTTTGAAGGGTTGTTCCAAAAAGATCGCTTGTTGGATATTATCAAGAACTTTATCTGCTTTTCAAACGAGGGTATCAAGAGCTTCAAAATTCTTGCCGGATACCATCAGTATTTTGCGGTAAGAAAAGCAATCGAATCTACAAAGCACGCAACTGTAACGGACGGCAAGGGCGGTGTTTTCTGGCACACACAAGGCAGCGGAAAATCGTTGTCTATGGTCTTTTATGCTCATCTGCTGCAAGATGCCTTGGACAGCCCCACGATCGTCGTGCTTACTGACCGCAACGATCTTGATGATCAGCTTTACAGCCAGTTTGCCAAGTGTAAGAAGTTTTTGCGGCAAGAGCCTATCCACGCTGAAAGCAGAGAGCATTTGAAGTCGCTGCTTGCCGGCAGACAGGCAAACGGGATTATCTTTACTACAATGCAGAAGTTTGAGGAATCCCACGAGCCGCTTTCTGAGCGCCGCAATATTGTCGTGATGGCAGATGAAGCACATCGTGGGCAGTACGGACTTGCGGAAAAAATCAAAATCACAACAAACGAGGATGGCGAAGAAGTCGCCAAGCGTGTTGTTGGCACGGCTCGCATTATCCGCAACAGCTTGCCCAATGCTACATACATCGGCTTTACCGGCACGCCGATTTCTTCCAAAGATCGCAGCACCCGTGAGGTGTTCGGCGATTACATTGACATCTACGATATGACGCAGGCTGTCGAGGATGGTGCAACACGCCCGGTCTACTATGAAAGCCGTGTTATCAAACTGCATTTGGATGAAGCCACCTTGCGCCTCATTGATGCTGAATATGATATTATGGCCAATAACGCCGATCCGCAGGTTATCGAGCAGAGCAAAAAACAACTTGGCCAGATGGAGGCTGTCCTGGGCAACGACCAGACGATCAATTCGTTAGTCTGCGACATTCTTGACCACTACGAAAATAACCGTGCGAACCTGCTCACAGGTAAAGCGATGATCGTTGCATATTCTCGTGCCATCGCTATGAAGATATACAACTGTATTCTCAAACTGCGCCCGGCGTGGACGGAAAAAGTCGCCGTTGTAATGACCGAGAGCAACAAAGACCCGGAAGAATGGCGCAAAATCATTGGAAACAAGCACCACAAAGACGAACTAGCACAGAAATTCAAGGATAATGACAGTCCCCTGAAAATTGCTATTGTCGTAGATATGTGGCTGACGGGCTTTGATGTACCATCCCTTGCAACAATGTATGTCTACAAACCGATGCAGGGCTACAACCTGATGCAGGCCATTGCCCGTGTCAATCGAGTCTTCCGTGATAAGGAAGGCGGTCTTGTCGTCGACTATGTAGGTATCGCTTCCGCCTTGAAGCAGGCAATGAACGACTATACGGTACGGGATAAAAAGAACTATGGCGATACCGATGTCGCAAAGGTTGCATATCCCAAGTTCCTCGAAAAGCTCTCTATATGCCAAGATCTGTTCCATCACTACGACTACTCGAAGTTTATGTCCGGCACGGATCTTGAGCGGGCAAAAACAATCAGCGGCGCTGTGAACTTCATAATGGGTCGGGAGTTGGAGAAGGAACGGGATACATTCCTCAAAGAGGCACTGATGCTTCACCAAGCACTGTCTCTCTGTTCTTCCTTGGTAGATGAGCCGATGCGATTCGAAGCAGCTTTCTTTGAGTCTGTCCGTGTCCTTGTTGTTCGACTGACCAATCAAGGTAGTGGGCAAAAGATTTCTCTCCCGGAGATGAACGCCCGGATCAACGAACTTTTGAAACAGAGCATCAAGAGTGACGGTGTCATCAATCTGTTTTCTGATGTGAACTCCGAATTTTCTCTGTTTGATCCGAAGTTCCTTGAAGAAATCTCCAAGATGAAAGAAAAGAATCTTGCCGTCGAATTGCTGAAGAAGTTGATCGCCGAGCAGGTTCAGATTTACCGCAGGACAAATGTGGTCAAATCCGAAAAATTCAGCGAGATTATGCAGCGGGCGATGAACGCCTATCTGAACGGTATGCTGACAAATGAGCAGGTCATTGATGAGATGATGAAGCTCGCCAAGCAGATCGCCGCTGCGCACAACGAAGGCAAAGAACTTGGCCTCACGGCGGATGAGTTAGCATTCTACGATGCGCTGACAAAGCCACAGGCAATCAAAGATTTTTATGAAAATGATGAGTTGATCGCCATTACCAAGGAACTTGCTGAAACCCTTCGCAAGAACCGCACGATTGACTGGAACAGGCGTGAACAGGCAAGGGCAAGAATGCGCATGCTGATTAAACGCCTTTTGAAAAAACATAAGTATCCGCCCGAAGGGATGGACGATGCTGTTCAAACTGTTATGACGCAGTGCGAGCTTTGGACGGATAATATGGAGGAGTGAGTATGGATACACAGAAGCTTTCTATAGCAATTCAGGCCTTTATAAAAAAGCAATCCAGCAATGCGGCATATTATGAAGAAAACTGGAATGAACGGAAAGAGCGAAAAGCATACTACCAATCCTTCACCAAAGATAAGCTCTTGGCAATGACCGAAGAAGATTTCCTTGAGTATATCAGCAGGCTTTGGGCAGTGCTAATGTGGGGAAACAAAAAATATGTTGTCGATAAGCTGATTGAAGATAATGGCTTTTCTACGCTTAAAAAGCAGTTAGCCGACCTGTTGTACGGATCTGCCTCTGTAGAGAAACGGTGGGATATTTTTCTGAAATCTGTAAAAGGTATGGGACCTGCTACGATCAGTGAACTGCTTTCCTATATGAATCCGCAGGAGTACATCGTATTCAACAAGACAACCATTCTTTGTTACGGTTACTTGGGGATTCCGAATATGCCCAAGTACAACTATCAATACACCGGAAAGAAATATACTGAAGTGTGTACGATTGCAAAGGAAATTGCATCCAGTCTGAAGAAAGCAGGCGCTGCTGATTCGGATTTGCTGGCTGTTGACTATTTCCTGTGGGATGAAATTCTCCCTCTCGCAGAAAAGGATGTCCCTACCACAGATGCGATTTCTATTTCTCAGGAGCCCGTTTCTGCCAGAGATTCAAGATCGCTACACGATGAGATTAAGGACAAGCTGGTGGATATAGGAAAGTTGCTTGGCTTTGACAGCCGCTCTGAAGTAAAGATTGCAACGGGCGCAGTTGTGGACGCTGTCTGGGAAGCTAAAATCGGCAATATGGGGAAAGCAATTTATGTTTTTGAGGTACAGTCCAAAGGTTCCATCGATAGCCTTATTCTAAATCTGAAAAAGGCACAGAGCAATGCAGCGGTTCAAGCTGTTGTCGCCGTTGCAGATGAAGAACAGCTTGCGAAAATCATTCAGGAAAGCGCCGGTGTGATTGATGAAAAATCTCTGCGAACTTGGGACTCCGAGGATGTTTTGGCCGTTTATGATGCTCTCGTCCGGGCTCACGAATCAATTAACAAACTGGCACTTGTGCCGGAAAGCTTTTGAATCTTTGCCCTGTTTTCGGTTGCCCCTGATAAAGTTCGGAACAATATCAAATCTCGTTTGACATTATTCTGGTTCCAGTTTGACATAGTTCCGGCAGAACAATGACATTATTCCGGAAATTTTTGATATTGTTCCGAACATTGTTCTTTTTCATTCGGTCCGAGCTGTATATAAAGCAAGCGGAGGCCATCGACCTCCGCTTGCTCATTATCCGTATACAATTTCCTGCATCACGACCTCGTTCGCCCGATGCCGGATGCCGTTCATCTTTCGCACCCACGCCATCGGGTCATCGGCTTTCAAGGCCTCCGCCACGCCCTCGGTGTCTGCGTATTGTTCTACCAACCGAAGAAGGAGTTCCTGCGCCTGCTCCTCGATGTCTGCGAGGTGCCCATCCAGCACCCCGGCGGTCAGCAGGTTATAATACAGCACTCGGTGATGCTCCTTCAGATAAGCTCGCCGCCGCTGGCCGTAAATGCCGATGGGGCGTTCTTCTTCGGGCGGTAAGCAAACATTGGGTAGGCAATAGTCGCCCTGCCTTGTGTAAGTGCCGCCCAGCTGCTCAAATAGCGATTTCATGTGTGATCCTCCCATTCAAAATTTCCCCGGCAGGTCTGCAATGCAAAATGCACCCGCCTTTCGGTTACAGTCTACCAAAACCGAAAGGCAGGTGCGAGTGTGCGAATTTCAGAATCGCACGGTCAGTACGATGTTGTGACAAGTCATAGGCTTTAGGCCAAAATACGATGCACCTGTATTTTGGCCTGAACGGGGCGATTCCGTGCATCTGCGCAGGCTTTCGCATTGCCTCTGCAAAAAATACAACGAACTTTTGTTGTCCGACTACACTTTTTACAGCGAACTTTGCAAATGGCCTTAAATCGTTGCAAAGATCACTTCCGCTTCATCTTCCTGCTGAACTCATTCAGCGTCTGGATATGCCAGAGGCTTTTGCGGGTGATGGAGCGAAAGGTCAGGGAGCAGAAGAAGTCCACGAGAAAGATTTTCGGAATGCAGAACTTCAGTCCCTTTTGAAAGGCTTTCAGCGACCCACGGCTGCACCAGTTGTGGACGGTGGTCAGGGTGTAGCCGGTCAGGGCCACCACATCCTTTACCGTGACCACGTCTGGGTATTTGCGCAGCAGCTTTTCATAGTAGCCGTGCATCTGTCGCAGTGTGTCCTCCGGCAGCTCCTTGGAGAGCCTCGCCACATAGTGGGTGCCGTACCAGCCCTTCGGCGCAGAATAGAGTTCAGGGAAAATCGCCCGCTCCTCCAAATATGCTTTCACATCCTCTTTTCGGATTTTATAGCACCGGGTTTTCTTACCCGACCACTCGCAGGGCACCTTGCCGCTTTTGAGCAGGTGCAGCGCCGTGGACTTGCTGATATGGCAGATGCGGAAGAACTGCTCCTTGTTCATTACCTCGGGAACGCTGTCCCAGTTAACGGGGAATACATCCATTTGTAACACCTCAAAAATAGATTTTCGTCGGTTGGAAGCTCTATTCTGCGGTGTATGGCCGTCTCCCGATTTTTCTCTCCTATCTTCCCGCATTTCTCTCCAAAATCGGGAAAAATTCCGATTTGAACCCACTTTCAAAAAAGCCTGTCCCGCAAGGCTTTCCGAGCGAAAAAAGCCTGATTTCAAGCGGCTCTCGGCGGGTACGGGGCTTACAGAAACGGCCCCAAAACGGACACCCCCGTCACAGTTGCATAAAAGACTCGAAATCATGTTTCCACTTTGGAAGTCCAAACTGCCGAAAAGCCAGTAACCATGCGGGTTTGCGGGCAAGTTCAAATCGTGAATTGGGGTCTGTTCTATCCTGTTGTTCTTCCCAATTTCCACGGCTTGAATTTTGCGGGAAAATGGCTATAATGAGAGCAGCCATCTGACGGCCACTTTCAGAGGTATGTTTTGGGGTTCCGTAGTTACCGCTATCGTCCCTGATTTACCGTCATCATCCAAGTTGGTGTAATGATTCGAAATCAGGTTTCCTATGCGGAGTGCCAAACGGCTGAAACCCTTGGAACCATGCGGGTTCCAGCCGAGTTCAAATTGAATAATGTTGCTTGTTCTATCCTGTTGTTCTTCCCGATTTCCACCGGCTGAATTGGTCGGCGGGTCGGGACCAGGGATATAACATAAATTTGGAGATGTACCCAAGCGGTTGAAGGGTCCGCACTCGAAATGCGGTAGGTCGGCTCAAAACCGGCGCGAGAGTTCGAATCTCTCCATCTCCGCCATGAGGTCTGCCAGCGAAAAGCTGGTAGACCTCTTTCCTTTTTATGGAGAAACCGCCGATAGGTTTTGCAGCATGGGGGCCACAATGTCCTGCTCAATGGCTGCGGCGGATTGTTTTTTCGTGGCATATTGCAGATGCCCGTAAATATCCACCGTTGTTGAAATCTCACTGTGTCCCAGCCATTCTTTTACCTGTTCCATCGGAACACCGTTGGCCAGCAAAAGCGAGGCACAGGTATGGCGAAGATCGTGGAAACGAATGTGCCGTAAATTGTTCTTGGCAAGCAACTTCCCAAAGGTCGAGGACACATAGTTGGGTTTAATGAGATTGCCAATCACATCGACACAGACATATCCCAGATATTCTTTGTTGTAGGCGCGCCCGCACAGCTTGCGATTTTCTTCCTGCTGTTTCTTGGCCTCCAGCAACCGTTCTTTCAAAAAAGGAATCAATGGATAAGTCCGCAGACTGGATTTGTTCTTTGCCTTGTCCTTCTTAATCGTGACCCGCTCTCCCTTTACATTGCAGGTTGTTACCGTATGCCGAATGGAGAAGCAGTTATGGTTGAAGTCAAAGGCACTCCATTTCAAACCGATAACCTCACTGCGGCGCAGGCCGTAAAAAGCAGTCAGTAGAACTACCAGCTCGATCTTATGCCCCTTGATAACTTCAAACAGATTCAGGACTTCCGAATCCAGGTAGTAGTCACCCTTGAAGGGTTCAGGCTTGGAAATGATAATCCGGTCAGCCGGATTGCTTGGAATCAGATTTTTGTCAACCGCATAATTCAACGCCCCATGAATCAGAGCGTGGTAATGTTTAACGGTGGTCGGCTTGACCCGTTCCAATTCTTTCTCATAAAAAGCGAGAATATCTTGTTTGGTAAGGTCACAAAGGGCGACAGGATGCTCTCGGAAATACGGGGCGATGGGGTTGTTAAGCTGTTGTTCGTATCCCGAATAGGTCGAGAGTTCAATGGGCTTGCTGTCCATCACCCGTCCGGTAGCAGACTTGTACTTGTACTCAAGCCACTGGTACAGGAAATCCACAAAGGAAATCGCTGCGGATGACGGGCCAGACGGAGAAGCCGACTGCTGTGAGGCCGTAGCCTCCTGAAGCAGCTTTTCCGTCCATTCTTTTCGGATGGTGGGAAGCATATTGTTTGCCCAGGTCTTATTGCCCTTGACTTTCTTATGGGTGGGAATCCATTTGGGCTTTCTCTTACCGTTCTCATCGGTAAGGTTTAGAACCCAATAGAGATACCCTTTTTTCTCGGCCACATGGCCGGAGATTAGTTTGCTGTTTTCTTGCAGGTGTACCGCTGGCATACTGATCTGTTCCTCCTTTTGCGGTATTGAGTTCACCTACCAATGACACCTTTATTGTATCATCGGACAGAACAAAACTCCAGGTAAATCCGCGTCAGAATTGTTAACTTTCTGCGTCTATCCGGTGAAGATCGACACCATAGCCTGCTACTCCGCAAAAGTGGAGCAGGTGATTTTCAAATAACGAAGAATGTGGGCTTTGGGGATGCGGTAAGCCCGTCCAATTTTAAGGTACTCAATTTTCCCATCTTTAAGTAACTTGTACCCGGTTTTTGTACTGACGCCAAGCGCCTCACACATTTGACCAATGTCCATCACATCCGGGTAGTCTTTTAACATCAATCGGTAGGCATCTCTGGGAGAGAGTAGGCCGCCGTCATTTTCATACATTGTGAGTCCTCCTTTCGTTGGGGTATCCTATGCCGATGCTGATTGCCAGGGCTGCATCTACCTCCAGCATTTTTTCTTTACTGATACGCCCAATGTAACCACGGAGCCGCTTCCGGTCTATTGTCCGCAGTTGTTCCAACAGAAGCAGAGAGGTAGGCGCAAGCCCCGGCACATTCTCAAGTAGGATATGGGTAGGCAGACTGTTCTTCGCTTTTCTGCTGGTGATGGCTGCTGCAACAACGGTAGGACTAAAGTGATTCCCCACATCATTTTGGATAACAAGGACAGGGCGGATGCCGCCTTGCTCGGAGCCGACCACCGGGTTCAGGTCTGCATAGAACAGATCGCCACGCCGGATAGCCTTTCGCATAAACTGACCTCCTGAATATTAAGTAAGCCGGAAATGGGGCAGGCCATAAGACCTGCCCCATTTCCGGCGAAATACAAAATCCGATTTGTTTTCTTGTTATGTGCCATTTGTCCTTGACACCCCGCACATATTGGGAAGTCATCAGTGACCGGCAGCGAACCGGCCCACGGGAATCTCACCCCTCCGAGGATCTCTCCGAGCTGCCCCCATTGCGTGATCCTGCAACCAGATGGTTTCCAAATGTTATGGACTACTCTGATCTTAAGCAGGGCTGTGGCTGGACAGGAGTACCATTATGCCCCTTTCCGGTCATGGCCGCGCCGGGTGCTGCCCGGTTTTTACAGGCTGCCGTTACTCGCTCATACAGGACAGGATTGTATGCAAGACCAATTATGATAATCAGGTGGGATCTGCTCATCATGTCCGTATATCATGGCGCGGCCCCTGAATCGGCTTTAGCTCTTCGAGCTGGAAAGGGGGGATGTTACTGATGAATGAGTATGCGGTTGTCAAGGTACAGGTGAAAGAAGAACACTCGAAAGAATGCCTTTCACCTATCGTCCTGAAACCGCAGGGGTGTCAACCCTGTGCCGCAAAATATTTTTTAAGTTTGGCAATCGCCAGGTTTATGGACTTGGCAACGGCTTGATGGCTTGTCCCTTCCATGCGACCGATCTGCCGGGTAGAGAGTCCCTGAAAAACATGAAGCCGGAATCGCCGTTTCTGAACCTCGGTCAAAGCGCCCACTGTAAAAAGCTGCTCCAGGGCTTTCCAGGCATACTTGCGGTTCTGTATGTCAACAACTCGTTCTTCCCATTCTTCATCCAGAGCGCGAGTGGCACAATGCTCCGTTTCCTCCAAACCGTGGATCGAAACATCCTTGCGGGTCTGGGCGCTCTCTGCCCGATCCTGCTCATAGTAAATTTGATCGGACAGGGCTTTCAGCTCTGCAAAGTCATGTTCCGTTTTGTCAGGATTCTCCTTCAGATAATCCTCCAGTGTGATTTCTATGATTTCGTTATGAAAGCGATAAACGATATTTGGGCTGTTTTTGTTTATCGCATAGTCGCTTTTGCGATAATTTTGCACCTCTGTTACCTCCGATTTGTTTTTTGTGGAAAACAAATCGGAAGTGGTGGTGCTCGACACCAGTGACCAAGTAGTCGAGAACAAATCAAAAAGCGGCCGAATCTGTAACTCAGTACAAATTCGACCGCTCCAAGTCGTTTATTAAAAAGTCCGCAGAAAAAGCATCTTTTGGCAGGTGGAGGCTTTTCGCTTTTAGAACAATACTCCCGGCCACCATACTTCCATATAAAGATGATTTTCTTTGTCTTGTAAGCCGTGTGTCGTGGTGCGTAAAGACAGCGGAACAGCATAATGCGCTTCTTGAGGTATTGCATAGTGCATCAGACTCCTGTCCATACAAACGGACGGCACACCGGCAGCATCACTCCCTTTCTTAATTCAAATATATGTATTTCTACCGACAGGTCAATGCTGCCGAGCCGAAATAAACCTATTCAGTTTAAGATCAACTCTGCATTGTCCGGTCATCAGCGATTATTCTTTTTTATGCGGATAAAGTCAGTAATCAGAAGTATCAAACCGATTATTCCAATCGCAACTATTACATAGCTTTCATGTAAAATTCCATGAAAGCCAAGAAAGCCACTAAATCCGGTTAAATGGACACCGTTTCCGGTCATTCCCGAAATAGGAAAACGAACAGAAAGTCGCCATAATACAAATATAATCAGCGCCGATATTCCAAACAAACTTCCTCCAAGCCACGTTCTCCATGACATTCGCTTGTTTCCTTTCAATGCAGATTCTTGTGGTGGGGTCGGCTCGGTAATATTGTCCTTTAACAAATAGTCAGTAGATACCTTAAAACATTCACTTAATGAGACGATTTTTTCCAGTTCAGGGGATGCCAAGCCGTTCTCCCATTTTGTGATGGCCTGCCTTGATACTCCTATTTTTTCTGCGAGTTTCTCCTGGGACAGTCCCATCTTTTTTCGTTCCCTTTGAATCTTTTCGGGTAACTTCATAGTGAACCTCCTCACTTTCATTCTATTTTTTCTGTGGTAGCCACTCTACCACCCCACCTATGTCAATTCGGCAACCAGTGGTAGCAATAAAAAAATTATGAAATATTGCAGAAAAGCTCACCGAAACGGTGAGCCTTTCTGCAATAATCAATATTGTGGGTAGCTGCCTATTTTGGTTCTTCCCACAGATGCCCACACATTTTCATAGAGAGAATCTATCCTTCGTTTTTCCCAATCGCATCCGCTAATTGACCACTGACGGCATCTATGTAGAGATATACCCCGTCCCGATCACAGTGGTACAGGTTAGAGTAGCTTGTGCTCTCATTCGGGCTGATGGGGTTGGGCTCTACCACTTCAGTGGCCTCCAACAGACCGACTCCTGACTTTGCAGCAGCAGAAAGTGCTTTTTTCAGCACAGCAATCTGTCCATTGCTCCAAAGCCCCTCCAGATCTTCAAGGACTTTTGGGTCCTGCTCCATGTCTTTGAGAAGTTGTATAACTTGATCTGGAGACAGATATACACCGGAGCAATAGTTTTCGATGATTCGGTTCTGCATGGGGTTTGGAAAGGAAACAGGAGTGATTTGTTCCCATGAGGTGAAGTACCGCGCATATTCTGGCTTTTGTTCCACCAGGAACGAAAAGGCACTACCTCTGGTGTAATAATAATCTCGGAAAAAACCTTGGATTACTGCAATATAGAAGCCGTGGCTTTTGTCAAACAGCTCGTTAGATTCCGTTTCAGCCCCAACGCGCAAGGTATTCAGATATTTTTCGGCATAGAAATCCTCCATTCCATGCTGCGCGGCAAGGGCCAGCACTTTTTCCTCCTGTCCCTGCTGTATCCAGGTTAAGGGAGTAAAATACCATTCCCGCATTTCCTCTGGTGAAATCGGGTGAAAACTCACATCGTATCCCACAAAAATCCTCCTTTCAATCCCACCAGAAGTACCAAACAGTGGACTGCCGCAGCACATCGGCCAGAGCGCCCACGGTGGCGTCCTCCGGCCCCTGGTCAATCACATCGGGACAGAAGCCATACAGTTCCACTGCTGCATCCATAGCCTTCTCCTCGGGAACGGGAGCCGGGAGCAGGAACTCCAACTCGTCGTGGCTCATGGCAGCGGGCACCGCCCCATGCTGTTCAAACCAGTATTTCGCAACTGCCATTAACTCTGGCGTGTTAGGACATTCATTCCAGCCACCAAAGGGCAGATAGGCAAAAATCTCCCAAGGATTCTTCACGGGGATTTTAGCCAGAATGAGAGGATAGGTCATATTATTATCGGAATTCCAGTAGCTTGAAAAACGACGGTTATCATATCCGCCCTCCATCTCGCCCAGGATCTCCTCATCCCAGTCCATATCGTCATCCTCGGCTTCTTCCTTGCGCTGCCCAATCATTTCCTCCAGGACTGCCTTACTGTTCTCAACAGGGGCGGAGAGCATTTTCTTCCGGTATTCGGCAACTTTGTCCGGGTCGAAAGCAAAGTCGTCCTCGCCATCGCTGTCCGGGTCAGAATTCATAATCAGGCATTCCCACAGGATTTCGTCATCCGCCTTAATCAGAACCGGCACAAAGCCCTCTTTGACACTTTCCCGTTTGACATAGTTATATGCCGACATGATGGGGTCATCATCCGTCATTGAGGGGAAATAGGTACATTCACAGTCCAGATATTCCATCATGGCTTCCGCAAGGTCTGAAGGCTCCAGAGTGGCCTCATCGAAACTCTGTCCCTGCCGGTTGGCGAACCGCTTTTCCATGACTTTTGCCATAGCCTGATAATAGTTTTCATCAAATGGGATGAACAGATAGGCTTCATCCTGGAACTTATCGGAATAATATTGCTCTGAACCGAAATACTCCAAAGCATAGTTATCAATGTCGCTGGGGAAGTACGGGCTATCCGCCTCGCCGTAGTAATATCCAGCAAAGGCTGCGCCCTCCTTGTTGAACAGCGCCCCAAAGAGCTGTCCTTTCAGCTGGTCCCGGATAAAGCCACGCAGATCGGCGCGGCTCAGATCTGCCATAAACGGCTGCACCTGCTCCCAGTACCGCTCCATAAATTCCGCGCTCATCAGATCATGCTCTATGCACCAGCGCAGATAGATTGCCATGTGGTTGTAGGCATTGATCTCATTCACCGGCAAGCCCTTTTCCTGAATGGATTCCAGGTGCCATGCGGCATCGTCCATATCGCCGGTGAATTCTTCCTCTGCAAGCGTTCCTCTGGTGATGGCATTCTGGCGGGTGGGATTAACCACAAAACTGATGCCTGCCA
>ERZ1027047.703-NODE-703-length-16028-cov-8.325362_pt1 | contig 16028 bp, 10 predicted proteins | sample MGYA00519286_ERZ1027047 | MGnify/ENA primary metagenome ERZ1027047 (study PRJEB26926, sample SAMN06164592) | human gut metagenome | biome: ENVO:00009003; feature: ENVO:2100002; material: ENVO:00002003 | host: Homo sapiens | place: USA | collected 2012 ... | reverse complement strand
AAAGTCTTTTATTCCACCGCTTCAAGCGGTGGTTTATTTTTGCTAAAGCTACAACTGAAAGACCGCATCGGATTGCCGATGCGGTCTGTATGCATACTGTATTCACTTATTCAATATTTTTCTCTTTGCTATGTTTTTTCCTGGTTTGTTTTGCGTTCTCCTGCTTTTCTTCCTCTCTCTGATTATCACGAATGACCTTTGCCGCTATCTTCTTGACCGCTTTGAGAAGTTCCTCCTGTCCTGATCTGATGCAGCACTCATACAATGCCCAGACCTTCCATTCTTCCGCTGTAAATTTCAGCTTTTCCTCGACGGTATCGGTAAGATTTATGCCTACAAGCGCATAAGCTTTCGCATAAAGCTCATACCGCTTAGCATTGCTTTCCTGCTTATTAACAGGTTTTCCTTTATCGCTGATATTCTGCACAGCCTCTGTTTTTTCGGACATTTTTATGCAATCGGCTATCATCGGAAAATAAGACTCAGTGGTATTGAGATGTACACTTCTTATCAATTCAAAGATTACTCTGTTTGCTATATCGTATTCATTGATTCGAATAGTACGGTAGCAATCCATATATGATAAATCGCAGATTGCAGAAGTCGACGGAACAAATGCTTTTATATGTTCCAGAACGACATTTTGCTTTGCCGGATTCATTTTCGTGAACCGTTCTACTGCATCATTATATATTTGTTTCTGAGTTTCACTGAGCATTTCTTTCTCATTGACAGCGTTTGCGATATTGTATAACGGAGTATCGAACACCTCAGCACTATGCTCAAAAATATCTGCCGTTTTGATCCGATAAAAAGCCCCGTTCTTGTAGGTCAGCAATATTCTTTTGTGATAACGCATATAACCGCACATTTCGAAAATTATTACCGTTGTAAGCTGTCTCATGCCAGAATCATTTGTGAATTTCTCAAGGAAATTACTATACTCGCTTTTGCTGATCTCGCTGATGAGATAAAATAACGTTGCAGTAAGATCTGAACGATCTGTACAGTTGCTGTTCAGCATTTCAGCCGACAGAAAATCAGCAAGTTCTTCATCGCCGGTTGCAGTACTTCTTCTTTTTGCAAAATAATCATTAAGCGCCGATATTGCTTTTCCGCAGTCGCACTGTGCATAAGCCTTTACATACTCGTCACTGATTTTGCTGTTTTCTATGCCTCTGTCTATAAGTCTTACAAGGAAGCGGAAAATCTCATCTCTTTGAACGTCCGTTACATTATATGTATCAAAAAGGTCTATAACGTGTTCGGTTTCCTTGTAAGCGCTCCGGCTGCATATAATATCTCTGTATTCAACTTTCTCTGTGTTTTGCGGTGAGCGCCCGGTATTAACAAGACGATAAATGCACTCTGCAAAGTCTGCGGGATTCCTGTAGACATAGTTCATGCTTGCCATATCACGATAACCTATAAGATTAAGCAGATTTCTGAGTATGCCGTACTGTTGCTCTGTTGTGTATATTGGAATCTTCGGGTCAGTTTTATTTACATATTTTTTATTGTAAGTACCCTGTTTTATATAGAGACATTCCCCCAGCTTCTCCTGACTATACATAAAGTCGAGCTCAAACTTCTCTATAATCTGTTTTGTCAGATCATAAAAATCATCATCGTCAATGCGAAAATAAATTAATCCGTTTCGGTCGGCTTTCTTATCGAAAACATCAGGCGCAGATGTGTAGCTGTATCTGTGATTGCCTCTAATCTCAAGCTCATCAACAATCTTTCTTATTTGTTCTGTGCGCTTCTCATCAGCCGATGCTGCATCCTGTCGCCGTTTATTATTAGGATCTGCTAATCTTTTGCGAAGCTCTCCTAACCGTGTAGTTGAAATGCCCATGCGATTAGCAATATCCTTGTCGCTCATACCATGCTGTACTTTCATAAAGTTAACGCACTCCCCAAAAGTACGATCATTGAGTCGAAATTCAATAGTTGCATTATTGATAATTATAGATTCCATTATACTTCCTCCATAAGCATATCGTATTTTGCCATCATTATATCATATATTTCCAAAAAGTCAATACAAAATCACCCCTACCAAAAAATAAACTTAAATCCGCTTTCAGACGCCCATTTTGTATTGACTTTACTTATCGTTATGTGCTATACTTATCCTTAACCGAATATCGAAAATACGGTACGAAAGGCTTTTTGCCCGGTAGGTAATAGGGAATCCGGTGAGAATCCGGAGCAACCGTCATTACTGTATCTGAGCCTATGCTCACAAGTCAGAATACCCCCGTATTTTTCGGCATTGTCTCTTGGACGAGGAAGAAGTACAGCCGATCTTCAGCTAAGGCTGTACCTTTATGCTTTTTTGGCATATCCGTATGGCTTATATTTGCTGTGCTTAAAGATCAGTTGTGCTTTCACTTTTTTGTGAAGGCATTTTTTATTGCCGTTTTTCGTATTTGTTTACGGAGGTGACGTTATGGCGGACGAAAAATTAAGCAAGGCTGTCGCTATGCTTTGCGAAAAGTATGAACAGCTTGGCACTCTGCCCAAACGCTCCGATTTTACTCCAAGCGAAGTCTGCTTTATAAAGCAGAAGCTGGGACCGTGGACAAGGGCGCTTGAAGCCGCAGGGCTGAAAGAGCCTCCGGCGGTTTCGGCAAAGGAGAAAAGCCGTGAAAAGCGTGAACGCTCCAGGCAAAGAAGAAAAGCGGCAAAACGCAGATTAGACGGTTAAGCCTTACGGCAAAAAAGAATAAAGGAAGGTAAAACTATGACAAATGTAAAGAAATTTACAGCAAAAGTGACAGCTTTACTGCTGGCGCTTTCACTGGCACTGCTGTCAGTACCGCAGGTGAGCTTTACTGTATTTGCCGATGACGACCTCGGAAGCGTCCGTGTTATTGTAGAAAACACAACGTTTACCGAAGCGGTCAGCGGCGGTAACGCTCCTGCGTGGACAGGCACCAAGGTCGACAAGTGGGTATCGCTTGACAAGACCTCAAGTGCAATGACCTGCATAAAGGATGCTATTGAAAGCTCCGGCTTTACTCAGCAGGGCGCAGACGATGGCTACATAAGCGAGATTGCAGGCCTTGCGGCATTTGACGGCGGTTCGATGAGCGGCTGGATGGGTACGCTCAACGACTGGTTTACAAACGAGGGTTTAACAGCCTATACCGTTGCTAACGGCAAGCTCGCAAGCGGCGATGAGATCCGTATGCAGTACACTATGGACTGGGGTGCAGACCTCGGCAATGACTGGAGCGGTACAGATACATCGCTTAAAGCAATAAGCAGCGATTACGGCACGCTTTCCCCCGAATTCAGCGCAAAGACCTATAATTATACTCTTACAGTTCCTTTCGGCACAAAGAGCATAAATTTCCGTCCTACCGCACTGAACAAGAATTTCAAGACGGTAAGCAAGATCGGCGACAAGACGCTGAGCCTTACAAAACCTACTGAAATAAAGGACGGCGATGTTATCACCGTTACGGTAGGCGAGGGTGCAACAGCAAGCACTTATAAGGTAACAATAAAGGAAGGCACAAGACCCGCCGCACGTTTTGACAGCTTTGCACTTTCGGCTTTCTCGCTTGACGGCTGGGACAATGACGCTTTCGACCCCGAAAAGCTCGAATATGATGTAAAGATAAAGTCTTACAGCACATCATCCTTCTATATCAACAGCGGAACTAAGTTCAACAAGGACCTGCTGAAGTGCTATGCGGTATATACCGATATAAACGGAGTTGCACAGAGAAACGAGATAAAGTCCGGCAGCTTCAACAGCATTTCTAATATTCCTTTCGGCTTGACTAAGCTGATTTTAGAGCTTTGCTACATTGACGATGAAAGCATAAAGACGCAGTATGTGTTCAACATAACACGTCCCTATGACTACACTGCGGAAATCGCAGGCACAAGCGGCATCACGCTTGTTCCCGCCGGCAGGGAGCTGTATGCGACAAAGTACAACGGCTTTGCAGAAGGAACGGTTTTCAGAAATGACGAAAACGGCAATGTGACCGATACGACCGGCACAAATGCAGAATGCCACAGCTACACAGCCTATGTTTTGGGAGGCACCGACGGAGTTGCACTTACTCTCAAGGGCAAAACCGCAAACGTTCATTTCAGAGCGAAGGCTGACGGCGAATATACAGAGCTTAAAAGCGGCGAAACAACTCCCGCATATTCCTTCGGCAAGGACGGCACTGTTACAGTATCAATAGATGTGGTTTCTGACGGCGATTATCTTACAGACAAGTTTGATGACGCAGACAAGATAACAAGCTACAAAATAAAGCTCGTAAAGGCTGACGTTTCTATAAATAACGTACACTTTACCGAGCTTAAAAGCGAACACGGCGATATGTATCCCGCATTCGACCCGTCACTTCTCAGCTATAATATAGTTATAGCAAATGACGCAGAATTCCCCACAGTATATTTCAAGGTTGCCGACGGTTGCACAGTTAAGATAGGCAACGATGCCGCAACAGCAGATGAAAACGGCGTTTACAGTCTTGTTACCAAGAGCGCAAACACCACTGTAACGGTAACAGACGGCACTCTTTCAGAAAGCTATACTGTCAAGGCTACAAAGAGAAGCAAGTATGACGTACCCGACAAGGTCGTTGATTATCTTTGCGTCAACAGCCAGTACACCAACGTTTCCTACGGTGTAGGCCCCGAGCAGACGCTCGCAGGCACTATAAAATCGCTCGGTAACTTCGGCGGTTATATCACATATTACTATGAAAACCCCGTAACAGACGACCCCTCAAACCCCTACGGCCTTGACTTCTACGCTTACGGCAACAGCTTTGTAAGCGGCGGAAGTGCGGCTGAAAGCGGACAGGTGTATGTTTCTGAGGACGGCAAAACATGGTATGCGCTCGCAGGAAGTGAGCATTTCGAAGATACGACCATCACCGATTACGAAGTAACATACAAAAAGACAGCCGACGGTAAAACAAGCTGGACAGACAATCAGGGCAACTCAAACGACGGCTCAAAGCAGACAGGCAGATGGGTTTCACCCAGCGTTTATTATATGAACGATCTTGCAAAGGGCGATACTGTCACACTCAGAGGCGTTGTTATCCCCAGTGTTCAGGGCAGTATACAGGGCGACAGCTCTACAGCTTCCTTTGTAGGCACGACAAGGTTCGGCTATGTTGACTACTTCAAGAACGGCACGATAGGCACTAATGTAAACGCATACAGCGAAAATGCCGAATCAAACGGTTTCGACTTAAAGTGGGCGGTAGATGAAAACGGCAACCCCGTTACATTCAAAAACGGCGTTCACTATATAAAGATACAGACAGCAAGCAACATCTGGGCAGGCGTATTCAACGAGAAATCGACAGAGGTTTCTTATGTTGTAAGAACAACTGCAAACGAGCAAGAGGTCGGCACTACAGCGCTTCCCGGAAAAATAGTCTTAACAGACGCAAACGGCAAGACAATAAAGGAAATCACTCCCGATGATAACGGTGTTTACGAGATAAGCACAGGCATCGAGGAAAGCGTGAACGTTTCCGTATCGGGCGCTGACGATGATAACATTTATATCAACAATCAGCGTGTAGCCTCCGGCACAGAGGCTAAAATCGCACTTGACCGGTCTGAAATAAAGGTTGTCAGAATAATCGTTCAGAACGGCGAAAAACAGCCCGTATACGCTTACTTAAAGCTCGTTCCCGATGATGTAAAGGCGGCTGAGCAGGTTGAAGAACTTATTGACGCTATAGGCGATGTAACGCTCGACAGCTATGACGGCATCACAGCGGCAAGAACGGCTTACGACAAGCTCAGCGATAACGCAAAGACGCTTGTAGGAAACTACGAAACCTTAACAGCCGCAGAAGAAGCTCTCGCTAAGGCTGAGGCTGATGTTATAAGCAATGCGATGAAGGCGATAGATGCAATCGGCAAGGTGACCGCTGACAGCAAGAATAAGATTGAAAAGGCAAAGGACACTTACTCGGCAGTTCCCGAGCGTTTAAGAGATAAGGTCACAAATTCGGATACTCTTGACAAGGCAATAAAAAGATTTGCCGTTATCGACACGATAAAGCAGGCAGGCACAAAGAGCAAGGATCACTTCGACACTGTTCTCGGCACTCTTGCGGATAACAATATCTACCCCGTTCAGTCTATCGGCGGCGAATGGTCGGTTATCGCACTCGCAAGAGCAGGAAAGCTCTCTGCCGACAAGGCGGCAAAATACTACAACGAGCTTTGTGAAGCAGTAAAGGCTAACGGTTCAGACAGACTTTCAGACAGAAAGCCTACGGAGAACGCAAGAGTTATAATCGCTCTGTCCTCGCTCGGAAAGAATTCCGCAGACATCGCAGGCTATAACCTGCTGAGCGGTCTTGACGATATGGACTATATCACATCGCAGGGTATCAATGCGGTTATATTCTCACTTATAGCATTCGACACTACAGATTACAGCGCAAAGACGCACGATGAGCTTATCGCTTATATTGTTGACAATATGACAGGCAAGGGCTGGGCGCTCGCCGGCGATACCGCAGACGTTGACCTTACGGCTATGGCTATACAGGCACTCGCTCCCTATGCGGCTGACGAGAAGGTAAATGCGGCTATAGACAGCGGTCTTGAGTTCCTCGCAGAATCTCTTGACGAGAACGCAAGATATGCAAACGGCAGTGAAAGCACCTCGCAGGTACTTATCGCACTTGCCGCTCTCGGCATCGACCCGCTTACAGATTCAAGATTCATCGTTGACGGCATCACGCTTATCGACGCACTTGAAAGCTACGCTACAGAAAACGGCTACAGCCACACGCTCGGCGGCGAAGAAAACTACATGGCTACCGAACAGGCGGCACTCGCTCTTACAGCTTATGAGCTTTCAAAGGACGGCTCTTCACTTTACGAAATGTCTGCGAAGGCTGAGCCGACAGAACCTGAAAATCCCGATACGCCCGCACAGCCCGGCGATTCTGTAAAGCCCGGCGACTGCTCAGGCAAGCCCGAAGATAAAAACGATCCCATAAATCCCGGTACAGGTGTACTTGTAACAGGCGGTATGGCAGTTCTCATCTCAGGCGCAGTTATGCTTATTTCGAAGAAAAAGCGCAAATAAGTAAAACTATTATGTAAATGCTTGTTCCGTACCTGTTTTTATGATAAAATAGGTGCGGAACAATTTTTACATAACCGATATTTCACGGAGAAAAAATGAAAGCTATTTTTGATAAATACAAATATATACTCGGTCTTGGGCTGGCTCTTGTCGCTGTGGTGATAATTGCGGTAGTTTCCGCCGCTATGGGAAAAGATGCCGCCGAAAACAGCGGTATATCATACGTTCCCCCCGAAACATCATCGTTTACAACCGCTCAAAGCCTTGTCGCAACAACGGCTTTTCAGACAGACGGCAATTCTCAGGCAACGCCCGCAACAACCGTTACGGACACTTCTTCACAAACCTTACCTGAAAGCGAAAAGCCGGAAACAACGGCAATAACCTCTGTCGCATCAACATCATCTACTGCCGCAGACATTTCAAAGCCAACCGAAAAGCACGTTTTCACATCCGCCCCGACATCTTCGGCAAGTCCGGCATCTTCAAAAGTCACAACAATATCGACCGCTTCATCTGTAATATCAACGACCCCGAAGCCAGACAAGCCGATAAAGAAATATGACAACACCTGTACATTCGTTATAGAGTGCAAAACCATACTCGATAACAAGGATAAACTGAAAAAAGGACTTGAAAAGTACATTCCCGATGATGCCGTAATATTCAGCGGAACGGTCGGATTCGACAGCGGCGAAAGCGTATACGATATACTCCGCCGTATCTGTGACGAAAACAGTATTCAGATGGAGGCAAGCTACACCCCTGCGTTCAGCTCATACTATGTCGAGGGTATAAACAACCTTTATGAATTCGACTGCGGACAAGGCTCAGGCTGGATGTACAGTGTAAACGGCGTTTTCCCGAACTACGGCTGTTCATCGTACAAGCCCGCAAACAACGATGAAATAGCGTTCCGCTATACCTGCGAGCTTGGCTACGACCTTCAAAACTAAGGAGCAACAATGGAAAGATCACACCCTGTAACAGCGGCAATGTATTTTCTGTCGGTGATACTGATAACCGCAATAGTGCAAAGCCCCGTCTTTATGGCGGAGGCTCTTGTCTGCTCTGCCGTTTTTGCTTTTTTACTGAACGGAAAAACCGCCGCAAGAACGCTTTTTGTAATGCTGCCTATGGCACTGCTTGCGGCGGTTATAAATCTTCTGTTTTCAAACAGAGGCATAACCGTGCTTGCAAAGTTGCCCAGCGGCAACAGTATCACACTTGAAACGCTTATTTTTTCGCTGTTTACAGGCGCTATGACAATATCGCTCGTTATGTGGTTTATCGGACTTAACAAGTGTATGACAAGCGATAAAACGGTATATCTTCTCGGAAAAGCACTGCCGTCACTCGCTTTGCTGTTATCAATGACGCTTCGTTCAGTGCCTATGTTTGCAAGACGGGCAAAGCAAGCGGCGGCGGCTCAGCGTTTTGTTGGAAACGATATATACGAGGGCAACTTTAGAAGCCGTATCAGAAGCGGTGTTCATGTTCTCTCCGTTGCTGTAACGGATACCCTTGAGCATAGTGCATATACCGCACGATCTATGAAATACAGAGGTTACGGTACGGCAAAACGTACAGCCTACAGCATATTCAGATTTGCGCCGTCAGACTTTGTCATAATGTCTGTTACCGTGATATGCACAACAGCAATTATTATTCTTTTTGCAAGCGGTAAAGCCTATTATCTCTACTATCCCGAATTTATCCTGCCGATGACAGCTTTCGATATTTCTGCGGATGTTTTCTGGCTTATACTCTGTGCGATGCCTGTTGCAGCCGAGCTTTATTCACGTTTTAAACGGAGGGAAAGAAATGGAGCTTTATAATATTTCAAATCTGTCATATTCCTATCCCGGCTCGGATAGGAACGCACTCTCCGATATTTCGCTTAAAATAAACAAAGGAGAATTCGTAATACTCTGCGGCAGCTCGGGAAGCGGAAAATCCACGCTTTTAAATCTTATGAAAGCGCCTGCCGATGCAGGAACGCAAAAAGGAAAAATTTCTTTCGGCGGTCATTTTGCAGGCTTTGTCACGCAGTTTACCGATGAGCAGATTGTCTGCGATAAGGTTTGGCACGAGCTTGCCTTCGGTGCGGAAAGCATAGGACTTTCACAAAACGAAATACGCTCGCAGGTTTCCCAGACCGCATTGTTCTTCGGCATAGAGGACTTGCTGTACTGCGACTGCGACAAGCTCTCGGGCGGTCAGAAGCAGATAATTAACTTAGCGTCTGTAATGGCTATGAACCCCGATGTACTGCTCCTTGACGAGCCGCTCTCACAGCTTGACCCTATCGCATCCACGCAGTTTATTTCTCTGCTTGTGAGAATAAACAAGGAGCTTGGTATGACCGTGATTGTTGCGGAGCATCAGCTCGGCGGTCTTTTGTCCGTTGCAAAACGTGCGGTTATGCTCGACAACGGCAAGGTGTGCCACGACGGCGACGCAAGCTCTCTTACAGAGCATCTGTCAGAAAATAATCACCCTATGCTTTTTGAAATGCCGGCAGGAGTAAGAGCAAGCGCATCTGTCAGCAATGTTCTTCCACTGCTTGACGTTCCCTCCGCTAAGAACTGGTATACGTCCTACGGCGAAAATCACAGGCTCGTATCACCTGCCGCCGCAGACGATACGCTGTCGGAAGAAAGCTGTATATCCGTAAAAAATCTGTCTTTCGGCTATAAGAACAGCAAAAGAGATATTATAAGAAACCTTTCGCTTGACATAAAGCAAGGGAGCATAACAGCAATAGTGGGCGGCAACGGCGCAGGAAAATCGACCCTGCTCAGCCTTATCTGCGGTACGCTTAAGCAAAACAGCGGAAAAATAACGATAAACGGCGGAAAGATAGGTTTTCTTCCGCAAGACCCTACCCTGCTTTTCAATAAGGAAACGCTCAGAGAAGAATTTGCCGATAATGCCGATGAAATAGTCGCCGCATTTAATCTTACGCACCTGCTGTCACGTCACCCGTTTGACTTATCCGGCGGTGAACGGCAGAAGGCGGCGCTTGCAAAGCTCGTTTCCTACGGTGCGGATATACTTCTTCTTGATGAGCCGACCAAGGCGGCGGACGCAGTATATAAGCAGATGTTCTCGGCATTGTTGAAACAGCTTAAAGCAGACGGGAAAACGATAGTAATCGTCAGTCACGATATGGATTTCTGCGCCGAAACGGCGGATATATGCGCCCTGCTTTTTGACGGTGAAATAAGCGTATCTCTGCCGCCGTCACAGTTCTTTGCTGATTCCTCATTCTTCACTACAGACAGTGCAAAAATCGCCAAAAACGTATGCGATAATGTTTACACTGTCGCAGGGCTTATAGCTTCTCTCGGAGGAAGGGCTGAAAACTACGGCGATCTCTCCGGACGTTTTCACGGCATAAAAGGCGATAAGCCCGACATAGCAGTACCACAACGCAAAAAACGCAAAAAGCTCTCGGTTTTCCGAAAGGTAATGCTTTCGCTCGGCAGTGTCGGATTTGCTTTTATGCTTTTAGCCGGTACCGGCATATTCCCTTTTGAGATACCGTCAGAGCCGTTCTGGCTGCAATATGCGTTGCTGTGCGTCCCGATGATTATGCTTATAATCGGCGTCGCTCCGAAAAACTCAATGGCAAAGCCGCCCGTAACCGCAAAAAAAGTTACGCCGTCCGATATTGTCGCAGGCATTATAACCGCCGTTCTTATCCCATTCACAGTAATACTCGGCACACTTTTTATCCCGAACGGCACAAGAAAGCATCTGCTGATAATTCTTGCTGTGCTTGTCGAGTGCCTTGCCGCTTTCTTTATCAGCTTCGAAAAAAAGAAGCCGTCCGCAAAGGATATTGCGGTGCTTGCCGTGCTTTCTGCGGCGGCTGTCGCAGGAAGGGAGCTTTTCTTTATGTTCCCTCAGTTCAAGCCCGTTGCCGCAATCGTTATCATAAGCGGAACGGCGCTCGGTGCACAGGCAGGCTTTCTTGTCGGTGCGGTTTCCATGCTTGTATCGAATATGCTGTTCGGACAGGGTATGTGGACGCCGTGGCAGATGTTTGCAATGGGGCTTCTTGGCTTTTTTGCAGGTATCATCTTCTCAAAAAAGCGCAACACGCTCGCCCTTTGTATCTACTCCTTACTGTCAGTCCTCGTTATTTACGGCGGAATAATGAATATATCAAGTGTGCTTACCTACACGACCGATATAAACTTACAGACAATTACCGCATATATCATCTCCGGCATACCCTTTGACCTTATCCACGCAGTATCCACAGTAATATTTGTGCTTATAACAGGCGACGCGCTATTGAAAAAATGTTGCCGTCTGAGAGTAAAATTCGGATTATTTCAGTGATTTCAATAAATTCGACAAAATTTCTGACATATTATCCCATTTTTCAACTTTATTTTTGATTTGTTATTGAAATGCGCCTTTCTTTAAACTATAATTTTATTATAGGATAATTGTAAAGTGAGGTGGGAGCATGGCTTATGTACTTGAGGTTATAAGCAAGGATGGAAAAATCAAATACATCAATTCCGCAAAAGCAACCGTATATTGTCCGGAATATGCCGCACGGTATGACGACAAGAAAACTGCTATGACAGTAGCGGCGGCACTCCTGAGAAATGAGTGCTACCAATCTATAAGTGTTAAAAAGCTCTCGTTGGAGCTATGTGTTGCTTCGTATAAAAGAAACCGTTCATTATCATTCAATTTTATTTATCCCGATATATATAAGGGCAGCAGCTACAAATAAAACGGGTGTTTTATCTGCATTTTCGGCAGGATAAACTCACACCGTTAAAATTATAACTTTCTGCATTTATGTACAATCTTTCCCGCAAGCAAAAAATGGCGTCACGCTTTTCGGCGTGACGCCATTTTCATATATAGCAAGGAGAATCGGAAGCGTTTATTCCTTTACAGAGCCTGAAACAAGGTTGCTGTAAATAAACTTCTGCATCGAAAGGAAGATTATCAACGTAGGGATGATGCAGATAATTACACCGGCGAAGATAATTTCCCACTGCGAGCCGTAAGGACCGATGAACTTGTAAAGGGCGGTCGATACGACCTGAAGTCCGTCGCTGGGCATATACAGGTTTGCTGTATAGAAGTCGTTGTATATGCTTACGAACTTGATTACAAGAACGGTCGCAATAGCAGGACGGAGCATAGGGAGAATGATGCTCAGGTATACTCTCGGATATGAACAGCCGTCAAGTATCGCACTTTCGTCAAGGGATACAGATATGTTATTGAGGAACTGTATGAAGATATAGATCGAAACTATATCAGTACCGATATAAAGGATAATCGGTGCGGCGAGGGTGTCATAAAGACCGAGTGCGTGCACTACCTGGAATACCGTTACCTGCATAGAGATATTCGGCAGGAGTGCGGCAATAAGGAATATATTCTTTACGAGCTTTGTGAACACCATTGTAAAACGCTGTACAACAAAGGCGGTCATAGTACCTGTGATTATCGTTCCCGCACACGAGAACACAAGGATAATAGCGGTATTGATAAGGCCTCTCATTACGTTACCCTGCAGGAAAGCCGTCTTGAAGTTTGCCAGCTCCACCACCTTAGGAAGCTCAAACGCTCCGCTTGTCAGAAAATCCTCGTGGCTTTTCAGCGAGCCGAGTAATACGACTACCAGAGGCACGATAACTATAAGGCAGGCTATGACAAGCACGGCGTATTTCAATACGTCTATCAGTATTCTTACACCCTTAGGCGTTTCCTTGAACCTGTATTTATCCATATTGAAAGAGGTCTGTCCGGAGTTTTCGGTTGTTGTGATATTATCTGTCATTGTTACACCTACTTTTCTTCCTTAAAGAATATCTTCTGGATCATCGTAATCACTATTATTATAAACAGGAGGACGATAGCCATTGCGGACGCAAGTCCGATCTTCTGGTACTGGAAGCCCGTTTCGATCGTCTTGATAACGAAGGTCGATGTTCCCATCTTACCGCCGGTTATAATATACGGTATCTCAAATACAGACGCCGCACCCTTGATGGCAAGGATAAGCTGTAATGCGATGATTGTTCTGATACCGGGGAAAATTATGTGCCAGAACTTCTGCCATGCGTTTGCGCCGTCAAGGTCTGCCGCTTCGTAAATGTCGGGCGAGATAGACTGGATAGCGCCGATGAACATCAGAATATCAAAGCCGATATAACGCCATACCGACGCAAAAACCAGACACCAGTTGTTGATAGCGCCGTTTGACAGCCACTTTACAGGATCTGCTCCGAAAAGTGCGATTATGGAGTTGAGCGTACCGCCGTCATCGCCTCTGAAGAATCTCTGGAAGATAAGCGCTACCGCAACGCCGTTCATAAGATAAGGGAAGAAGATAACTCCCTTGAACAGTCCTGCGAACTTTATTTTCGAGCATAACAGAGTTGCAATGAAAAGTGCAAGTCCGAGCTGTATAAACGAGCCGACAAAGTAGTACAAGCTGTTGATGAGCGTTGAAAGATATGCCATATCGGTAAACAGCGTCTTATAGTTATCGAAACCGACCCATTGTACATTTACGCCAAGCTGGTCACGTTGCTGGAAGCTGAATATTATCATATTAACAGCAGGGATAATAGTGAAAAGTATCAGCAGTGCGACAGGTATCGCCAGAAACAGCGCCGTGGTCATGTATTTCTGACCTGTATAACCTTTAAGCCACTGCCATAATGTGCGACGCTTATGAATTGCGGTAACGCCTTGAGTAGCCATAAATCTATCCTTTCAAGAAATAATTTCTATTTTTGGTAATCAGTTGATTTTCCCCATAAAAACCTATACGGAAAGACTTACGCCTTTCCGTACGGGTTTGTGTGTTTGGAGTATCTATGAAGAAAATACGATAGCGTTAATTAGCCGTTAGCCTTGATGTATGCTTCAAGCTCTGCGTTAGCATCTCTTGTAGCTGCCCATTTCTTATTAACGGAGTCTGCGATAGCCTTGAAGCCGTCTTCGCCCTTGCCGGCAAATGCTGCTTCAGCAAGCTGGAGCTTGAAGTTAGCTGAGTCGCCTGTCCATATACCAACCTCAGAATCCTTGTCGATAGCGTTGAATACACCTGTCAGACCTTCGGGAGCTGATGCCGCTGTGAAGAATTCACAACCGTCAAATGCTGAGAGGTAATCGGGGAGCTTGCTGCCTTCAAGTGTATTGATACCGCCCTCAGCCTCAGAGAAGCCGGATTCAGCGATGAACCATTCAATATACTTCTTGCCGAGATCCTTCTTGTCATCGGCAATGTTCTTGTTTACACCCATGCAGTAGTCTGCTGCGTACTGTGCGTACTGCTTGCCGTCCTTAGAGAAGGGAGCGGGCATATAACCGATATTTTCGGGATCAAGATTATTATCCTTAGCGATCTGCTGGAACTGTGAAACTGCCCATGAACCCATTGTCATTGTAGCAACTTCGCCCTTTGCAATCATCAGCTTTGAGCCTTCCCAGTCGGAGCTCATCGGGTCGCCCTCGATAAGAGTAGAATCTGAATATATATCGTACATCAGCTTGAATACGTTGTAGTAGGGCTTGCCTTCTGTGAAGAAGTCTTCCTTATTTACGATAAGGTCTGTTTCAAAGTTGGGGTTACCCGAAGAAGGAACAACAAGGCTTGACCACTGTGAAGCTGTCCAGCTTGCTTCCTTGAAGTTTGTGTAGTAAGGAATTACATCGGGGAACTTTTCCTTGATCTTCTTTAAGTCAGCGATGAATTCGTCGGCTGTCTTGGGCATTTCTGTAATTCCTGCGTCTGTCCATACCTTCTTGTTGTAGCAGATACCGCCGCTAACAGAGCCTAAGTGAGCAAGGCCGTATACTGTTCCGTCATACATCTTCTGATCTGCCCACTTGTACTTATCCTTAAGCTCATCGTACTTGCCGAGAGGCTCGAAGAAGTTTGAAAGATCGGCGAGCTTAACTGTATCGGGAATCATAAGTACATCGCCATATTCCTTGGTGCTCATCATTGTCGAAACGTCATCTGCGTAGCTCTTGAATGACTGATATTCAACAGTGCAGTTGTACTTTTCTTCAAAAGCGTCTGTCATCTTGTCGAGTGAGCCGTCATCCTTACGGTCTGTACGGTGAGTAAGAACCTTGAGTGTGATCTTTTCGCCCGAAGGTGTAGTAGAAGATTCTTCACCCGATGTTGCAGAGCTGTTATCTTCTGTTTTTGATGAAGATGATGTACTGCCTGATGTTGATGATGTTGCATTGTTACTGTTGCAGGCTGCCAGCGAAACTGCTGTGCTTGCCGCAAGGATACCTGCGAGTATCTTCTTTGCTTTCATGTGATAATTTCCTTTCTGGTCGGACAGTGCTTAGCCACTGGTCCTTAGTTGATAGTTAATGAATTTAGCTTATGTTTATTAAGCTGTTTCCGCTTGCTTAATTCACTTAAGATTATACAACATTTTAGCTAAAAGTCAATACAGCTATAGGAAATTCAGCTAAAACACATAAATTATATTTGTTTATTATGTGCATTAAAAACAAAATTCACACTAACTTAACTGTGTTACACGATTTTATTAAGTAAGTATCGGTGTAACCCGTTTTCACACTTACAAATTCGTTTAACTAAAATTAGTTTACGTTAGGTTACATATATTTCACGCTGTTTTTAGTTGTTTTTAAACGCTGTTAAATTCGCCCGTAAATATGATAACTCAAAAATTCCCGGCTATTCATTAAAAATAAAGGAGATAAAGTTGCGGGTGTGGGGGAAGTGTGGTATAATAACCTCAGACTTAAAATCCGCCGGGAGCGGATTTTGCCGTGCAAAAGCACGGCTTGCGGCGCACCGCACGTCTGAGAACATTTTACCATTAAATCTTTTGTCTGACGACAAAATACGGCGTACCGCCGTGTCGGTTTACACCGA
>ERZ1027047.602-NODE-602-length-17675-cov-247.576447_pt1 | contig 17675 bp, 5 predicted proteins | sample MGYA00519286_ERZ1027047 | MGnify/ENA primary metagenome ERZ1027047 (study PRJEB26926, sample SAMN06164592) | human gut metagenome | biome: ENVO:00009003; feature: ENVO:2100002; material: ENVO:00002003 | host: Homo sapiens | place: USA | collected 2012 ... | reverse complement strand
TTGATACTGTTGGATATAAAGCATTGTCATATTTTACATTAGAAGCATTTATATCAATAGATTTACCTAGTTCTTTTAATTCAGTCCATATATCATTTAAATTAGATGTTATAGCATTCATTCTTGTGGCTGAAATTATTTGTCCATATTTCCATTCCTCTAAACCACTATCTTCTCGCAAAGCCATAACACTAATTTCATTATCATTATTACCACTAATAACATAATCATCATTAACTATTCTTGACATTCCTATTTTAGTTATATCTATTTGTCCTGGTGTAAAATCTCCAACATATTCATCAGGAAATATAGGTTTTAAAACTTCAAAAGGAATAGGTGGTATTGTAATTTTACCACCTTGATTTTCATCCCATAAAGAAATTTGAAGTTGATAATTACCTATTTCTTCTACTTCATCTATAAAAGTTTCTGTAACAGTAAATAAAACCTTTCCATCTACAACTGGTATTGGTTCATCACTAACAAATTTTCTACCATCTTCTCCAAGTGGTTTGCCATCTTCACCAATTTTTGTTGCATAGATTTCAGGTTTTAATACTCTTATTGTTGCATAACTAGCATTTGTTTTTTCAACAACATTAACTTCTTCTTGAGTACCTTTTGCAAAGTCATATTTAAAATTTCTTATTAAAAAATATACATCTATATTTTTATCACGTTGATATAAATACAGTGGCTCATCTAATTGCACAGTAGTTCCATTTATAGTAACAACAATATTTTTTGTAATATAATTTTCAGCCATTATTCATCATCTGCTCTTACACAAGAAACAGTTGCCATACTTTTATCATCATGAAATATAGGTTCATATACTTCAAAATTTACAGGTGGAATAGTAACTTTACCTTGTATTTTTTTTCCTGTTGCATCATTTCTTTCATCATCATATAAATGTATCTGCATTGTGTGAGTTCCACATTCTTCACATTCATCAGCGAATTCATCTGTTATAGAAAGTATAACTGTATTATTTTGTATTGGTAATTTATCAGTCATAAATCTATCACCATTTGGTTTTAATACTTTAATTACTGCATAAGAAGCATTGGATTCAACTAATATGTTACCACTATATTCATTAAATTTATATTTTACATCTGCTATAGTGAATTCAAAATCTATCCATCTATCCTCTTGATAAAAATACATAGTTTCATTTAAACTAGCAGTGTTTCCATTAATAGTAATAGTTAAAGGTTTTTTTATTAAGTTATCACTCATTCTATCACCTTCTTTTATTTATATTTATTGAGGATTATCTTTTTCTAATTTTGCTATTTTTTCCTTTAATTCTTTATTTTCTTCTTCTACTTGTATTCTTAAACTTTTTTCAAGAATCACTCTTTGATTTAAATTTGCTATTTCTTCCATTGCTTGTTGAAAAGCAATTTCAAGTTTTATATCCATTAATATCTCTCCTTTATTTTTATTTTACATTATATTTATAAGACTTTAATCTATTTATTTATTTGTTCTTCTAATTTCTCTATTCTTTGTAATGCTTGTTTTAAAGCACAGCCTAATAAATTAACATAGTTTCCACTATTATATCCTAACATAGGAACTATTGTATCATCTTCGCCTTCTTCTATATCATAACTACCTTTATCTAATAATAAGGAATTAGTTAAGTCAGGATAGGCTTGAATTAAATCTTGTAAAATAAATCCTATTTGATTATCTTCTTTAGCTCCTCCTGTTTCATTATCTATAAAATTATATGTTGCAAAATCAATATCTTTTACAAAATTCCATATTTCATTTTCGTTAAACAATGGTTTACTTGCAACTTTTACATTATCTGCAGTAAGATAATTTATGTTTGTCTTACATCTTCTATCTGAAGTATTTATTGAACTACTACCACAATAAAGTTTTGACCATCTATATCCACCTGAGCCTAATATAGCAACATTATCTGCATGAGGTCTAAATGTTCTCATTTTAGCTCCTGAACTTGCTACACCAGCTTTTACAAGAACTGCACTAACAAAACTACCTAAACTAGAATCATAACCGTTACCATCAGCACTCATGTAATAATCTCCTAAAAACAAACCTTTTTTATTATAATTATTTGTTATTGCATAAGCTCTCATAAATGATGGATACCATTCAGATGAACTTGAAGCAAAGTAAGCTATTTCGTACTCTGAACCTCCTTTTGTTACTTGATTATCTTTTTGATGGGTTCTTATTTGGAAGTCACAAACTGGAGCTAGTACTATATCTCCATCTCCAAAAAGTCTAAATTGACTTGCTATTGGATGATTGGTATCATAATCAGTATATTTTGTATTAAAGTTTATTTCCATCATAGGAACACCAACATGAGTATTTGTCATAGATGTTTTATTATCTGTTGCAAATATTCTACCATAATATCTACCTGTTCCAGCTGAGTAACTAGTGCCACCGTCAATATTTATACCATTTGCACCTAAAAATATTGATGGTGATGAAGTTGATATATTACCATTTTCAAAGTCTAAATCTCTAAACCCTATTGTCATAGCAACAGTTTTAGAACCATTAAAAATTTTATAACTTGAACTATTCATTTCCAAATATTGACCTTTTTCGTTAGGCTCTGTACTTGCAACAATTTGACCATTTTTATTGACTATAAATGTACCACTACCTATATTTATTGTACCACCTGTAATATTTTTACCTGTAATTGCATTGGCACTTATTTGGTCGGCTGTTATTGTACCTGTTTGTATTTTAGCACCATTGATTGTAGTTGTTCCTCCATATGACCAATCTGAAGTCAATTTATATGAATCATTTATTTTACCTTGAGTATAACTATCTAAGGTAGAAAAAGTAACCTTACCTGTTAAATTAATATTTTCTGAAATAATATCCAATGCTCTATCAGTTAAAGTCATATTACTTGAATTAGTACCACTCTTTACTATCCAACTTATTTTATTAGCAGTTTGTTCAATTCTACTAAAATTACTACTTAAAACAGATGTATCATTAACATTAGCAACAGAAATAGTTTTACTATATGTTTTTTTATTTTCAATATTTACTGATATTTCTATTGTACCATTATTTCCTGTTACAGAATTTAATAATATAGTTTTATTATCAGATTTTATACTAGCACTACAATTTGTTGTATTTGTTATAGTAACCTTATATTCTCCATCTCCTGGTGTACCACTTACTGCTTGTAACATTTTTTCATTTTTATATATATTAACTGTTGATACTGGCTCAATTGTTCCAGTAGTCGGTCTATTGACCGATACTGAAAACGAATTACTTATATAACTACTCATTATTTAATCACTCTCCTATTTTGGGAATCCGTTAGTCCAATTTTGTGGAACAGTAGTCATTGAGAATCTTCTCCACTCTTTTGTAATTTCTATTATCTTAGGTTGAGCTATACCTTTGTTATGTTGCCAACTACTATCAAAAGTTAATCCCTCAGCTAACCACCAATCTCCTCCACAACTTGCACAGTAATGAGAACTATCTCTATCATCTGTACCACTTTCATTCCATTTTACTTTTCTTAAATCAATACAAGTATATACATATTGATATTTTGTGTCAAAATTTTTAATATCTGAGAATGGGTGATACATACAGTTTTCACCATTAACCTTATTGGTTTCTCGTAAGATTATAGTTTTACTAGTGCTTGTAGTTTTTATACTGTCACTAAAATATTGATTACTATCACCTGAAAAACTTTCAGCATAGAAGTTTCCATTAGGAACTGGTAAATCTTGCACTTTTTCCCATTGACCATTATACCATCCATAAACTTTTATATTTCTCATTTCCACTCCAGTATTTGCACTAAAACCTGAATTTTTAACCCTATATACATTTGCCCACGCACCTAATGCTCTAAATTGTACTGCTCCTGGACAACCTGCTTGACCACAATTATGTGCTAATGCAGTTGGTCTTTGTTGATTTTCCCAACGCGATTGAGTTGCCCATGTATCTTGTACCCCACTAGGTAACGCTTCGTGAGGTTGTGGCATTGGATACATTTTATCTAGGATGTAAGATGATGTACATGATGTAGCATATTCAGTACTATCAGAACTACTTCCTCCATTACCTACATTAACAGTTATGCTAGCTGAATTACCTTCTAATGTTGTCGCAGTTATAATACAAGTTCCGTCAACTCCTTTAGAGTCTACTCTACCACCACATACAGTAGCTATGTTTGTATTATTAGATTTCCATGTAACTACTTTATTATTCCAACTTTCGTTGAATTTAAGTATTAATCCAAGTTTAGACCATTTATTCATATGTCTAGCACTTGTGTCCTCAAACCAAATTTGATTTGAAGTACCTCCACCGCTCGGTGCTTCTTGAGGAGCGTAAACTCTAACCCAATCAACATACATAGTGTATTCAGTCATATTACTAGGAACACTACCACCGGCGGCACCTAAAGCTTGATTTAGTAGGATATAATGTGGTTGGTGGAACATGAACCATGTGTTATCATCGGATATGTCAGAATGTCCTATAAGTCTATCATCTACATAGTAATCTAGTCTATCGTGAGTCCATTCCATAGCATAGATATGGTAATCATCGAAGCTTCCTATGTTTCCTGAATCAACCCTACCTAAATCTTTCGCATCCCAGTTGTCCCATACTAAGTCTGTTCTGTATAATGCACCGGCAGTAGTCCATGCATAACCATATTTGTGTTCCATGATGTCGATTTCACCACAGTATGGCCATGTTATACCTCCACCTTCTTCGTAGTTACCTCCTAATGTCCAAAATGCTGGGAATGAACCTATTGTTTGTGGTATCTTAATTTTAGCTTCAAATCTACCATACATAAATTCTCGTTTGTTGTCTGTATGGATACAACCACTTGACCATTCTTTACCATTTGACCATTCCTTCTTAGCTTTTATAACAAGGTTACTATTTTCTACCCATACGTTATTTGTTCCTGCCACATAATTTTGAACTTCATTCGGTCTACTATAGTTGTTTTCATAATCCCAGTTAGCAGTATTTAAAGTTGTACCAGTGAAGTCATCCTCCCATATTAGGGTTCTACCTGGTCTATAAGCATCGCTTGAACCACTATCGCCACCTCCTGGGTTACTACCACCGCCACTAGATGAGTTACATAGTTCTTTTAATTGAGCTACTGTGAAAGCTGAATTCCATACTTTGAAAGTATGTATTGTACCTTTCCAATATTTACTCTTATTGCATTCCGCATCTTGATAAGCTCCTAGTATTAATGAATAGTCGTTCATGTCGTATGCATTCTTAGTAACTGCAACAGCTGAGCCATTTATTACTATTTGGCTAACCACACCTTTAGAGATTGCTATGGCAATTTTATTATTTTTACCACCAACTAATGTCCAACTAGATTCATAAGTACCATCGCTAGCGTTTTGTCTATTTCCTATTATATAGTAGTGATTATCTTCGTTATTATAATATACTTTTAATCCGTCACCGTCGGCATTCTCATATGCACAGTGGAATAAATATGGCTGTTGCCCTTGACTAGCTCCATAATCATCAAAGTCAATGAATAAAGTATAGTTACTTGCAGTCTTAAATAGTTTTACTCCTGTGTCTACGTATTTAGAAGAACCATCAAATACTGTATCAGCTGGTAATTCGTATACTGGTGTAGGAGTAGAAGGTTCAGGAGTAGAAGTACTTGTAAGAGTAACACTAAATACATTACTTGTCTTAGTATTACCGTTACTATCTGTAACTCTTATAGCCATTCTATATGTTCCGGCAGTAGCAGAGTTATCATGTTTAAATTGATAGTTTGTTCCATTAGCAGTTACATCACTTGTTTTATCATAGAATGTATTTCCACCATCCCATGAAACTTCATGTTTTGTTACTGCTTTATTTGTAGAATAAGATATATAGAACTCTGTTTTCTCAGGTTTTGTTATATTAGCTATATTGCTTATAGTTAATGTAGTTGTACCACTTGAAGTTTTAGTTAAATTACAATAAGTTAAATATTTACCTGGGTCATAACAACCATATCTTATTTTATTCGTAGGTGCAGTGAATGTATATTTATAGTTATTGTTACCAGTACTTGTGAATAATTCACTAACATAATTATCACTATCGTCGAAGGCGTAACCCCACACCCAAGTACCATCCATTTGTAATGTATAAGTCGCACCTTTCTCAACTGTTACTGGATTAATTGTTGCCCAACATTCTGCATTATCAGTTATAATATGAGTACTTTGATTTATACCTTTTCCATTAGTCATGTTTCCTATAGTTTGAGAAGGAGTTGTACCACCTGAATCTTTAGCTCTTAATACTCCATTTGTTACAGTCAATGTAATTTGTTTTGATACACCTGAATGTGAAGTACCTGTAATTATTACTTCACCATTAGCTCCTGCATAAGTAGAACATAATCCACTATGAACCCAAACTAGACTAGAATTACTAGATGACCATGTTAGTGATTTATTGATACAGTTATCATTAAAAGTAGGTCTCACCATACAGTTATGTGAATTATCATTCCAATCCATAGCACTTAAAGAGAAGTCACTAGAATTTTCAACTAAATTATCTGTACTCAATGGATAATATTTTACCCAATCAACATATTGAGTTATTTCAGTTGTATTACTATCAGGAGTACCACCACTAGCACCAATTGCTTGGTTAAGTAAAATAAAGTGTGGTATATGGAATGCTCTATTATCAGTAGCACTTGTTCTACTTAATTCATGCCCATCTATAGAGAAAATTAGACTACCATCTGTATTCCATTCCATAGCAAACTCATGCCAATCACCAGTAGGATAATTATTATACCATACACGACCACTTTCTTCTTTTTCATTGAAGAATGTACCACAAGTTAGTTTACCACTGTAAAATTCCATAACGTCAAATTCACCACAATAAGCCCACCATTCACCTAATGTATCAGGGCTACCATTTTCTTTATATCCAAATTCAAAACTGTCACCTAAAGTCCAAAATGCACCGAAAGAACCATTATAATTACATGCTCTAACTCTTGCCACTATTTTACCATACATAAAAGCAAAATGTCCTTTAGATATGATTGATGCAGATGTCCAAGAACCATCACTTGCTTTTTTACCTTTTAATGCTAATATACCATTATTAATTTCAGCATTGGTATTTGTGTATTTTTGAGTTTCATTATTTCTAACATAACCCAATTCATAACCCCATTTATTTGGGTCTACACTACTACCTGAGAAGTCATCTATTACATAAGCACCAGTAGAATCTAATAGTGAGCTTGAGCTTGAGCCATTTTCTTTTAATGTACCTGTGATAGTAGTACTTGAATCACCAGTAGCACATATCAATATTTTTGTTATATTTGATGGTACAGTAAATGTGTATGATAAAGCTTTATTTGACCAATCATCTGTATTACCTTCGGCAAATGATACATAAGAATTTGATGAATTATAATAACAAATACATACATAATTAGCTTTATTAAGATTGATAGTATAAGATTTACCAGCAGTCACATTTATATAATTCAATGTACTATAATATGTTCCATCTGTGGTATCTGTAATTACACCATCATTAAGTCTTTTATATTGAGTAAAAGTTAATCCACTATTATTTATTAATGTTACTGTAAATACATTACTTGTCTTAGTAGTACCTTTTGCAGTTGTAACTCTTATAGCCATTTGATAAGTTCCTGCATTACCCTTATTATCGTGTTTAAATCGATATCTTGTACCACTGGATTCCACTTCAGTTGTTTTATCATAGAATGTATGTCCTCCGTCCCATGAAACTTCATGTTTTGTTACTACTATATTTGTACTGTACTCAATGTAAAATTCTGTTTTTTCAGTTTGTGTTATGTTTCCAATATTACTTATAGTTAATGTTTCAGGAGTAGTTCCTCCTCCACTACCACCACTTTCAACCGCTTTATCAATTATTACATTGATATTAGAGTTATTTTGATAACTTTGTTTACAATCTAATTTAGTTAATCCAACAGTGGAATAATTTCCAGTATTATCCCATTTTAAGAATTTCAATGTTTTAAAGAATGTATTATTGTCCAATTTTAAATGTGATTGTGAATCAAAATTAGTAGTATAAATACTTCCATCATTGAAGAAATTATTTTTAATATTTGCTCCTTTTATATGTCCTCTTAAGTCTAATCCAAAATTTCTACAATTAATAACATTACAATTGAAACCTCTTTGGATTGTCAAAGCAGATGTTCCATTATAAACTTCATTGTTTATGAAAAATAAATTTTTACCGTTCTCATATCCATCTTCAAAATCCAAAGCTAACTTTGTTACTTTATATTCATTTTCATCAGCAACATAGTTGAATGAACAATTCTTTATTAACAAATGATTGTATATACCAGGATGCATAGCACATGTTCTTGTATTATGTGATTTCACATTAATTAGTTCACAATTTGTAGCCCCACCTGTATGGCATATTGTCATACCTGATGATGTTGTAGTTGAAGTGAAACCAGTAATTCTCATAGATTTTGAACCATTTGGTATTTTAACTACTTGATATTGTCTTGTTTTTATTGTTGTTTTATATGCAGAATTATTATCATAAAAATGGAAAAACAATTCAGCTTTATTTAAAGCCAATCCTCCATATCCTAGGTACACGTTACATTGTATTTCGCCTCTATCCAATAATGTTGAAATATCAATTAATTCTGTTGTACTCATAGTAGTACTACTAACTGTATTACCTTGTTCATTTATATAATATGCATTTGGGAAAGCTAATTGACCAGGAGTTCCTACATATCCTGCTAATTTACCTCCAAATACACCTAAATTATATCCAACTGAATATCCCATTTCCATATCTTCAAAAGATGAATATCTTGCCCCATTAATTTCGGCAACTGCAAGACCTTCACCAGGGATATTATAATTTGTATTAGTCTTTGTTGCTTCAAAATCAAATCCATCATAGTTACCAATTAACTTACCATTTTTAACATGTGAATCAAAGCAATCCTTCAAGTCTACTAAATTTGATACATTAATGTCATTGCATTGTGTTGCTTTGAATGTAGCACCGTTCATGTCTACTGTAAAATGGTCAGGTAAAACTACTTTATCAGAATGATAATCTAACATATAAACTTTGTTTAACATAGTAATCTTATTATGACCATTATTTTTAACTGCTTTAAACAAGTTGTTCAATCCTGTATTATTTGTTTTAGCTTGTGATATACTAGCAGTTTCACCAACAGTAATATTATATGTAGATAAATCAGCAGTTGTCATATTATAATTATTTACTTGATTATATGTATCATTAACTATTAGTATATCAAAAAATTGTTCAATACTCGCTACACCATTGTCATCTATGGTTTGAATGCTAAAGTAAGTTTCTCCAGTAGTAGCAATTGAACCTATATCTATTGAATATTCTCCTGCTTTAGTGGTTTTAGAATATGACTTATCATTTATTTTAACAATAGTTGTAAAACTTTTACTATCATCTTTATTTAAATACTCAGCTTGAGTACTATCAGATACATAATATTTAATACTTATCGTTTCATTAATTTTTTGTTTAGGATTGAAATATCTAATATATAATTCAGGTATTTTTGTGGATGTGAGATTATTAGTAGAATTTATTGTATTTGCCATACTTATTTCCCTCTTTCTATATAAATTTTATAAATATTAACTCGTGCAAAATAACATGTGAATGTCAATGTTATGTTTGATAAATTACCAGCAATAGTCCAATAAGTATCTACTTTACCATCACTAGATAACGCTTCATTTATTTGTACCTCATTAATCATATTAGAATTACTTATATTATTAGCTGAACCATCACCTAAAACCAAACTACGTAAAGAATAAATTGATGATGGGTCACTTGTTCCTAATCCTAAAACTACGTGTACTTTATCATTTTTATTAAGATTTAATGGATGATTACTTATAGCAACACTAACATCTTGATTTTGATTTGTGCTTATATAACTTCCATAATTAACTGCATTATTTAATGTAAATGAAGCACCTTCCACTAAAGTACCATTGTCATAAATCACTTCAAAATTATTATTAGCACTATCTATAACATCTATTGTTATTGTTTTACTTGTTAAGCCATTTGCTGATACAGTTATATTATATATATCATCAGTTTTATTGTTATCACTAATAGAAGTTACATTTACAGATTGAGCAATATGATAATTATCAGCAGTAAAAGTTAATTGACTTGTAGAAAGTGTTAAATAAGAAGATGATGAAGAAATATTTATAGTTGTACTTGATGTAGGTTTATTTGATAACTTAAAGTATATAGTTTTATTTCCACCTTCAGCAATATCTACATATGTACAAGAAGGTAATATTTCTAAGATATCATCTACAATTGGTGTATCAGGTATATCAGGTTTACTAGTTTCTCTTTCAGCAACTGCATTAATAACTATATTCCCATGCACATTTTCAATAGTTATTTGTTTAGCAGATTTTCCTTCCCATTCCACATCTGTTATAACACCAAGTCCATCAGTATAATCAACTCCACCCATACTTACAGTTAAAGTTTTTAATGTATATCCGTCATTAGGTGCAACTATACTTTGGAATGTTGTAGTTATTGAAGTATCTAAAGTATCACTTCCTGTTGATATACAATTAGTTACATTTCTAGTTACTGTATAAATCTTAGTGCCTGAAATCGCTTCTGTATATACAGTAATGTAAATTTCACCAGTAACGTTAGGTATATTAATATTGTTACCACTAACTGTTGAACTACTTATATCAGTGCCACCCATTACACAATATATTTTAGTTATTCTATAACCACTTTTTGGAGCAACAATAGTAGAGTAACTAGAGCCTTTTTTAACAGTTGTAGCTGAATTAGTACTTGTTGATTCAAATAGAGTATAGGTTACAGGATAAGTATCTGTACTTTCACCAGTTGCTTCTGTATTTACTAAAATACTCACATCACCTGTAACATTGCCTATGTAGACATTATTACCATTAACAGCTGAACTGCTTATATCATTACCACCCATTACACAATATATTTGAGTTATTCTATAACCATTCTTAGGGGCAATAGTAGTAGAATAGCTAGAACCTTTTTTAATAGAGGTGCTTGTGTTAGAACTAGTAGCATCATGTAAAGAATATCTGATTGTATAATAAGTATCTGTGCTTCCACCAGTTGCTTCTGTTGTAATAGAAATAGTAATATCACCTGAAACATTAGCTATGCTGATATCACCACTTGTACCATCTCTATCAATTATATTTACACCACCCATTGTACATAGAATTCTAGTTATTTTATGACCTGCATTGGCAGTAATAATAGTATGATAACTAGAGCCTTTTTTAATAGATGTACTAGTATTGCTACTTACTGAATTATTTAAATTATAAGTTACAGTATAATAAGTATCTGTACCTCCACCAATTGCTTCAGTAGATACAGTAATATTAATTTCTCCTGTAACATTAGGTATATTGATATTATTACCATTAACAGTTGAATTACTTATGTCATCACCATTCATTACGCAATATATTTTAGTTATTCTATAACCACTTGTAGGAGTGATAGTTGTAGAGTAACTAGAACCCTTTTTAACAGTTGTGTTTGAATTAGAACTAGTAGCATTATTTAAGTTATATTTAACAGTATAATAAGTATCTGTTGATGCTCCTGAAGTTATAGTTAATGTAAATATATTACTTGTTACAGTTTCTCCACTTGAAGTTGTAACTCTTATTGCCATTCTATAAGTTCCAACACTACTCTTATCATCATGATGAAAAGAATAATTGTTGCCACTAGATGTTACATCACTTGTTTTATCATAAAATGTACTTCCTCCATCCCATGAAACTTCATGTTTTGTTACTGCTTTGTTTGTAGAATATTGAATATAAAATGAATTTCCTACTGTTTGTGTTATATTTCCTATATTATTAATAAGTAATTGTGTTTCTTCGCCATTTTTACCATATGTAACTCTCAAAGTACATGAATTATAAGTACCATTTTTCCAACTAGATACATCGAAAATTGCAGAACTATTTGAAAAAGTTGTTGCACTTATGTAATTACTTCCATTATTACTAATTTCTATATTAGTAATATCTGAAATATCCGTACTATAATTAACTATAAGGTTATTATTGGTAGTCGAAGGACTACCAATAATTGAAAGATTTGCCATCATATCACCTTCCTTAATCTATTATATTTCCATTTATATCACATTTAGTTACTATTGTATCTTTAGTTATAACTATTGTATAATCATCTACATTTTCTTTTATTTCATTAATCTTTTGATTTACTTTATCAATATCAGATTTACTAGCAACTGGACTACTACCACTTACTATTTCTAAATTACTACCATCCCAACTAATATGTGAAGCATTTTTATTACCTATTAATACTTCTCCATTAGTATTAAATTCATAAGTTTTAGTACCACTCTTATATCCAACTATACCATTAACACCACTATAACTACCACTAGTTCCGAATACATTTTTACCCATAGCAACACCAGTTGGTAATCCATTACTAACTGTACCTGCAAATATTTTAGGAGTTAATACAGTTGAACCATTAATTGTTGTCTTACCAGTATCCCATTCAGTAATCCAAGTTGGTAAATCTGCTTTACCATCTTGACCTGCATTACCTTTAAATGCTTTTGCCCAACTAAATACCTTATAATAAGTAACATCATTAATTACAATCGGAACACTAAAATTACCTGATGAAGCCAATTTGTCACCTGTTATAGCCGTAATAGTTATAGTTGTTCCATTTTTAGTCAATGTTAATCCATCTACAGTAGGTAAAGTACCAATAGTAGGTGTTATTTCTTTAGTACCTTGGTAAACTTTTACTTGTGTTGTTGTAGTAATAGCTGTTTCTATAGTTCCATTATTTTCACAAGGGAAAGTATGGTTTTCATTGGTTAATATTATAGTATATCCATCTGCTCCATCATCACCACATTTTACTTTACTATAACTAAATGCTTTATTAAAAGTTATTCCATCAATTATTACAGGAATATTAAATGAGCCATTTGAAGCAAGTGTACTTCCAACCAAAGCAACTATTGTTATAGTTAATCCATCTCTTGTGATTTTTAAACCATTAACAGTTGGCATTGTGCCAAAATTAGGTGTTACAATCTCACTACCTTTATAAGATACAACCGTTGTAGTAACAGCTTGTTGCATTTCAATTTGTCCTTCTGCATTAGCTACGAAACTATGATTATCATTAGTTAAATTAATAGTACATCCATCTACACCATCTGTTCCATCAGAACCATCTATCCCATCTACACCATCAATTACTTTAACTAATGTTATAGTATCACTTAAGTCACCTGCTTTAATAGTAATAGATATTTTTAAATTATTAGTAAAATCATTAACTGATAAGGTTCTTGTGTTTCCTTCACCATTTAAAGTAACATTTGGACTTGTAGACCATGTTATAGTATCATTAAAATTTTGTTGATTAGCAGTTAGAGTTATAACTGTTGAATCTTTAGGAGAATTATTTTTATCAAATGCTATTGCTTGTCTATTTGCAGATAATGATAGCAATCTAGCATCTGAACCATTAGTACCATCTGTACCATCTTCACCTTTTAATGATAAAGCATAAGTAAATTTTTTTGTAAATGTTATTCCATCAATTGTAATAGGAATTGTTAAAGTACCATTTCTTGTTGACATGCTATTAGATACTGTAACTATAAAATAAGTATTTGTTGTACCATTATTTGTTATTGATACACTCATACCTTTTGGCATTCCTGTAATATTACCTATTGTTGTAGCTACTTGAGTACCACCTTTATACCCTATAATACCACAATTTGCAGAACCAACTAAAGCAGTTGATGAATTACCTGCAAATGTATGAGATTCATTTGTTAGCACTACAGTGTAAGCATCCCAACCATCATTACCTTTAGTTAAACTCCAAGTGTAATCAGAAGGATTTGTACTATCTGCTTTAATCTCATCTGTATATACACCCATATAATCTCCAGGGTCTTCACCATTGTTATTAGTGAATGTTGTACCACCATCATTAGAATATTTTATATGCACATAAGCAGAAGTACCATTTAGACCATCTTGACCGTTTTGCCCATCGTTTCCTTTTATTTGACCAGCATTTATGAATTCATTACCATTCCATACCCATAAATCTTTATCAATTATATATCCATCACCATTTTCATTTCCATTTGGGTGAGCTTGGTCTAATTCTTCTTTACTATTATAAGAATCTAATATTTTAACTGAAGTACCATCTGAACCCTTTTGTCCATCTAATACTTTCACTATTGTAATACTATCGGTTAAACCTCCACCAGTTACTGTTATTTTTATTTGGTTATTATCTGTAAAGATTGTTGGATTTAATGTTCTATTATTACCACTACTACCTAATTCTACATTTGGTGAAGTAGACCATGTTATAGTATCATTAAAATTTTGTTGATTAACTGTTAATACTATTTCAGAATTATCTTTTAATGTATTATCACTATTAAAAGCTATTGTTTGTCTACTTGCAGATAGTGATAATAATCTAGCATCTGAACCTTCTATTTTTTTCCATTTATATTTTGAAAACACTGTTGAATCTGTTTCAATATTATCTACATACATACCCATCCAAGTACCAACTTCTTCACCATCACTACCAGTAAAGGTTACTCCGTCATTAGAATATCTAATATGTACATAAGCAGAAGTACCATCTTCACCTTGGAACTGACCAACATTTATAAATTTATCTTCTGTCCATACCCATAAATCTTTATTAATTATATATCCGTCACCATTTTCATTTCCAGTAGGATGAGCAGAATCTAATTGTTCTTTACTATCATATCTTCCCAATACTCTTACTGAATTCCCATCTTTACCATCTTTACCAGGAGTACCTGGAATTCCTTGCATACCCTTAAAGGATATTGAATAAGTAAATGTTTTAGTAAATTTCAATAATCCAACTGTAATAGGTATACTTAATTCACCATTTTCAGTTAAATTAGTGTTAACATTTATATTTAAAGTAGGAGTAATTGTATTGTTATTATCAATAGTGATTGTCATTCCTTTAGGTATATTTTCTATTGTTCCAATAGTAGCTTTAACTAATTGGTCTCCTCTATATACTAAGACATTACAAGTAGTAAAACTTGCTAAAGCATTAGAAATATCACCAGGAAAAACATGTGCTTCATTTGTTAATACAACAGTATATGCATCTAAAGGATTTTTTGCTCTATTGATTGAAAATCTTTTTGTATATGATACCCCATCATAAGTAGCTATTAAATCAACATAAGTGCCTTTTGCTTCACCTGTCCAATTTGTAACTGTATAAGTCCCTGTTTTTGTATCTAAAGTACCTTCTATATCAGTATTAGGTTTAGCACTATATGAAACTCCATTAATTAATTCTTGCCCAACATAAGATAAAGTTATCTTAGCAGAACAATCTTTAAAAGAGTCTTTTCCAAAAGTACCATCAGGTTCAATAGGTACTATATGAGTATCATTAGTTAAATTTGCAACTATACCCTTTTCTCCATCTTCACCTTTTATTTTTTTCCATTTATAATCAGCGAAATTAGTTGAATCAGCTTCAACATAATCTGTATATTGTCCTATCCAATCTCCAGTGTCTTCTCCGTTGTTATTTGTAAATGTTTTGCCATCATTACTGTATTTTATATGTAAATAAGTAGTTCTTCCGTCAGTACCATTCTTACCTGGTATACCTTGTTCTCCTCTAAAAGGTACTCCATCTGACCAACCATTATTTTCTTCTAACCAAACATATAATAAACCATCTATAACATAAGCATCTCCAGGTTTACCAGTTGTAGGCAATTGGTCTTTATTTTCTAATTTACCAATTATATTAACACCTGTACCCTCTTCACCTTTTTCCCCTTTTATTGATTTAGTTATAGTCATTACTTTTTGGAAAGTATTTTTATCTACTGTTATATTCAATGTAACAGTGGCTATATTTTTAGATAATGAAGTTACATCTAATCTTCTTGTTGCATTACTATAAACAGAAGTACAACCATCATCTATTCTTTCTAGGTTAAATGAAGTAATTTCAGATAATCCTTTATAAACTTTTACATAAGTATAAGCAGTACTTATAGCTTCAAATGTATAATTACCATTTTCATCACAAGGAACACTATGATTTTCATTAGTTAATAACACTGCATATCCATCTGAACCATCAGTAATTTTTGCTAATGTCATAATATCATAATAAGTGTCTACTTCATATCTTATCATTAATATTTTTGAATCACCAAAATAACTATCATGATTTACTATTAAAGTATTTGCATTTTTTGATGAAGTTATTTCAGTCCAATCATCGTTTTCAGAAACTCTATAATACCATCTTGAAGTTCTATCAGCAGATATATTATTTCTAGTAGCTGTCAATGTAATTGAAGTTGGATTTGGAGTTTCTGTAAAACCACCTTTATATCTAAATAATTGATTACCATTAATTGATACTGATTTAGCATCTTGACCAACTACACCATCATGCAATTTTACAATAGTCATTTCATCAGTATATTCACCACATACTACTTTTATAGTGATAGAATTTGAATTATTTCCCCATATTGGGTCATCATGTTTTAATATAAATGAACTTAAGTTAGAATTGCTAGGTATATTTGTCCATTCATTAGTTACTTTAGCATCTCTATAATACCAGTCGAATACAGGATTTTGTATATTGGATACTTGAACATTTAAAGTTATTGATGAAACATTAGGATTTCCATCTTTATCATATTTAAATATTTGGTCACCAACTAACATTACATATTGAGCAGAACCTGCTTCACCTTTTAAATTCTTTTTAGCTGAATCATCTAAACTATCCCAAGTTAATGTTCCTGTCATTAATACTTTTCCAGCATCTAATTTAATTACATTATCTCCAATAGTTAATTGAGAAGTGGTTTGATTATACTTAACATAATTCAAAATTAAATTATCAGCAGTTTGTTTAATTGCAGTAGCATTTTTTTGAACTAAAACTTTTAAACCAGTTTTACCATCAATATCTTCTTCCATTTTAGATATTGTTTGACTAAAATTATTAGAAGTTTTTCTTATATCTAAAATACTTTCTACTAATTTACCACCTATACCCAATAGTATTGCATCTGATACAGCATTTTTATATTGAGTATTTTTTACAGCTACATTAGCTATTGCATTTAACATAACAGTAATTTCACTAGGAACTATTGTATTATCACTTATAGAATCATTAACTAATGAGTTTAAATTATTAATAGAAGTATTTAATGCATCTAAATTTTTATTTAAATTATTTATTGTCTCAGTATTATCTTCCTCTGAATTCTTTAATCTCTCAATTAAAACTTGATGATATTGTGACATAACAGTATAATCATCTAGTAATTGATTTTGTATAGCTGATATGTCTATTTTTTCATCAGATGAAATTTCCATATCTTCTGATAC
>ERZ1027047.594-NODE-594-length-17778-cov-9.762512_pt1 | contig 17778 bp, 37 predicted proteins | sample MGYA00519286_ERZ1027047 | MGnify/ENA primary metagenome ERZ1027047 (study PRJEB26926, sample SAMN06164592) | human gut metagenome | biome: ENVO:00009003; feature: ENVO:2100002; material: ENVO:00002003 | host: Homo sapiens | place: USA | collected 2012 ... | reverse complement strand
GGCTATCGTGCCGCCCGACACCGTGGCCAGCGAGGGCAGGGACAGCTCGGCAAGAGCGGCGCAGGAGTTGGCTATCGTGCCGCCCGACACCGTGGCCAGCGAGGGCAGGGACTGAGACTGAATACGGCCTAAGTAATTAAGCAAAACGCCACCTCGTAGGTTTTTCAGATTCGGTGTGCGAACTGAAACACTGTTTTCTGCACGTATCTGCACATATCCGCTTTCCAGCGTCTCGATTGCCACCTCTGCTAAATATCCTCCGACAATGGAAAATGCGCTTTCATTGTCGGTCGAAAATAGCTCATCTCCGTAAATAGCGAGTCTGCGGACCTCAACGTTGCTGAAGTTGACTATTGGCGCACCGTTGTAGACGCACATTTCGTTGATGTATCTCGCCGCCGTGGCTGTCAATGCGAAACTCTTGTTGCGGAAGTAGTATATCACGTAATGCTCCTGCGCGAACGGCATCTTATGTATGCCGCTTTGTTCGGTATAATAGCCATCCGAGCAAAGGTATGCGTCCGCGCCCGACAGCGTTACGGTCGGCGCGTTGAACGATACGGCGTACATGTACGGAAACTCGGCTTTCTTGTGGTTGTGCATGACGTTGTAGAGGTCGTAACCGCCTACACGGCTGTCATGCTCCACATACTGCGGGTCGCCCTCGACGGCCAATTGCAACCCCAGTACCTTGTCGGCCATCGACTGCATGGACTCGGATGCGGACGTGTCCGCGCCCTGTCTTGTCAGAGCGTTGGCTATCAGAGCCTTTCCGTCGGCGAAGTCGGACAGCAGGGCGTTGACGGTCTCGGCAGACTCAACGACCTGCGGAAAGCGGTTGGTGTACTCCACGAAATCCTCATACGTCCCCGCATATCCGTTGCGTACGGCGAGGTCGTAGGCTGTCAGGTAGACGGCCGGCAATGTGGCTTCTACCTCGACCGCATTAAGAGGGCAAGAATCTGCCCAGTCGACAAGTTCAATGCCGAGCAGTTCAAGATTATTTGTGTCTCGGATAAAGTCTGGATACAGGCCATTTGGAAATTTGAAATGAGGCTCCCATCTTAGCATCCCTTTCCCAAGCCGGTGATTGTTGACAACAACGTGCAATCCTCCATCAGTTTCAAGGAAACAGTTTACGTATTTTCCATTTTGACAGCTGAAGCGATATGCAGTGCTTTTATTTGACGTCCATAAGATGGAATCAAAATCACATTCAGGGAACGGTACTGTTTTAGTATTGTCCCTTGGATCCTTCAACTTGATTATAAAGTCGAAGTCCGATTTGTAGTTAACCTTTCTCATACTTACAAAAGTAATATGTATATTGCGCTATTGGTCGGATTGCTTATTATCATGCAAATTCGCCAATAGCGCAATATATAGACAATCAACAATTTATTATTATCACGCACATCGAACGAACCGACATACGCCACCAAAAAGAGTTCCGTTAGATTGTTGATCGGAGTTTTAACGGTTGTCTCCCGAGCCGTCTATTACGTGCCGTTGCTTACGATCGGCCAGCTTTGCCAAATTCTCACAGGCCACGCTTTCGAGCGTCCAGCCCATTACCTTACAGAGGCCGGCCAACTGCCACAAGCAATCGCCGGCCTCCTTGCGTAACTCTACAAGGTCGACATTGGATAACGGTCTGTCCGAGCCGTCACAGAGATTGTTGTCATCTATCACTGCATTACCCTTGCGGATATGCTTGGCGACCTTTGAGGAAAACTCTCCGACCTCGCCCACAAGGTTTAGCAGCATGTAGCTGACGTTCACACATGATGGCATACACGTAGTCATGGCGGCTTGCTGATAATCATTCAGAGTCATTCTTATTTCCTCCGTCTTTATCAAGTTCTTTTTCATATTTCTCAATCAGCGTGTCAAGCTTGGCGTTGTACCTATCCCGCGCCTCGTTGTACTCGGCTATTGATTCAAGATACATCTGCCGTATCGGCGACACTTTATTAAGACTAAATCCGTTCGCATATCCTTCATTATAACCTGTCCTCTTGCCCAGTGCAAATCCTCCGGCAAAGACAATGACAAGACAGATTATTACTACGATAAACGTTGCAATCTCCTTCTCGCTCATAGCCTGTCTACGAAATAAATGGTTTCATTTTCAAGAATCTCTGTCGTGATGGGAGGATTGTGCTTCCTTGCCCATCGTGCGATCGTGGACAATTTCATGTGACGCAGATTCCACCACAGGCTCCGGTTGGAGAGAAATGGCACGTAAGTGCAGTCCTTGATGGGCGGGTCCTGATTCTTAAGCACCTTCCATCCCTTCTTGATGCCGATGAAGGTAATCTCAGGGCATCCCATTATGGCCAAAGCACATTGCCCAAACCATTGCTCGTCTTTTTCGTCACCACGCTCAAGGAGCAGCCGGGCGCGTACGTCATATCTTCGACACAACAAAGAGAGTTCGGGAAGCGACCAGGTATCACCTTGCAATTCCACAAGGCCATGGCAAAATACCCATTTGTCTCCGGATCGCTTTACTCGAATGTCTATGTACTTCACGCCTTTCGCCACCTGCTCGGCAAGGCTCTTGGTCTGCGTCCTCCACAGCCACGCGAACGGTCGGAATATCCACCATCGCGGAGGAAGGTACGTCATACTGTCATGTGTTCCTAACATATATCATCATTTATTTTAAGTTTCATTAAGTATGGGTACAAAAAGGCCCGACTGACTATGACTGTCAATCGGGCCGGGGCGTCGGATTATGTAGATGAACGATGAGAAATTAACTACAAATTATCCGACAAAATTTGAATCTCGTATGCTATGGTATCGAGAGCGGCTTTCAGTTTCTTGCGCTCCTCTATGGTGAATCCGTCTCGCTTTCCGTTCACTATATCATTATTGAGCTTATGGCACAGCCAGGACCGGGAACGCCCAAAGAAACGCTCTGCTATGTAGGACACTTTCAGCACTTTTGAAATGTCCTCTCTTTTGAGGTCAACCACTACTTTATCCGGGGCGACCTCTCCATTTTTCAAACGTGCAAGGACATCATCGGCTAACCGCTGACCCTCCTCGGATTCTGCACGTTCCATAATCTCTTTAACTAATTCTTCGTCTGCCATAATTAATTTTTTAAGGGAACCGCTCCCCCTTTCGGGGGAGGGTTCTTTGTTTCGGGGAGTCTCTCAGACTAAGGTCAGCTCTTTAACTACTGCTCTGATGTAGTCTCGGAGGATTCGCTTGTCGCTCTTGTCAGTCATTTTCCTGAACTTAATCAAGAGGGCGACAACCTCGATAATTCTCAATTTGAATTTCTCATCGTTCATTTTGAAAATCTTTTTTGGTTAAACAATCTGTTACTAACTCTCTGTCTCAATGACAATGCAAAGTTAATCAACATTTGTTGAATATCCAAATTTTTGACCACTTTTTTTCAAAAAAAATCGCTATTCCTCCGGAATAAATTTCTCGCTTTCTTTATCAGTTCCAGCACAGATGTAATGCCTTCACTCAATGCCTCCTCATAAGTCCTGCTGAATGTGGCTCGGTCAATGGGGCAGTCACAGTCTACCGCATTGGGGAGAAACACTATATCGTAGTCGTAGACTCCTCCGTCATGGGCGATAACATTGATTGCAATGCCCTTTTTCTCCCGCAGCCACTTCTGGGCGTGATAGAGCAACGGCGCAGAGACACATTCGCATCCAGGAGTCCTGCATACTTCATTGAATTTGGCATAGGTCGGGACAATCTCAAACTCTCCTTGCCGAACAGATGCCTCATCATAGAAAGAGTTTGTCAGTTCGTTAAATCCGCACGCCTTGAGAGCCTTTGAAAGCTCGTAAGAGCAAAAATCCTTATTATACATAATTATTTAGATTAAAAGTGTATCCTAAATCGACAAGACGTTCTTTCATCACACGAGCCGTTACGCCGAATTTGTCGGCAAGTTTACCAACATTCTTTTCACCTGCATCTACCGCCGCTCTCACGTCTTTTTCCGGCAGCAGTAGATTTAAAGCGAAATCATTTGCTTGTTTCTCTATTCCGTAATCTCGTCTCATAGCCATTCAACTTTATTGTCAGTGATGTAATAATGCGACTTACACGGTAGATTGAAACTACCGACAGAAGGGCGTATGGTAATCTTCCCGTCTTTATCGGTAAGTTTCCACCCGTTCTTATCGTGTGGCAGTACCACGATGTTTTTGCATCCACAAGGACAAAGATGCATTGAGGACGGCGTTTCAGTTGCGAGTATATACAACTCGCCCTCTCTCATTGAATCTATTTTGGGAGGGAATTTGACGTATATCGGTTTTAATTCAGTTATTCTCATTGTCATTTTTTAAGTTTGCGACCGAGGCAGGACTCGAACCTGCATGGCTGTTGTGCTGCTCACTTAGATACCTTTTATGGACGACTATCAATACGTCCCGCTGTTGTAGGTTTTGGTTTCCATACCGATGAGAGCTTCTTGGAAGATTCATTCGGTTTTGTTCACCCGCTTTCTTCCGGTCTCTTTTTCGCCGGACTCTCCCGACGGTCATTTCCTACCGTCCTCAGCTTAGAGCATCAGCCTACTGCTTAATAGCGTCTGCCAATTCCGCCACTCGGTCTGTGTTGTCAGAGTTTCAATCCGTCAGCCGTAGGGTGAATGGTCTGGCTTTCGGGATTACGGCTTTCGGGATAGGGGTCTGCCTCGCCGATGGCTTTGAGGCGCATACCGAGCCACATGATGCACTCCTGCATCTTTGTGATGGCGAGTGAAGATTCACGGCTTGGGGTGAGAGACTTGATTCTTTGGAGTTGACCGTCCAAATCACGGCGCAGTGCTTTGACTGCTGATACTTCTTCTTTTGAGTTCATAATCTATTTATTTAAGGGTTGTCTTTCTTCTCTTTGGGTTCGTAGTCGGGGCAAAAGCCATCTATTTTTAATCTGCATCCATAGACTTTGTATTCAGCACATTGCTTTACTCTATGATGCTTGCACTCGCTCGGGGTCTGTTCAGTCGGGGTCTTCATCTCTAACTCTCATTTTGATTTTGAGCCAATTAGTGAACATCCATATCCATGTCGCAGGATAGTAGAACAAGCGGTATATAGGGCATATAATCCCTACCAACAATGCTTTGCACACGGCTCTGCGGTGTTTCTTTTTCATCAGTCTATCACTAATTGGTCGTTGTCGTTGGTTTCAAGATAAAACTCAGCGTCATAAATATGCTCCGAGTCATCATATTCCATTCGGTCTAACACCACCTCCATATCATCGGGATAGGCGGCTAATGCTTCTTTTAGTTCTTTTACGTTCATATCTTCTTTAAGTGTTTAAGGCGAGTTATGGCATCCTTTTTAGAGTAAGCCATAATCTTATACCCTTTGATTGAAAACTCTCTCAGTTGGCGGCTATCAACCGCTTTCGGGACTTTATCTGAAAATCCATTGCCTCCATTTGATACATATATCGGGTCGGGGCAATGTCTGAAACACTCATCGTATTGAGACGCTGCCACTGCATACCCTGCAAGCATTGCTAATAAACTTCTTTTCCTCCTTATTCTATCAAACTTAGCATAGGGCGAGACGTAGGATTTGCGGTCTTGGCGAGGCAGGGATTTGGCAAGAGCCTTGTCCTTGCCAAAAACCTCAATGAGCCTATCCATATCCTTGCCAAGTTGATAACATATCTCTGGTATTTCTTCCATCCTCAGTCAAGTTTAACGTGGTTGATTTAACATTTCAGTGTTAAATCGGTTAATTAATGTTTAATGTTTGATGCAAGATGATGCAAAGTTGTTATCTTTGCACAACCAATTTGGAGAGATTCATGCGCAACACCACGCACACAATCTAAAACCAAGCAGTCGAATAGACGATTTAACCCCGGAGGTAGGATGCCGGGGTTTTCTCTTGCCCATCCTACAACAAAAGGCAAGCCGTGACTCGGTTACAGTCAGAAAGGAGGTGTTGCGTATGAACAAATCCAAATTGGTTGACGGTAAGGAGTATAAACTCATATTCCGTAGATATTATCGAAAGAATGGTAGAACTATTTACCCGAAACATTCAAAGGTATTTCCCCTTTGGATTCCTGCGTAAATGATATACTTCGCGTCATGGGAGCGTCCTACCCGCTCCCTTTTTATTGCTTCTTATCTTCTTCCAGCACGTCAATAAGATTCTTTAAAGCCTTCGTAATCGTGTTGGCTTGCTTTATGCGAGCGGATTCTTCTTCTGTATGACCTCGGCGCAAGTCTGCATAGCCTATACGCAAATCAATATTTTCCTCTACCTTGGAGAAGTATTTGTGATGATACTTCAATACCGGAATGAGATTGCTTTCGATGGTCAGTGCATCAGAACAAGATTTGTAGCCCTGAATAAAGCAATCTACATTCTTGTCGTTTAGTTTTCCACTTCCTCGGAGTTTGGCCATTGCGAGCAGAGTTACATCGTCTGCATTCATATCCAAGGGCGTATTCTTAACGTACATGCTCGCCTCCTTTCTCCCGGCACGGGCAGTCGGGGTCGTGGGTGATGCCGCCACGTTTGTGGCCCTCATAGATAATGTATGAGTGACCTCTAAATTTAACGACTTCAAGGTATTCTGGCGAACCGAAGCTGTTGGTAACACATTGCGGTTGCGCATTTACTTTGGGATTCTCGCACCCCGTCAGCGTCAGGGCAAGCAGGGCGAGAAGGGTTAGGGTCAGTTCCTTCATATCTTATTCTCTTTAAGTTCTTCTCTGATTTTCTCACTCATCCATAGGCAGGCTGCATAGAACGCATCTGCTACAATATTACGCACATCTTTGCCGCTATAAGCGTTCATGCAATAACCATTGGCGCGTGCTTTTGCCTTGTTGAACCACTTCTCGCAATTCTCGGGTGTGTTGTCTGTTATCATATCTTATTGATTTTATCTGTCAGTTCCTGGGAGTAGCGGAAAGCACAGTCAAGTCGCTTGCACCAGTCGCAAAAGTCTCTGCACGCAGTCACGATTGGGTTAAAAGCACATTCCTTACAGCCTTTGCCCTTTACCGCTTTGTACACCTTGCCGTTATAAATGATGCCGTCAATCTTCTCCATCTGATTCCTTTTTATCGTGTATGTTTCCCACTACCTCGTATTCCCATTGGGCGAATATCCCGTCAGGGTCTCGTTTCGGATGCACGGCGCAGAACGCGCAGTAGTCGGCGAGGTATTCCACATGGCTGCTCACAAGCTCGTCCTCTATGTCATCATAGTAACGCACAATGTCGCCCTCGTAAATCTCCTTTCCGTTGCGGTCGAGCAAGCCAGAGAATTGGCCTACCGTTTCTGGGTCAACTCTACACCCCTGCCAATGGTCATAATCCGTTACTATTCCAATATCTGAATCGTCTATGTGGATAAGGTCGCCATAGACCCATTCATCATTGTCGAGGCGTTTGCCTCTGAATTTTATCTGTCTCATTCTTCTCCTCCTTTCTCCAATTCGTTCAACTCCTCTTTTAATCTCTCGTGAAACGATTCCTCTCTGTCGTCGCCGCTCAGAAGCCAGTCTATGCGCTGGGCGTAGACGTATGCTTTGCGCAGGATGTCAAGTCCTTTCTTGAACTCGGCAATCGTTTCTTCTGAATATTCATATCTGTTCGGCAATGTCCGATGATTCTCACGGACGTACTTCTCGGCTTTCTTTTTGTCCTCGTCATTCCAATAGAAGAAGTCACGGATGTAATCGTCCACCTCATCCTCGTCAAGCTCACGCCCATAGATGTATTCTCCCAGTCGGTCGGCTATGTCTTGGATGCGCCATTGTCCGTATTCCCATTCTCCGCCTGACATCACTCAACCCCTCCTTTCTCACTCCAAAAGAGTGTGCATTTGGTCGGGTCATCAGGTCTTGTCATTGATATGTAGTTCCTTTTGTTCGGGTCTTTGTCGGCACGGTAGCGGAGCAGTTCACAGTATCGGTGGCATTGCTCCTTTCGTGCGCAGTTCTCGCCCTCGCAGAATGTTATGTCGTAGTTCATTTTGAGTCTCCTTTCAGCACCTTGATTAAAGCGTCTGCTTGACGGACGCAATCTTCGGCAGTCCCTTCCAAATCTCGTGAACAAAAGGCTCGCATATCACTATCAGAGCTTGAAAGGCATCTGATGAATATGTCCTTTGCTATCTCGTATCTGCGCTTTTCCCAAAGAAAAGCCGATTGCAGACGGACGTTATAGACTTCCATTTGACTATCAATCTCGCGTTGGCGAGCTTCTTTATCAGATGCGCACCTTGCACATATTGTCGCGCTTTTGAGTATCGGTTTGCCGCAGATAGCGCATTTGTTCGTCAGCTTAGGCATCTTGACCTCCTTCCTTTACTTCGTGAGTCAGCGCGTCGGCCAGTTCCAAAGCGCGTCTGACGGGGTGTTTCTCCTTGCCGCCGGCCAATAGACCCGCCATGAGGATGGATGCAACGTGCAGTCTGTTATGATTTCTGAATCCGTCTTTGATGATGGCGTCAACCATTTCGTGGTCTTGCACGATATGGTCTTCTTTCGGCCCGGTGTAGGGTTCGAGGTTGGATTCATCGAACCATAGTGAGCCAATTGCTTTTTCATTTTCAAACTCAACTCTATAAGAGTTATCCGATGAATCATAGTACACGATTTTGGCTTTTTCTTTGTCGCCAATTTTTTGAGTAACTAATACGCAGTCGCCCACTTTAAACTTCGGCTCGGCTGGCTTCGGCTCATTGCTTGCAACATTACTTGTAACATTACTTGCAACATTACAAGCATCCGGCAGGCACTTGGAGCCGAAAAGGCAGCGCAGTACATGATTGATATGGTCAGAGATACGGCCTAATTCTTTGTTGGGTGTATCAGTCTTAATACGCTCATTGGCTGCATACATTTCGCGTACTGTTATGGCTGATACCGTCAGCATCTCCTCTCCCTCCGCGTCCCTCTCCTGCTTGCCGAGGGCGTAGGCACGGTCGAAAGCGTAGTTGAATATCTCCTCTTGGCTCAGAGGTTCGTGAGATATGGGTAGTGTAGTCCTTTCATCCCAAAGCGCGTCCCAGCACTCCTGTTTCTTTTGTTCGTATTCTTGTTGTGTCATAATTCAACTCCTTTCTGTTCCATTTCTTTAAGTATTCGTTTTGTTGTTTCAAGGTCAATCAACCGTTGCATAGCAGTGTCTTGGTCTTTCTTGGCTTTCCTAAAATCATCGGGACTACCATTGTTGCAGAAAAAGTTCTCTGCCGCTTTTTCATATAAGTCTTTTGACTTATTGAATTGCATGGTGGCTTCATAAAGCATATTTTCAAGGCAAGCGTGTACCGTAGGCTTCATCCCTCCACCTCCTTTGCGATTTCGGGGAAGAGAGATTCAAGTAATGCCTTTCTTGCGCTTGCAACTGCGAGCATTGTGTACAATCTCTCTCTATGTGCCATTTTACTGTCGCGTCTTGCTTCAATGTATTCCTTGCGAACGGCTTCTTTCTCCACAAGGCAGTAGCGGCGAAGGGTGTATTTGAGGAAGTTCTCGCATATAGCGCTGATGTATTTCTTATCCACCTCAGACAGGTTGGTGAACTCCGCATACTCGCGGGCGAGGGCGGTGATTGCTTTGTTATCCATGGTTATTGCGTTTAACTTGATAATTTGTGATAATCTCTCGAATACGCGGGAGCTGCCGCACCTTCCAATATCGGCTCGTTTGCGAATCGGTTGCGCATGTTCTCCAGCCAGAACTCCACATCGTTCCTTGATGCGCTCCGCTTGCGGTAACGCTTGCCGTTTACCTTAATCTCTGCGACCCAGCGGAAACAGCAGATAGGCTTCGCTCCGCGCATATACTTCGTGGAGCATCTTCCCTTGTTGGTCATTTCGGAATATATTGTTCCCATTCTCTCCCTACTCATATCGCTCTATTATTTTTCGTATGTCTGTTATGAAATCACTTATCGGCGGCAATGGAGGCAAGCCAAGCATTGAATGAATTTCTATTGCGGCCATAGAGAATTTCAGTTGCCCCTCGATGCGTTTGAGCACTCCCGCACGCGCCTCCGTCTCCTTTGCCACGGGGTCAATCTCAATTCGCTTCTCCTCGGTCGGGATATAGCTATGGGGCGATAGATTGAAGTCATTACGCCCGACCTCGGATATATCGGCAATATATTCATTCCCCGTCTCATGGTCGGCAAACCTAATCTTGTCATCAATCTTACCCTTACGGAATACCACAAGGACGGTCGCTATCTTTGTATCCTCGAAATAGCCTCCCTCAATGTGCGTGACACTCTCGATAAGGTTGCGCTCTACAATCCACTGCCGAATCTTCCCCTCGCGCTGGCCTCGATATAGTATGCCGGGGAACCCAAGCACGGCCGCCACTCCTTCATCGGCCATCATGTGGATGATGTGCATGAGGAAAGCATAATCCGCTTTCGAGGGCGGCGGCAGACATGGCGCATCATTCCATCGCTCATCCTCTTTCGACTCCCATTTCACGCTGAACGGATAATTGGCCACTATATGGCGGAACTTTCTATTCATGAACGCAGGGTCGGTCAAAGTGTCGCCTGTAGCTATCTCGCAATTAATGAGTCTCTGACGGGCTTCATCTGCCTGTTCCGGATTCAGTTCCTGACCATACTTGCGCACTTCATCGGGGAATACGCTCAACAGGTTGCCGCTTCCGCACGTAGGGTCATATACCTCCGTGACATTGCTACTTGAAGACACTATATCTCTGAGCATCTTGGCAAGTTTGAGGTCGGTATAAAACACTCCATGCTCGGCAAATTGCTTGCGTATGGACTTGACGCTATAACCCATTCTTATTTTCCACTTTTAAATCGTTAATACTCTTATCCTTGTATCCCGTTGTCGGAATAAGCGGGATTGGGAGGGTTATTTTTACTCGGTATATCCAGCCTGTGCTAGCACCTGTGGTTTATCCACGTTAGCTTCAAGCACCGGCATGAGTTTCCATCCATCGGGATGGTAATAATAATCCTCAATACCACCATTACACCATCTAAAGTCATCCCACATCCATTTGTAGTTTTCATCGGCATGGAACACCTTATGTGCTTCTTCAGCGGAGTTAGCGGCAGCCAATATCATACCTCCCGAATATCCGCCATCGCGGTAGTTAACCCATACATTCATACTCTTTCTCTTAATTTCCAAGCCTTTCAAGTTCTGCTATCGACTCTTTGAGCCGATATAAGGCGTTTTGTATCCGTTCGTTCATCTTTCTCGGTTTTAGAGGTGAATTTTATTCATCCCAGGGATCATATCCGATATGTTTTAGATCAGCATCTATAACACGGGTATCATTACTATTACCATCATAGTTAAACTCTATCACAATTCTGCCAAACAGTCTGCCACCCATATCATAGGCATGACAATTTGTGCAGCCATCATAATAGCTTGCAAGAGTTTCTTCGTCTTCATTCAATTCTTTACTGGATGTGTCTATACCATCCTTAGCCATATTTATCGCCATGAAAAGTCCTGCTACAAGAGCCTTTTCATAACTCTCAACCATTTCGGTGGCTTTTGGTGCGGAATAATAGCCAATATTGGGGTTTTGTTTTAGCTTGCAATTTGGTAAGCACTTAAATTGACAACAATACTGGCTCGCATCATGTGCTATGACGTTGATTGCAATGCCTTGTGCATCGCGTAGCCATTTGGCTGCCTGCCATAATGAGGGGGCAAGTATTTCATTTTTATCAAGATTCCACGGTTCATATAGCATTCCGTAAAACAGAGTTGGGTCATTCGGACAATCAACATATTTGCCAAGCGACGTTTCATTGAACCCTGCTTCCTTAAAAGACATTGCCATTTGATATGATACAAAATCCTCATTCATATCTTTCATAATCTTTTCTTTATGATTTAACAGGTTTAGCTTAAATGTCCTTAAGCGCTTCGTTAAGCGCACTCCTGAGAGTTTTAAGGTCACGATTGCTGAACTCAACCTCGTTGCCATCCTCATCGGAATAGGAGGCGCCAAGGTCAATCACTTCACCCCATGCACGTTTTAGTTCGTAACAAGAGGGCGTGGAATAGTCGCCATCCTCATTGTAATACTCTCCATCTGTCGAATAAGTGATTTCCACGTACCAGCCATCCTCGTCATAGATGAATTCGTTGGTCTCGCCAATCTCGTGGTTATTTGCGACAAGGGCTTCGCTGATGGTGGGAATTATTGCGTTGAGGTCAGATATAGTTTTCATCTCTTTGGTGGTTTTATTGGTTTGACTTTGTTGTTATGTAAGGTTTTTGTATCTCCCTTACACCTGTAAAGTTAGGGCACCAAAACTGGTTTTTCAATCAGATTGGCCACCATTTTTACACCTTAACGTTTGTCAATTAGTGTCAAGACTTGGCACTATCGGCGGCATCTTCTTCGGCCATGATAACATCGACAATGCTATGGCACCGGTTGGCGAGAACTTTTACACAGAGCGCCATTGTGTCGGTAATCTTCATGGTGTGGCCGAAACTCTCGGCAATATCCATACACAGCACAGATATGAGGAAGCAGAATGGGTCTTGTTTGCGACTGCACGGCTTGTTGATGCGCTTGGCAATGACTTTATCCATGTTCTTGTCGAAGTCCTCAACGAAAGTGAGTATCATCCTGACGAGGGCCACACGCACCGGAATCTCTTTATGAGGGTGGCCGACATACTGCCGGGCGGCCTCGTTGGTGAACGTACACCAGCACTTGAACAAGTCTAATTCAACGCTCTTGCGCAACCGCTCCAGATAGTTCTGATAGGAGTACCATGCACGGCCATAACTCTTACGGAGTTCAAAGTTATACTCGTCGATGCACTTGCGCATCTCCCGGTTGTGCCGCTTGTATTCAGATAGTCGGTTGTCCCGACAATACTTGATAAATGCCTCGGCCTGCTCCAATGCGAGGGCGGTAAGCATTTGCGGAATGAAGTTCATCAGAACTGCCTCTCTCGCTCCAAATAACTTGACGCACTCATCGGACGTGAGTGCCTTTTGTGTCTGCGGGTGTGGATGCTTAATGTGGATGCCGAAAGTCTCTGACGGCGCCGGGATGATGGGTACCGCATCAGGAGCGATACCCATCTTTGCCAGCAGTCCTTTGTCTAAAGGTGGTAGCTGCATATCTTATCAGTCTGTTCCTTCGTAGATAATCATCCAGTCCTCAGACAGCATGTCGGTCTGAGAAGCGAGCCAGCCACTGAGTATCTCACCCTTGGCGGTGAACATACAGATGGTACCGAGTGCCGGGATTTCGCCTCCGGCCTCTTCTGCGAGACGCTTCAGCATAGGGTCCTTGCACCACTCTGCTTTTACCATTGCGGCAGGTTTCAGCCAAAGGAACATATTCTTGCCGTTCCATCCGTGTCTGGCCACTTTCTTGCCCGCTTTAAGGGCTTCGATTGCTTTACCAAAATCCATTTTGTCAGAATTGTTTGGGGTTAATAATTGGAACGGCCCGGACTAAGAGTCCGAACCGTCGAAAAGATTTTTAGGTGGTGGAGGAACGAGGTCGTCGAACAGCCCAGGTTCCCGAGGCTGCAACGCCTCGTATTCCTCACTGAAGAACTCCGCTTTAGTCCGTCCCTGCTTCTTGCCCTTTCTGGTGTGGACATCGTATGTATAGTCAGGGATGGCGATCGGGTGTCTCCGTACATCGTCAATCCACATCTCTACGTCAATGTCGTTGCGATCGTAGACAAGATTTTGCAGATGGTCGGCATCACGACATTTGCGGCACTCACACAGGAGCAAAACCGCTTTGCTGACGAAGATTCGGCCCTTCGGCTCAGTCTTGTTTTTGTTGACTAATTCATGTCCTTGCCAAAGAGCTTCTATCTCCGAGGTAATAAGGCCGTAGCAATCCTCGGCACTGATAGTGTAGAGCCGCTTCCATACATAGTCGCGGAAGCCGGAATGCCACAGCTCCAATGCGAAGAATCCGGCAACGCGGGCATCGCCTCTCCTTATGGCTTTCTGCATGGCCGAACTGACCTCGAAAAAGTCATAGCCATTTATCGTTCTTATTATCATAACTCACTGTCTTTATAAGCTTTGATACTGTAAAGGTAGCCGACAATAACGATATTTGCAATCAGATTGACCGCCATTTTATCGCCATTTTTCGACAGCCCGTAAGTCAGAATTTGAACTTACACGCTATGTTGTATTCGACCTTTTGCACGGTCTTGTCTTTGCCATTGTTGGTGGCACCCTTAAGGATGATACTGTCACCGAAATTCTTTCTTATGAACAGAATTGAACGCCGTTCCTCATCCTGATTACGGAAAGCGGCCAGCCCTCCGGCATTGACGAACGTACCTTTCTGCGCGAAGTTATAGCGCAGATCTGTCAGAACCTTGCGCTCCTTGTACTTCATATAGCAGGATATCCAGAAGTCTTCCTTCAATCGGATTTCCTCGTTCCACCACACATTCTTGTTATACCTCACTCCGTAAGCACAGCCGGTGATCATCTTAGACAGTGAGTAATATCCCCACTCATTGTACATCACAGGCGATATGGCCGAGGTGAAACCGAACAGATGGACGTCAAGCATACAGGCCAGTTCGTACAACGATTCGATTATGTGGGTAATCTCGTCGGGGTCTCGTACCACACCAGGCTCCCCTTTCTCCACGCACAGCTTTTTTACTGCGTGAACGTCATCATCGAGCATCATCAGGTCGCCGAAGTGCCGGGCCATCCAGTTGCGTTTGGGAATAAGGCCAATCACGTTATCGGGATGCGTCACTATCTCGCATTCGGGATTATATTTGCGGTAAATGTCCGCCTGGCTCTCGGCAACGCAGATGATGGGATTGTTCACCAGCTTCTTGGCAAACACTCGGTCGTGCCTCTTGTGCGAGGGAATCACTATCTTCAGTTTGTTCATCCCATCTGCCCCTCCAAGGCGCCCCGCACATCCTTAATATCAATCACATTGCTCTTGCTTACTTTTCCGGTCTTGTACGACTTCATGCGCTGCATGTTCAATCGCTCTCGTAGCCAGTTGCTGTCTACCTCGTTAGCGGACTGAATGATAAACAGCTCGTGTTTCTCATCATATTTGGGGACCAACGGATAGATGGCCGTATCGTCCGTAATGGAATCAAACCGTTCCTTAAATGCGTCGGCCTTCTTCTCCGGAGGGAACTCAACGCCCCAGCCCTGCAGCTCGGTGCAGTCCCACGAGTTGCGCATCACGTCAAAATCATTCTCTCCGGAAATCACATTGTCCTTGGACGCATACTCGCGCAGCTTCTTCATCGGAGTATCAATGCCAAGGACCTTGCACGGCACCTCAGTAAAGCCGAGTTCCTTGCAGGCTCGGAGCCTAAGGTTTCCGCACACCACGATGTAACGGTCACCGTCCAGGGGATAGACTATGGCCTCGCGCAGATCGAGCATTTCGGGCGATTCCTCTATGCTTTTCTTCAACGCCTCGTACCGGTAGTCCCTGAAGAACCGGGGATTCTTCGGGAGACCTTTGAGTTGCCCCTTGTTGTATTCCAAGAGGCCGATGGATAACATCTTTATCTCGAATTTCGCTATCATACTTCATCAAATTTACATCATCAAAAATAGCCATCCGAAACCTACTCGCCTTGTCGTATATGCCGCTCGATAGTATCCTTGAGCAGCTGCTCGATATTCTTGCAACCAATGCGCTGAAGATAGGTTATAGTGGATATAATCACCTCGGCCGCCGCGTCCTCGCGTTCGCTCCATGGTCCGGGGTTGCCGCTACGGAAGCAAGATGCGTCAAGCAACACGCGCCAGCTTCTCGATATGTCGTAAAGCAATGACCGCGACGACGAGTTTGGTGCTATCCTACCACTGGCTATTGCTATCTCTTCGCATTTGATAGCAGATTTGTTCAGCGTTATTGCCATTGGTAAATATTTAGAGGTTATGAATGACCGGTTAGTTCTCTCTCATGTGCCGAAGGGAGGGGATTTGTTCAAGCTTCGCATGATGTGTCAGTGTTTGCTCGCCTTATAGGTCAGCGTTCCGACGAATACCAGAGCAAGCAGCACAGTCAGTGACACCGGTCCCCATAAGGGCATTGTCACCCACCACCACGACCAGTCTACAACTCCGGTCAGCTTAAGGATGGTGAACACGATTCCCACTACACCAGGCAGGATGATTCCAGCCGCCATTCTTGCATCTTCTCTTGTCATAAGTCAGTCGTTATTGGGGTTAATTATTCTATATATTTGTGGTTTGACGCAGTTTTCTGAATGCCTTATTGACGGCCTTTCGTTTAGAGTCTATTGACGGATGCACATACAGGTCAAGTGTCAACGACACTTTGGAGTGGCCGAGAAGTGTTGATATGGTCTTTATATCTCCCCCACTCTCGACAAGCAATGTAGCGTAGGTATGGCGAAGACCGTGGAAATTTATTTTAGGGAGATTGTACTTCTTCAGAAATCTGGAATATGTCTCCCGAACTGTATTGTTCGCTTTCGGACTGTCTGAATTGCCTACTACATAAAAGTCGTTAACCGGAGATTTACCGCCAATTGTCCTAAGAGTCTTACGGAGTGTAGGCAATAAGGGGATTTCACGATAACCCTGTTTCGTCTTTGGGGTGCCGACAAAGAATCGGTCTGATTTAGTTTCCGGGTCATAGGCCTTGACTACGTTCCTACGGATGTTAATGATGTTGCGCATCCAGTCTATATCGCCCCATTGCAATCCGAGAGTCTCGCCAATTCTCATTCCTGTCAGAATGGATAGCAGGACCGGCAGCAAAGTAACGCGTCCATCGCTAATCTCGTCAACGGAATGTCTGACAATCCTCAACATCTCAGATTCCGTAAAACTTTGGATTTTACGTGGCTGGCCTTCGGGATATTTAAGCCCCCATGCGGTGGGTCTTATCTTGATTTCAAGAACAGTGGCAGCAAACAGCAACATCTGTTTTATGAACGCCATGCGATCCTTGGCTGTCTTGGGACTCAAACCGCTTTCAAGCAATTCAGCCAGCAGGAGGCGGGCTTCCGGTCGTCCAAACTCCGATATATTCTTCTCCCCGATTTTGGGAGCCAGCAATTTCCAGTTCAGCGCGTGCAGAGCCTTTGTGCTCGGCTTTGTCTCCAGAATCTTATCGGCACGGAATTTCTCGTACAATTCTTTGAATACCATTCTCAATCTTCTATTATTCTGATTCCATGTTTTCTCGCTTCCGTCTCAACCTTGACCGAGCGTATTGTACCGTCCACCACGTAGGCCTCGCTCTCACCACGGCCTATCTCATAGCCATGTTGACGCTGAGCATAACGGTACTGGATTTTCTTGCGATTAGTCACAAGCTTCAGTTTCGTCTTCTGTTCCAGTCCCCACACTATCCGCGCCCGCTCACGCTTGACGGGCGCGCGTCTCGACTCTGCAGACTTGCGGACTCTTTCAGCCTCGCGGTCCGGACCGAGCCGTTGTAGACTAGTGATGCCCTTCTGAAAGCCATACTCACGGCTCTTGAGAATGATGTATCCTTTCGGTGGCCAGCCATTGCGACGATTGACAACCCATGCGGCTTCAGCTCCATTTTGTGCACATTTCTGCATGAACTGCTTCGATTTCTTCAAACCCAGCTCCCGGGCAAAACGATGGAGAGTCGAATGGGATAGACCCAATCGACTCATTACATCTTCATTCTTGGTATGCTTGTAGTGTCTGACCAGCCACCGCTCTTGCTCGGGCGTGAGGGCAATATTGTCCTAAACGTTTTGGGCAAAAATAAAAATAGGAAGTAGTTACTAAG
>ERZ1027047.573-NODE-573-length-18461-cov-6.408562_pt1 | contig 18461 bp, 16 predicted proteins | sample MGYA00519286_ERZ1027047 | MGnify/ENA primary metagenome ERZ1027047 (study PRJEB26926, sample SAMN06164592) | human gut metagenome | biome: ENVO:00009003; feature: ENVO:2100002; material: ENVO:00002003 | host: Homo sapiens | place: USA | collected 2012 ... | reverse complement strand
ACACTCGACTAGTCGTCGGCAGCGTCAGATGTGTATAAGAGACAGGTATTATATAAGTAAAGTAGGTTTTCATTTAGGTCATTATAAATAACCCAGTTGCAATCAACATTGATACCAACATTACATCCACCGCAAAACAAGTCTACAAACACATCTATGTCTTTTGGAAAAAGTGGCAATATTTGAGGTAACAATTTATATTTGCCGCCGGTATAATTAAGCGGTGATTGTATCATCTAATTTACTCCTCATCAAAACAAATACACAAAAATAATCTTTCGGCATTTTCTGAAATGTCAGATTTTCCGGTTGTAAATGCTTTGTAGCTTTCTTCAAAAACCTTTACAGTTCCTTTTTGACTCAGAATTTTCATAATATCATCGTCAGAAATTTTTGCATTGGAACGGCAGTTGCCTTTTTCAGCCATATTGTTGTATGAAAGCAAAATGTATTTAGCTTTAATATCATTTATCAGTGTTTCAAATGCTTTTGTTGCTCCGGTTGTACAATATTTACTCTTCATTCCGCTTCTATCCATCTTCTTGGCAACACCAAAAACCTCTGGTTTTTCCCAACGTGCAACATTTTCAAGCAAATGATATGAATCACAATATTGTCTTGAATTATATGGTGGATCTATATAAACAAGGTCAGCCTCAATCCTCTTAACAAGGTTATTAGCATCCTCATTAAAACATTGATTTTTGGAATTATTATTTACTTCTGCCAAAGGAACATAAAGCTCTAATGCACCTTCAAATTTTGCCCCTTTTCTGTATGCATCGTAATGCCCGCAGGTTACAGCAATTTTATCCATTGCATAAAGCAGTGATGTTATTAAGATTGCTCTTTCTCGATTATTTAAATTGCCTTTTTTATAATTTCGTTCTATATCCTCTCGAATATATCCAATTTTAGCGCAATCTTTTTTACTGAAATAGGTGTCTGCAAAATTGCGTGTCATATAATTTTCCCCACAATTAGTTTTTGCATTGTACCTAACAACATAATCAATTATTTTTTGTTGTTCATAGCTTTCAGCACCAAACCAAGCAAAATTACAAATATAGTTGCTATACATCAAATCATTTGTAATAAGTGTCTTATCTGCAAAAGCAGAAGAAACTGCACCGGTTCCCGCAAAAATATCTGCAACTGTTTCAATATCGGCGCATTCATCATTTACAACGCAGGTGATAAACGAAAGCAACTTATATTTATTACCTAAGTAACGTCTATTGTTTATCAATGAGGTTTTATATGTTGTTTCAGTTGCACTCATTGTAATTCCTCCGCTGATTTATTCTAACTTATTATTCCCACTCAATAGTAGCCGGTGGCTTGCTCGTAATATCGTAACAGATTCTGTTGATATTCTTGACCTCGTTTACAATTCTTACGCTTGCCTTTTCAAGCACGTCATAAGGGATTCTTGCAAAGTCGGCGGTCATAAAGTCGCTGGTTGTAACGCCTCTTAATGCGAGGGTGTAGTCATAAGTTCTGTCGTCGCCCATAACGCCTACCGAGCGCATATTTGTGAGTACCGCAAAGTACTGGTTTATACTGCGGTCAAGGCCTGCTTTTGCGATCTCCTCACGGAAGATGTAGTCTGCGTCCTGAAGGGTTGCCAGCTTTTCACGGGTAATTTCACCGATGATTCTGATAGCAAGACCGGGGCCGGGGAACGGCTGACGCCATACGAGGACATCCGATAAGCCAAGCTCGGTTCCGAGCTTTCTTACCTCGTCCTTGAATAAAAGGCGGAGCGGCTCGATTATCTCCTTGAAGTCAACATAGTCGGGCAGACCGCCTACGTTGTGGTGTGACTTTATAACAGCGGCATCGCCTGTACCGCTTTCGATAACATCGGGGTAAATCGTACCTTGTACAAGAAAATCTACCTTGCCTATCTTCTTTGCTTCTTCCTCAAATACACGGATGAATTCTTCGCCGATGGTTTTTCTCTTTGTTTCGGGGTCGGATACACCTTCAAGCTTGCCGATAAAACGATCTGCGGCATTTACTCTGATGAAGTTTACATCCCAGTCCTTAAACGCCTGCTCGACCTCGTCGCCCTCGTTCTTTCTCATAAAGCCGTGATCAACGAACACGCAGGTGAGCTGGTTGCCGACCGCCTTGGAAAGCAGTGCGCAGGCTACCGAGCTGTCAACGCCGCCCGAAAGAGCAAGCAGTACCTTGCCGTCGCCGACTTTTTCACGGATCTGCTTTATAGCTTCTTCCGCATAGTTTCTCATTGTCCAGTCGCCCTTGCAGTGACATACTTTGTAAAGGAAGTTTCCGAGCATATCAAAGCCCTGCTCGGTGTGGTTTACTTCGGGGTGGAACTGTGTTGCGTAAAATCCCTTTTCAACATTCTCGATTGCGGCATAGGGGCATTTGTCGCTGTGACCTACAGCCTTGAAGCCGTCGGGGAGAACCTCGATATAATCGTTGTGGCTCATCCATACTACCGAGTTTTTCTTAAGACCGTCAAATACGGCGCATTCTGTATCAAATTCGCACTCTGTTCTGCCGAACTCAGCGGCGGCGTTCTCGTTTGCCTTGCCGATAGTACCGCCAAGACCGTAAACCATAAACTGCGCACCGTAGCAGATGCCGAATATCGGTACTCCAAGCTCGAATATTTCTTTTGTCATTCTGGGTGAGTCATCAAGATATACGCTTCTCGGACCGCCCGTGAAGATGATGCCCTTAGGATTCTTTGCCTTTATCTGCTCAATAGGTGTCTTGTATGAGATGACCTCGCAGTATATGTTATGTTCTCTGACTCTGCGTGCGATAAGCTGATTGTACTGACCGCCGAAGTCAATGACGAGTACGAGCTCGTGCTCGCTTGTTGAAAATTCCGCCATTTTCCAGTTTCCTTTCCTTCTTGTCTTTGGGAATTCAAGTGCGAAAAACCGCACCGATGGTGATATTACATATTTCTTAAAGTATAACATATCCGGACGGCTTTTGCAACGGCTTTTTGAAAAAATAAAATCAGTAACGTTTACGAATTATCTTGACATTTCCCTTTAAATATGATAAAATCATATACAGAATAAGTGCGATAAATTTACGCACTATATTCTTTGGAAAGCAATAAACCGAAAAAATGAAAGGAAGTATCAATTATGAGCCATATAGATGTAACGTCGGAAAATTTCAAGCAGGAGGTTTTACAGTCTGATAAGCCGGTTTTAGTAGATTTCTGGGCATCGTGGTGCGGTCCGTGCAGAATGCTCGGCCCTGTGCTTGAGGAGCTTGGAGAAGAACATCCCGAAATCAAGATATGCAAGGTCAATACGGATGATGAACGTGAGCTTGCAATAAGCTTCGGCATAGATTCTATACCCTGCGTAATATCTTTTAAAGACGGTAAACAAATAGACAAATCGGTAGGTTTTGTCAGCAAGGACAAGTTGCTCGCTTTACTCGACTAAAACTGCAAAGCAAGACGGGGAGCGGTTTTACAGTTGCTTAACGCTAACTTGAAAATGACGTAAATTTTCAGAAAAAAGTGTGATATTTCAATATAAATTTATCAAAAGGTCTTGATTTTTTTTGAAATTGTGTTACAATATAAGCAAGTCATATAACTCTATGACAAAAAATCACAAGGAGGATCATTCCGATGGCTTATAAAATTTCTGATGATTGCATCTCTTGCGGCGCTTGCGCTGCTCAGTGCCCCGTTGAGGCAATTTCTGAAGGTGACGGCAAGTACGTTATCGACGCTGACACATGTGTTAGCTGCGGTGCTTGCGCAGGTGTATGTCCTGTTGGCGCTCCCGCTGAGGAATAATTTTAAATTAAGGACAGCCATGAGTTTTCAGCTTATGGCTGTTTTCTTTACTGTTTGTGAAAACGTTAACACGCAGAAGAATTCTGCAAGTTAAAAGGAGAATCTGATATGAAGATATATTCGGTAAACGATAAGGAATTTGCCGCATACGGCAAGGTACATACCGGTTATGACGTAAGCGACCTGCTTTCAGCACTTGATAAGAGCACGCCGTTACCCGACGCTGTAGGATATGTTCCGAGCGAGGCGGCGCTTGAAAATACAAAGCTGTTCGGTCTTTTGCAGAACAACGCATACGGCGGTATGCCTGTTCAGCTCGGCTGGTGCAACGGTCACAACACAAAGCTCAACTGTCTTGAGTATCACCGTGACAGCGAGTTCAACATAGGCTTATACGATTTTGTCCTGCTGGTTGCGAAAGAGGATGATATTGTTGACGGCAAGCTCGATACATCAAAGGTTATGGCTTTCAAGGCTAAGGCAGGAGATGTTGTTGAGGTTTATGCTACAACACTGCATTACGCTCCCTGTAATGCGACTAAGGACGGATGCTTCAAGGTGGTCATAGCGCTTCCTAAGGGAACAAACGGAGCAAAGCCCAACATTACTCCCGTTTATGATGAAGATAAGACGCTCTGGGCTTGCAACAAGTGGTTACTGGCTCATGCAGACAGTGACGAGGCGAAGCAGGGTGCTTATGTCGGTCTTACAGGAGAGAACATCGACATTAAGGATATTATATAATCTGTTTTTCATAAAATCCGTACCGGTTAGCTGCCGGTACGGATTTTTTGTATCTGCAAAAAAATCGCTCCCTTGAAAAAGGGAGCGAATGTAAAGATGCTGTTATTCGTTTGTTTCGTTGTTGTTATCGCCGGTGGCCTCTGCGGTATCCTCGCAATCAGCAGGAGCGGTATCACTGTTTTCGCTGACGGGAGCGGCTGTATTATCATCAAGCGGTTCGCCGTTCATCAGCTTGTAGAAATCCTCGCCGTCAATCTTCTCATGTTCCATAAGGTAATGAGCGACCTTGTCAAGCTGATCTCTGTGGCTGAGCAGTATCTGCTTAGCGTTTTCGTAGCTTGTGTCTATAAGCTCACGGATCTCGCCGTCAATTTCTGCCGCAACGTTTTCGGAGTAGTTTCTGCCCTGAGAATAATCTCTGCCGAGGAACACTTCCGAGTTATCGTGTCCGTATACGATAGGACCGAGCTTTTCGGAGAAGCCGTATCTTGTTATCATACTTCTTGCAAGGTCGGTAGCACGTTCAATATCGTTGCTTGCGCCTGTCGAGATTTCGTCAAGCACAATCTTTTCGGCAACACGGCCGCCGAGAAGAACAATGATTTCTTCTTCCATCTGCGTCTTGCTTCTGAAGCTCCTGTCATGCTCGGGGAGCGACATTGTATAGCCGCCTGCCATACCTCTCGGTATGATTGAAACCTGGTGTACGGGATCCTGCGTCTTGCAGTGGAACGTGCAGACAGCGTGACCTGCCTCGTGGAATGCCGTAAGGCGCTTTTCTTCCTCGCTTACAACCTTCGACTTCTTTTCGGGACCTGCAACTACCTTGATGGTAGCTTCCTCTATATCAGGCTGAGTGATAGCCTTTCTGTTGTTTCTTGCCGCAAGCAGAGCCGCCTCGTTTACAAGGTTTGCAAGGTCTGCGCCTGTAAATCCTGCCGTACCCTTTGCTATTGTAGCAAGGCTAATATCGGGAGCGAGCTTTTTATTTTTTGTATGAACACGCAGGATAGCCTCTCTGCTCTTGATGTCGGGGTAGCCGACAGTAATCTGTCTGTCAAAACGTCCGGGACGGAGCAGTGCGGGGTCGAGAATATCACGTCTGTTGGTAGCCGCAATAACTATTACGCCCTGATTATCCGTGAAACCGTCCATCTCAACGAGTAACTGGTTCAGTGTCTGCTCACGCTCATCGTGACCGCCGCCAAGACCTGTACCTCTCTGACGGCCTACGGCATCTATTTCATCTATGAAAATTATTGACGGGGTGTGCTTTTTTGCCTGATCGAACAGATCTCTTACACGGCTTGCACCGACACCGACAAACATTTCAACGAAGTCCGAACCGCTTATTGAGAAGAAGGGAACGTTTGCTTCGCCTGCAACGGCCTTTGCAAGTAAGGTCTTACCTGTACCGGGAGGGCCTAAAAGCAGAACACCGCGCGGTATCTTTGCACCAAGCTCCTGATACTTTCTGGGATTCTTCATGAAATCAACGATTTCGCTCATTTCTTCCTTTTCTTCTTCGGCACCGGCAACATCGGCAAAGGTTATTTTAGGGCCGTTTGAAGGCTGAGTCCTTGCATTTGCCTTTGAGAACTGCGACATCTTTCCGCCGCCGCTCGCCTGACGCATTATGACGAATGTAAATCCTATCATCAGCGCAACCATCAGCAGATAAGGCAGGAAGCTCAGCAGGAACGAGTTGTCTGAAACGGGATAGAAGTCCTCGACAAGCTGACTGTCGGGATTCTTTTCGTTGTATGCCTTTCTGTAGCCCTGCGTATCCTGTAAGAACAGGCTTACGTTCGGTACGGAATACTTATACTTCTTTGTGTTGTCGCTTTTCAGGGTGTATTGTAATTCGCCCGAACCGAGATCAAGCGTGTAGCCCGATACGTTGTAGTTGTCAAATTCGCTTATCACCTTTGAGTATGTTGTATGCTCGCCGGGAGTTGCACTCATCTGAAGCATTGTTACCATACCGATAACAAGCAGAACGATAACTGCAAGGTAAATGAAAATGCCTTTGAATTTGTTGTTCTGATTCATCAGTTTCCCTTTCTGTCGGTCGTATCTGCATAGCATCCGACCGCCTCTACGGTTATATTTTTACAGCCTCGACGTTGCTTTCAACGTGCCTCGACCTTAAGCTCACCTATGTAAGGAAGATTCCTGTAAAGCTGGGCGTAGTCAAGTCCGTATCCTACTACGAACACATTGTCAACGTCAAAGCCGATATAATCAGCCTTGATCACTTCTGATTTTCTGACTTTCTTGTTGAGCAGAGTGCATACCTTTATCGACGCAGGCTCTCTTTCAAGAAAAAGATCCTTTACGAATTTCAGCGTTTTTCCGCTGTCGAGAATATCCTCGACAAGAATAACGTGTTTGCCCTTTATATCTGCCGAAATATCCTTAGTCAGTCTGAGCTCTCCGGATGTGGTGCCGTTTCCGTAAGACTGAACCGTTACGAAATCCAGCTTTGTATAAAGATCGACATTCTTCAGCACATCCGACAGGAACATAAACGAGCCTTTCAGTATGCCTATCACGGTTACTTCTTCGCCCTTATAGTCCTGTGTTATCTGTCTGCCTATTTCCTCAGCTCTTTTTACAAGCTCCTCGCTCGTAAAAAGCACTCTTTCAATGTCATCATGTATGTTTTTCACTACTAATTCTCTCCGTAATCACGTTTTATTAAATAATACATCGCTTATGTTAAATAAATGTTAAGCGATGAAAACAAAACGGCAATACAGCCATTATAGCACGATTATGCCGAAAAAGCAACGGCGATAATCATTTTTAAGCTGTTTATCACATTAATTTCGTCTGAATTTCTCACGGTCTGTTACAACAAACAGCTTTTTCTTTCTTATCTGAACAAATCTGAACTGGCACGGGTTTATCTTTCCCTGTCCGGCTCTTATAATTCCTACGCAGCTTTCAACCGCTTTCATATTCGGCGGTATATCGTTATCTTTGAAAATCATCGTAACGATACGGCGAAGTATACAATCATCGGCGGTGCGCAGTATACCGACATCATATTTATCATCGGCGGTGCGTGCCTTTTCCATAAGCTCCGATGCGATTTTGTCAAGATACCTGTCATCGTCCGACACAGACTGCGACAGCCTGCTTATCGCACCGAAAAGCGAGGGGTTTATCTCCTTCAGCAAAGGCACGACCTTATGCCTTATCCTGTTTCTTGTGTAATCATCGGACAAATTGGTGCTGTCTGTGACATAATCAAGACAGTTTTCGCTGCAATAAAGCTCTATATCCTCACGGGTATTGTATAACAGCGGACGGATTATATTGTCACGCTTTGCGGGAATTCCGCATATACCCGAGAGTGCAGTGCCTCTGACCATATTTATGAGAATGGTTTCGCAGTTATCCGACGCTGTGTGGGCGGTCGCTATCAGCCTGTCCTTGCTTATGCTCTCGAAGAATTCATATCTTAACCGCCTTGCACATTCCTCAAGGCTGTCGTGCTTTTGCCGTAAATCATTTACCTTTATGCTTGCAGTGTACAGCGGAATGTCAAGGAATCTGCACATCCTGCGGACAAACCGCTCATCGCTGTCGCTTTCCTCTCCACGCAGATTATGATTTACATGGCAGGCGGCAAGCGAAAAGCCGAGCTCGTCTTTCAGCGAATATAAGACATACAGCAAGGCGACGCTGTCTGCGCCGCCGCTTACCGCCGCAATTACAGTATCGCCCTTATTTATCATCGAATACCGTTCTATAGTATTTTTAACGGAATTTTTTAAATTACTGCTCGGCATGGACATACTCCACATCTGTAAATCTCGTGTACTGACCGTCCCATATCATGTTTATATCGTTGGTTTCACCGTGTCGGTTCTTAGCAACGATACACTTGCAGGCTCTCTGATCCTCTGCCTCTTTGTTATAATAGCTGTCACGGTACAGGAACAGAACTATATCTGCGTCCTGCTCGATAGAACCCGAATCACGAAGGTCTGACAGCATAGGACGTTTATCATCCTTTTTTTCGGCGGAACGTGCAAGCTGTGACAGTACGATTATCGGAACATTAAGCTCCTTTGCCATTATCTTGAGGTTTCGTGTCATTTCCGAAATTTCGTTTACACGGTTAAGATCCCTTCTGCCCGAAGAAATAAGCTGAAGATAGTCTATTACTATCAGCCCGAGATTATCGACACGGCGCAGCTTTGCCTTCATTTCATTGACCGTTATCGCTGAGCTGTCGTCTATGTAGATATTCATATTCGACAGTACGAATGCGGCATCGGCAAGATTTCTCCACTGTGCAGGGTCAAATCTGCCCGTTGACATAAGCTCGCTTGAAATTCTTCCCTCAGAGGACAGCATACGCTTTACAAGCTGTTCCTTCGACATTTCGAGGTTGAATACGCATATTGATTTTTCGGGATGATATTTTGCGACATTTGTCGCCATATTCATAGCGAATGACGTTTTACCCATACCGGGACGTGCCGCAACTATCAAAAGATCCGACTTATTCAGTCCGTGTATGTACTTGTCAAGCGAGGGGAAGCCCGATTTCAGTCCCTGTATACCCTGCTTGTCGGGGTTTGCGCAAAGCTCGGAAAGCTCGTTGAGAATGCCGACAATGACAGCGTTCAGCCTTGTAAGACCTTTTACCTGGTTCTCGTTTCTTATGTCGTATATTCTTTTTTCGGCAAGCTCAAGCAGAGCGGCAGTGTCCGTCTGTCCTTCGTTTGCGTTTTCAAGAATATCGCCTGCTATGCTTATAAGAAGCCGTCTTGTGTACTTATCCTCGACTATTTCTATATATCTGTCAACGCTTGAGATGCTGGGGACGGTTTCCATCAGTTTTACAAGATAGTTTCTGCCTTCCTCCTGCGACTCGAAAACATTGTTCTTCATGCAGTTTTCAAGCACGGTAACAACATCAATATTGTCGCTTGCCGCAAACATCTGCATCATAACAGTGTATATATCTGTGTGGACTTTTACATAGAAATGCTCCGGGTGCAGTTTTGCCGACGCTTTCGGCATATTTGCGTTTCCGTCAAGCAGTATAGCACCCAGTACGGACTGCTCTGCGTCAAGGCTGTACGGAAGATTTACCCCCGCAAGCTCCATCTCAGCCATTATTCTTCCTCAACCTTTACACTGAACTGTGCAACGATGCCTGTAAACAGCCTTGCCTCTGCAGTGAATGTACCGAATGATTTTATATCGCTTTTTGTAACGATTTTTCTCTTATCAACATCAAAGCCGAAATCACGCTTTATAAGTGCGCTTATATCCTTGCCAGTAACAGAGCCGAACAGCTTTCCGCCCTGACCTGCTTTTGCCTTGAATGTAAGCACCTTGCCGTCGATAGTATCCTTTATCTTCTTTGCGTTGGCCGCTTCAACATCCAGCTTGTGCTGTGCGGACGCCTTCTGTCCTTCAAGGTGGTTAAGGTTCTCGTTTGTAGCCTCAACCGCAAGACCCTTCTTTATAAGGCAGTTTCTCGCATAAGCGTCCTTAACTTCCTTTACCTCGCCCTTCTTGCCTGAGCCTGCCACATCCTGTGTGAAAATTACCTTCATTTTATATCGTCCTTTCTTTAACTGCGCTGTGCAGTCTTATTATCGTTTGAGTTTACCTTTATAAGACTTAAATAGTAGTCATCAATCGACTTCTTGAGAGTATCAAGCACTTCGTTTACCGTAACGTCCTTTAGCTGAGCACCTGCCATAGTCTGATGACCGCCGCCGCCAAGAGCCTCCATTATAAGCTGGACGTTTAAGTTGCCCATACTTCTTGCGCTTATTGATATTTCGTTGCTCATCGTTTTGAACAATACAAACGATGCGTCAACATTCTTGATAGTCAGCAGTTCGTCTGCCGCCTGAGGAGCGACTATCCTCAGATCGTCCGCATAGAAGTCACACGGTGCTATCGCACACTTGCGGTAAATTTCCGCCTCTGCGACTATCTGCGTTTTTCTCTTGTAGCTGTCTATAGAGCTTGAGAACATCTTCTTTACGGTTATAGTATCCGCACCCATCTTACGCAGTACAGCCGCCGCTTCAAATGTTCTTACGCCCGTTTTCATAACGAAATTCTTCGTATCAAGCATAATGCCTGCAAGCAGACACTCCGCCTGCACCGCTCTGAGCTTTCCTGCCTCGCCGAAATACTGTATAAGCTCCGTCACCATTTCTGATGCGGATGAAGCATACGGCTCGTGGTGGAATATGACCGCATTGTCTATGTAGTTTACCATCTTCCTGTGGTGGTCGATGACAACTATCTTCTTTGCTTTTTCGTAAAGCTCCTTGCTTTCTATTATCAGCGGATTATGCGTATCGCAGATAATCAGCAGTGAATTGTCCGTCAGCTCCTCCATAGCATCCGCAGGCTCTGTGAACAGCGGTTCTTCACCGTCAACGTGGGGGAATCTGTCTATCAGGACTTTTGCAAGCGAGGTGTTGTAGTCGCATACCGCCCAGGCGCTCTTGCCGAGATTCCTTATGGCGCAGGTAAGGCCTACAGATGAGCCTACGCTGTCAAGGTCGCTGTACTTATGACCCATTATGAATATCTTGTCCGCATTGTCAACAAGCTCAAGCAGTGAGTTTGCGATGATTCGTGTCTTGACCTTTGTGTGACGTTCAACGCCCTTTGAAACACCGCCGTAGAACTCAAAGCCGTTGTCTGTCTTTACAGCCGCCTGATCGCCGCCTCGTCCGAGTGCCATTTCAAGCGCCTGACGAGCGAACTGTTCGCTTTCTTTCAGCGTTTTACCTGTTCTGCCGATACCTATCGACATTGTTACGTTAAGGCGGTCATTCACGAAAATTTCTCTTGCTTTATCGAGAATTTCAACCTTGTTACGCAGGATTTCCTGCAGGTGCCTTTCTTCTATTACGGCTATAAATCTGTCGGACGCATTCTTTCTGAGTACGCCTGTCGTCTGTCCCGCAAAATCTTCGAGCAGCTTGTCTATCTGTACAGAAACGTGCGCCTTTTCACTTTCAAGGCAACCGCTTATAAGCTCCTCGTAGCCGTCTACCATAAACAGTATGACAACGGGCTGTGACAGCTTTTTTTCTGTTTCAAGAGCGGTTATATCGGTTATGTTCTTGAAGAATAACAGCGTCAGCTCCTTTGCTTCGTCCTCATCGGGTATTCTTGCAAAAACCTTATATACGCTGTCATTATATCTGACGGTTATTCCGTCATCGGTGAAGAAATCGGCAGGCGGAATATCGGTTATATTCGACAGCTCCATACCGTATTCGCAACAGTCGGGAAATTCTTCTGTGAATTTTCCGTTTGTCCAGACTATTCTTCCGGCACTGTCGATTATAACGGCGGACATAGGAAAGCTATGCACGGACATATGCATCTTCGATTCAAGCTCATCGTCTATTCGTGCATAATACTGGAATGTTTTTCTTGTGACCTGTATCAGTTTTCCTATCGCAAAACCGCCTATAAGCACGACAAAAGGCGCAGACACCCAGAATATATTGATGTCCTTCGTGTAAATATATCCCTGGATTATTACCAGTGCGACAACCAGTGCGGAAACCGATATTACAAGTCCGCCGTCACGATAAAAATTCTTCACCTTTTGCGCCTCCTTTGTATTCCGTTATTTTACACTTCCATTATGATAGGCAGTATCATAGGACTTCTCTTGGTTCTCTGGAATATGAAGTTGCCAAGCTCATCCCTTACGTTAGACTTTATATTGCCCCATTCTCTGATGTTCCTGTCTGCGCAGGTCTGGAGCGTTTTCTTGACAAGCTGTTTAGCGTCGTCCATAAGCTCCTCGGATTCCCTTACATATACAAATCCTCTTGATACAATATCGGGGCCTGCCGCTACCATACCTGTTTCACGGTTGATAGTGGTCACAACTACGATAAGACCGTCCTCGGACAGATGCTTTCTGTCACGCAGTACGACCGAGCCGACATCTCCCACTCCGAGTCCGTCGACAAGCACCTTTCCTGCAGGCACCTGACCTACTACCTTCATTTCAACGCTGTCGGTTTCGACTACCTGACCGATATTCAGAAGGAATATGTTTTCCTCGGGTATGCCCATCTTTATTGCAAGACCCTCATGCTTTTTCATATGCTTGTATTCGCCGTGTATCGGTATAAAGAATTTCGGCTTTGTCAGTGCAAGCATCATTTTAAGCTCGTCCTGGCAGGCGTGACCCGAAACGTGTACCTCGTACATAGCCTCGTATACTACCTCTGCACCCTGCTTCATAAGCTCGTTTACGAGCTTTCCGACAAACTTCTCGTTGCCGGGTATCGGAGTAGCCGAAATAATGATAAGATCGCTCGGTGTTATAGATACCTGTCTGTGATCTCCCGATGACATTCTCGAAAGTGCGGAAAGCGGTTCGCCTTGGCTTCCCGTTGTGATAATTACCATTTTTTCGGGAGGATATTTGTTGACATCTTCTATATCGACAAGCATACCCTGAGGTACTTTTATATAATTGAGTTCAATTGCGGTAGTAAGCACATTGAGCATACTTCTGCCCGAAACGGCGACCTTTCTGCCCCAGCTTTCCGCATTGTTTATAATCTGCTGTATTCTGTGAATGTTTGAGGAGAATGTAGCGACAATTATTCTCTTGCCCTCTGCTCCTGCAAAAAGGCTCTTGAAGCTCTCTCCGACCTTTCTTTCTGTAGCCGTATAGCCCGGACGCTCTGCGTTCGTGCTTTCCGAAAGCAATGCGAGAACACCCTTGTTTCCAAGCTCACCGAATCTTGCAAGGTCTATTATACCGCCCTCGATAGGTGTATAGTCAACCTTGAAGTCGCCTGTATGCACTATCACGCCTGCAGGCGTATGCACTGCCATTGCACAGGCATCGGGGATTGAGTGGTTCACTCTGATAAATTCAACGCTCATACAGCCCATTCTGACATTCTGACGGGGTACGACCACGTTCAGCGAACACTGCGACAGTATGCCGTGCTCACGGAGCTTTCCCTCGACAAGTCCGAGCGTCAGCCTTGTGCCGTATACGGGTACGTTTATCTTCTTAAGGAAGTAGGGGAGTGCGCCTATATGATCCTCGTGACCGTGCGTCAGCACAATGCCCCTTATCTTCTCTCTGTTCTTTTCAAGATAGGTGAAGTCGGGGATAACAAGGTCAACACCGAGCATATCATCATCAGGGAAGGCAAGTCCGCAATCTATGATGAATATATCGTTACAGCACTCGTAGACGTAGATGTTCTTGCCTATCTCGTTTACGCCGCCGAGCGACATAATCCTTACGGGCGTTTTTCTGCCGCTTTTCTTTTCGTCCTCCGCAAAGAAAGACGGGTACTCCTGCTTTCTCGGTTCCTGCTTGTTCTTGCTATAATGCGGCTTGTTGTCTGTAAGAACAGGCTTTTTGTCATTTCTGCCGTCTGCTGATATGCTTTTCTTTTCGCTGCTTTTATTGTCGGTCAGCACCGGCTTTTTGTTCTGATTTCTGTTGTCGGTAAGCACCGGCTTTTTGCTTTCAGATGCTCTTCTGTCAGTCAGCACAGGCTTTTTGCCCTGCTGTCTGTTGTCGGTCAGAACTGTTTTATTTGCAGGCTTTGCATTTAAAATCCCTGTAAGCGATTCGCTTGCGGAAGCGTCCTTAGGGGCGTTCCTGTCGGTCAGCTTGAACTGCTTTGCAAAAGGATTCTTTCTTCTTTTCGAATAAGGCTTTGTAGCCTTCGGCTTTATGTTTTCAGTCGCCGTCAGTAAGTTTTTTGAGTCAATAATTCCCATTCAATATACCATCCTTCCGAATAGCCGACAGGTGTTGTCTTTTTATCTTTATGTATGACATACAGCCATTGTCGGCGGTTCTGTACGGAAAAGCGGCGGTATATAATTTCGTCCACAGCTTTTACGGCAAAAAGCCAAACCCGCTTGTACGCTCCTGCAAAAAGACACACCTCTCCCTGCAAAAGCCAAAGCGAAGCTAAGCCTGTATCAGCGATACAGCCATTCCTGCCGTAAGCGGCATTGTCAATATGTCGTCCTGAGTACAATAAACGTGCTGCTCTTACCGTAACTGAACGTTTACCTTGTAAGTACCGTATTCGTGCTATCGAAATTTTATGCTGAAGTAAAAGGAAAATATATAATTTCTTAAAGCCGCTTTTCCGTTATTCTTTTGTTTTTATAATTTACTTAAAATAAATCCGTTATTCATTCCGCTTAAAATCATTTGCCGAGCCTGCATGGAAAACCTGTCACGCTGTCACCGTGAAAAAAGCGGAAAGCGGTTACTGCCACATTCAACATATATTTTACAACATAAAAACGATATTGTCAAGAATAATAAGTACGCCGAAACGGTCGTATTTTGCTTTATAAAGCCGAAAAAGCGGAAAATAATTTTGCTTTTCCGCTTTTTTGACGCTTTGCTTATCATCACTCTTTCGCTTTCTGCGGCATATATTGAAGCAGTGAATATACGGAAACGAGGGACTGATTATGTATTTTATTGTTTTACGCTCGGCTACAGCCGCCGAAAAAGCAAGAAAAATCCTCAGTGGCTATAAAATATCATCTACAACGGGAAAAATCACCACTTCAAAGGGCTGCAGGTTCGGAATTTACACGGAACACGATCCCGACAAGACCTGCCGTCTGCTGTCGCTCGGCGGTCTTAACTGTATGGAGATCAGAAACGGCGGTGATGCCGGATGATATATCTTGACAATGCCGCCACCACCTATCCAAAGCCCGTTTCGGTGCTTCATTCGGCGGAAAAGGCACTGTACGACTACGGGGCAAATCCCGGAAGGTCGGGTCACAGGCTTTCGCTCGAAACCTCACGGCAGGTGTTTTATGCAAGGGAGAAATGTGCGGAATTTTTCGGCGGTGAAACCGAAAATACGGTTTTCACGCTCAACTGTACCCATGCCATAAATTTTGCGCTCAAGGGCGTTTGCAATGCAAAAGGGCATTGCCATGTGATAACGTCCGACCTTGAACATAATTCGGTAATAAGGCCGCTTCACGCACTGTATAAACAAAAACGGATAAATTACAGCATAGCCGACAGCGGCGGCAGTGACGATGAACTGATGTCGTCTGTGGAAAAGCAGATCCGCCGTGACACTGCTGTGGTCATTATGACCGCAGGGTGTAACGTAAACGGCAGAGTGACACCGCTTGCAAGAATTGCGGAGCTTTGCAGGAAGCACAATATATGTCTAATAGCCGATTGCGCTCAGGCGGCAGGCGTTATACCGCTTAATCTGACGGACGGTATCAATATTATATGCGCACCCGGTCATAAGGGGCTTTACGGACCTATGGGTACGGGAGTGCTTGTGACTGACGGAAAATATCCGCTCAGCACGCTTATAGAGGGCGGAACGGGCAGTGCGAGCGGAGAGATCGACCAGCCCGACTTTCTGCCCGACAGCTTTGAAAGCGGAACGATAAATACTCCCGGTGCTATCGCACTCGGCAGGGGAGTGGAATTTGTAAATTCAAAAGGCATCGACAGGATTTACGCTCACGAAATGTCGCTGTGCGATTTATTTATAAAGCGTGTTGAAAATATTGAAAAAATCAGGGTCTACCGCCCGGAAAAGGTAAAATCTCTCCCTGTGGTATCTTTTACAGCGGGCGATGAAAACAGCTCGGTCACAGCCGATATGTTGTCGAAAAACGGGTTTTATCTGCGTGGTGGTCTTCACTGCAACTTCCTTGCCCACAAAAAGCAGGGTACGCTTGAAACGGGGACGGTACGGCTTGCGCCGTCGGTGTTCAATACACGTTCGGATATTATAAAGCTGACGGAATTGCTTTATAAGAAGTATTCATAAAAATTACAGCCCGCAGCGGTATGACCGTTACGGGCTGTGGTTATATAGAATTACTTCAGAAGAGCTATCGTGTCTTCTGCTATCTGTTCGGGAGTCAGATGCGCCTTATGCATAAGCTCGTTTACATCGTATCTGTCGTAGAACTTCTTTTCAAGACCGAAGCACAGTGTTTTAACATCGCTGCTGCCGTAGAAACGTGCTATCTTTTCACCAAAACCGCCCTCAAGAATTCCGTCCTCAAGAGTTATCACAACATCGTGGTTTTTCTTGAGGTCTTCAAGCATATCCTTGTCAATGCCCGTGATATAGTGAGGATTGATAAGCGTTGGAGCTGTGCCTGTCTTTTCTTCGATTAGCTTTGCCGCTTTCTCACCGAGCTGATAGAATGTGCCGAGCGCTATCACTGCTATCCTTGAGCCGCTTTTTGTAATCTCGTACTTGTTTATATCCGACCAGTCGCTTTTAACTTCCTTGCCGTCCGAAATCACCGCACCGCCGGGTACACGCACAGCAACGGGATACTTGTTTTGTTCGATCGCCCAGTCAAGCATAGAAAGATATTCTTCCTTTGTTGCGGGAGCAAGATAAACAAGATTCGGAATGTTGGAGAGCATAGGAATGTCATAGAGTCCGAGATGGGTAACATCGCTCATACCGTAGACAGAGCCTGCGAATACGCTTATCGCAACGGGGCTGTTGTTTATACATATATCCTGCGAGATCTGGTCATAGGTACGCTGGATAAATGTGCTGTATACTGTGTACAAAGGCTTACCGCCGCCTGCTGCGATTCCGGACGCCATAGCCGCCGCATTTTCTTCCGCAATTCCTACATCTATAAACTGTCTGCCTGCCTCATCTCTTCTGCCTTTCCAGAAGCCGCCTACTGTGGGAGTACCGGAGGTCAGAACGCATACGCTTTCGTCCTTCTTCATTTTTTCAAGAAGCATCTTAGCTGTAAGGTCGCCGTAATCCTCGCCGTCATAATTGTACTTTGCCTTGCCTGTTTCAACGTCAAACGGCATATGCCAGTGCCAGTCCTCCTTGTTTTCTTCTGCAAAAGACAGACCCTTTCCCTTTTCGGTAACTATATGCACTGCGACAGGACGCTTGCTGTCCTTTACCTTACTGAAAGCGGCGATAAGACTTTCAATATCGTTGCCTTCCTTTACGAACATATAGTCAAGACCCATAGCTGTGAACAGGTTTGTATCGGCTTTTCCGTTGCCATCACGCAGAGCCTTGAGATTTTTGTACATACCGCCGTGGTTTTCAGCGATAGACATATCGTTATCGTTTATAATAATGATAAGATTTCCGTCAAATTCGCCGGCGTAGTCGATAGCCTCAAGAGCTTCGCCGCCGCTGAGCGAACCGTCGCCTATTACCGCAATAACGTTTCCGCTTTCGTGCTTTAAATCCCTTGCCTTTGCAAGACCGAGTGCCAGGCTTACAGAAGTTGAGGTGTGACCGATGACGAAAAAGTCGTGTTCGCTTTCGGCGGGATTCGAGTAGCCCGAAATATCGTCAAAATGCTCTTCGTAAAGGAATCCGTCCTTTCTGCCTGTGAGCATCTTGTGGCAGTATGTCTGGTGAGATACATCGAATACTATTTTGTCTACAGGCGAATCAAATACATAGTGCAGAGCGACCGTTGCCTCCGCAAAACCGAGATTGGGACCGCAGTGGCCTCCGTGACGGCTGAGCTTGAATATAAGTGCGTCACGCATTTCCTGCGTCAGCTTTTTCATTTCGTCAACGCTCAGCTTCTTTATATCCGACGGTGAATTGATTTTTTCAAGATACATTGTTATTCTCCTTTTTAGTATGTGCCTGCCGCTATAAGACGGACGGCACGTTGCTTTCCTGTTACAACCGTATTGTATCACATGGAGTTAACTCCAAGTCAAGAGGTTTTGAAAAAAATTTTCGGAAAAATACGCAATACTGTTTTTTCAACAATATATGCAAAAATTGTAACCAAATTGTAACCATTTATTAGTTGATTTTTCAAAATTAGAACTGTCTCTTATACACATCTCCGAGCCCACGAGACGCTCATGAATCTC
>ERZ1027047.566-NODE-566-length-18586-cov-4.225082_pt1 | contig 18586 bp, 16 predicted proteins | sample MGYA00519286_ERZ1027047 | MGnify/ENA primary metagenome ERZ1027047 (study PRJEB26926, sample SAMN06164592) | human gut metagenome | biome: ENVO:00009003; feature: ENVO:2100002; material: ENVO:00002003 | host: Homo sapiens | place: USA | collected 2012 ... | reverse complement strand
TATCCGGTTCCGTTGCGCCGCCCGTTCAGCTGGGAATATTCCTGGGGGACATATCTGCTTACAACGGCAGGTACCGTGTAGATATCGCCGTTGTACATGATTTCTTTCTCATCAGAAAATTCCGCTGAGTTGTGGAAAACTGCCTGGATATCGTTCTGCAAATCCTCCCGGAATCCCATATCAGACTACCGTACCCACGAACCAGCTCTTGATGTTGTGCGGAATCGCCAGCGGTCTTGAGGAAAGTACCAGGGTGCGCACCTTGTTGTTGTCGGAAAGATAGCTCTCACCGTATCTTCTTCCCATGTGTGTCTGGGGATCCTGGGTCTTGGGATTGAAGTCGGAAATTGCGCCATAGATCATGGAGTACTGTGCCTTGGAAGAGAACAGACCGACCACGCCGTCCGGGACGTAGGGCTTGAGTGTCTCCTTGCCTTCCTCGGTCCAGTCATCGGTGTAGTATTCATCGTATGTATATATACTCATGCCAAGCGCAGAGATGGTGCCGATGTATGTTACGCCCGTGTCGATCTGCATAGGATTGATCTTGGCGATACTGTAGTTCTTGATGTCCAGCAGTTTCTGCACAGCCTCATTGTTGATGAACGCCGCTGCTGCGGATTCAGACATTATGCAGATATCAGCATTGACGTGACCTTCCTTGTGGATTGCGCGCTTCCATCTTCTCAGGTCGCCGATGGGATCGGAGCCGGAAGCAGTCCACTTCTTGCCGCTGGTCAGCGTTTCTTTGTTTGTGAAGCCAAAATCCACTTCATCGTCCACGCCATAACCTTTTATGGTGATCTTGCCGGTAAACAGCGCCTCGGAGCACTGTACCTCCTCGCGGCGTGTGATGGTTTCCTCCAGTTCGATAAGATCAGCCTTGATTTTGCGAATGGCTCTCTCCGCAGGTGTCATGTCTGATGTGAGCTGTTCTCCGGGCATGCGGTCCAGCATTTCGTCCGCCTCAGTTATCTTCTCGGGAGCGACCAGAGGTGCGGTGTATGTTTCAGTACGGTAACCCTTGTTAGGGATAACCTTGCCGCCACGCTTGGGGTTAACATAAGGAGCCACCTTGCGGTCACCCTCGACGATATCGAAGTTTACATTCTTTGTTCCGTAGGTGACCGTATTCTTAAAAAAAGTTCTCCTAAGGAATGTTGTTGCCGGGGGCATATGTTCGATCACCTTTGCGATACGGGCCGGGGTATAAATATTAAAAGCCATTTCTTTCTCCTTTCTTACTTCAGAAAAATGCCGATATTTCTGAACGGAAGCTCAAGCGCACCGATATCGACATGTTCAGCGACCACCAGCGCGGAAGAAAGCACCTCGCCGGTCAGCAGAACTGCACCGACCTCGTTTGCGGCGATGTCTTCCAGCGCAATGCCGTACAGTCCGTCAACACCTGTGGTATAGTTGGTGTCATCGCTGGTGGAAGCCTCCACCGGCTTGATCTTATCAGCGGCGATAACTACCGGTTCATACTTCTTTACAGCCGCTGAAGCTTCCTTTGCCGCCCTGATCTGCGGCATTTCACTGCCGGCGAAGAAGTTAATGCCGTCAATGCTGTTCTTTTCGGGTGTATAGCGTCCCATAGATCCTCCTTACTTCTTAGCGAAAACTCTGTCCAGCCCCTGGTTGAACGCCTTTTCATCGTCCTCACCATTGTCCGGCGCAGCGGTGCTTCCGACTTCGCTCATTCCGCTGTTCTTTTCGTCCTCTGCCCTCTTGTCAAGGAATTCAACGCCCTGATTCTTGATCCTGCCAAGCACTCTTACAGCCATTGCTTCAGCCGTAATGCAGTCCTTGTACTTTGCGTCCTGTGCAACGTCCTCAAAGCCTGCCACCGTAGCGTCATCGATAGCCTTGATGCGCTCACGCTCGCCCTTAACAGCTTCGTTCACGATCTCCTTGCAGAGTTCGGGATAAGCCGCCTTGAGATCGCCCACGTTCTTGATCTCTGCCATTTCATTACCCTCCATGTCGTTTGTTATGTTCTTGCCAATAGCCGCCGGACTCCGATCTGCAGTATTCATTACAGGTTCAGCTTCCTGCGTGTTTTTTAAAGCGGTGATCCGCTCTAAAATCTCTTCCGGAATATTCTCCATCTCCACCGCGTTGACGTAGACATGCCCGCTCCTGTTTTCCACCGTCGGCGCAGCGGACGTTATAAGTTCATCGCAGAAACCGCTGTCCACCGCTTCCTGCCCGACATACCAGGTTTCGTCAGACATTGCCTTGCCGATATCCTCAGCAGTCTTTCCGGTCTTTGCCGCATATGCCGCCACGATAGATTTCTTGATAACGCCAAGCTTGTCCATCAGCTCGTCCAGCTGCTCTGCATTATAATATCCAAAGGCACCGACCATCGGGTCGTGGATCATGAATACCGCCGTGTCGGGAATAGATATCTTGTCTGCGCCCATGCAGATGATAGTTGCTGCCGAAGCTGCCCAACCATCAACTACAGCCTCCACCCTAACGCCGTTCTTTCTCAGATCGCACAGTCTGTCATGGATTGCCATTGCGGCGAATACATCGCCACCACCGGAGTTGATCCTGACAGTAAGCGCCGGGATATCGCCCAGCGCTTTCAGTTCGTCCGAAAAGGTCTTGGGAGTCACTTCGTCCCCGTACCATGTTTCGGAGGAAATACTGCCATAAAGGATAAGTTCCGCCGCTCCATTCTTTTCAGCGGAATTGCGGAATTCCCAGAACTTTTTATTACTCATTGCTCTCGCCATCGTCTTTCCCCTCGTCTTCCGCCGTCTGCATCACATACGATTTCACGCCACCCTGTGCTTCATTCAGCAGCCTGTTTTCAGTTGTCAGCTGGCTAACGTTCGCATAAAAACTTGATCCAGTTAGCTCCATTGCCTCGGTGTCGCGCGTACTGAATCCGTTCTGCACACGGACAACAGCCGCATTGACTTCCTTCAAAGGGTCGATCTGTCCCTGTGTAGGTCCATTCCACTTAGTTCCGCAGTAAGCTTTGCGGATAAGAGGATCACTGAAAAAGCCGGGAGCCTTTATGCGCCCCTTCGCCACAGCTTCCGCCATGAATTCCTCAAAGATGGGCTGGCAGAAGTCCTTTTCCATCCATCCACGGTACATTCGAAATGTTTTCCACGCTTCCAGCAGAGCTGCCCTTGAAGCCGAATAGTTGCTGTTGAACTTGGAAAGCAGTACCTCGTAGGGAATCTCAAGCGCCGCGCCTATCTGTGCGGAAATCGCTTTCACAAAACCATCGAAGTTCGCATTCGGACGTCCCGGATTCACGTCGTGCGCCTTTTCGCCGTCCTGGAGATCAACAATAGAGCCGTTGCCCAGGCGGATTGCGCCGGCAGCCGTTCTGTCGTCAGGTGCATAGTCATCGTCCAGTTCCCCAACGGGAGGTTCCTCCTCAGAAACGCCATCTTTTTCAATGAACACCGTGAACATTCCGGAAATCACAGCGGCCATAAGTTCAGCGTCTGTATATCTTCCCAGCTGCTTGAGTGCCTCCACGACCGGCGCAACAAACGGAACTCCACGATACTGACCTATGCGTTCCCTGTTCATGATGAACAGTACGTTTCTGCGCCCGGTTTTCTCTCCGAAAGCCCTGACTCTGTGCCACTCGTTCGGCTGTCGCACGGAATCCGCCGCGAGTGGGTGGTTATCGGATATCCAGTATGCGACCACTTCTCCGGATTCGTCACGTTCCACACCGTTCTTCATCAGCGGATCAGATGTTTTATTATCCGGCGTTGAAATGCGGTCCGCCTCAATCAGCTGAATAGTCAGCTCATACGGAGCGCCCACACGCTTTTTCAGCGGCATAAGCGCCAGTACATCGCCGCTCATCAGCCAGTTAAGGAATGCGACCTGCTGCAGCTCGTAGAAGTTGTCCAGTCGTTCTGCGTCACAGTTTTCGCTGTCCGCAAAAAGGCTGAATTCGCGTTCAATTATCGCTTCAGTTTCCCGGGCCGTTTTCTCGTCCATTCCAAGATACCTGAAATCCACCTGGGATTTCAGCTTCAGACCCTGCCCCACAACGTTCGTGCGCATTGTCTTGAGCGCCGCCGTTGCCATGGGCACACCGCTGTAGAGATCGCGGCTGCGTTGGCGAAGGGTGTCAAGATTCTCGTGAATATCTTCTTCCGCCGAACCGCCGAACCAGTTCCATCCCCGCAGTGAAGTTCTTGAAGAACTTGCACCGTAGTTTCCATAGCCCGAATTGATTATGCTGAGCGAAGCCCGTGCGGCGGCACGCTTTACAGCCTTCTCAGGAGAAACAGCTGCGATTACTCTGTCGATAAAATTCACCGCCGCTCACCTCCTAGTCGTGCGGAACGATGCGATATACTCTGTTCCGCCCCGTTCTGTTGCGTTCAAGCCTGGTCACGGTCTTGCTCCAGTACTCGATGTTCTCCCGGACAGATTTCAGATCAGCACGCGTCAGCGACATCGTACCGATAGTGTAGCTCTGACTGGAAGCAAGCGCCGTTTCCGCCTCCAGCCAGGTATTCAGATGTTCCCTTGCCACCTCAAGCGTAATCGCCGCCATCTTGCGCCACCTCTCCATATAGTTTTCCAGTGTCATTGTAACTGCATATGTGTAAAGTGATGTACACAATTGAGCAAAACAAAATGGGCAGAGGATTCTCCGCCCGTTTGAATTATTCGATTCCGCCTGAAACAGTCCGTCTGCCCCTTCTTCGGCTCTTCTTCGGAGCGGAACCATCTCCGCCTTTGGCCGGAGCCTTGAGCGTGGGGTTCGCAATTTCCAGCGCCGCAGTGGCATAGTTCCTGATATCCAGAGGTTCGTTTCTACGATATGACGGATTCTTCAGCCGCCATTCCACACACGCCCTGCCTTTTTTGTAAGTCATGACAGCCTGCTCCGCCGTCAGCCCCTTAAAGTATTCCTCGGTGTATCCCTTTTCCTTGTCCCTCGGGAAGTGACAGAAATTCGGACCTTCGTCCTGCACTTTCAGTCGCTGATATACCAGAGACTTCCCCGTGTCAACGCCGATCTTGAACAGCGGAGTTTTCACTCGGTTTGAAGTGGAAGGACGACTTATATACGGTTGATCCGTGCCGCCATACCCCTTTATTGCAAATATATTCTGAGAAATACGCGCCTTGGCAAAACGGTAAACCTCAGTGGTGAAATGACCGCCGGAATCTATGCACGCGCAGCGTATTTTCATCGCTGTACCATCAGCTTTGTGGAATTCCTGCGAAAGGAATTCGCCAAGTTCCTCCCAGATCTGCTTCTCTTTCAGATCGCCGTACATGACGTGATATTTTATCCCCCAGCTTTCCTTACCGACGCCCCAGCCCACCACTTCGATCTCAAAGCGGTTGTCCTGAGTATCTATTCCTGCAGTGAGAATCAGCACCTCGTCCGGTATCTCGCAGCCATATTTTTCCCGGCGCTTGTAGAGTTCATCTTCGTTCAGCTGTTCGCCCTGCTCCTCCCAGCTCTGCGCCATTTCTGTATTTGTCCAGGTCTTGAGCATTTCAATGTTTCCGAGCCGTGCCTGTTCTGTTGCCTCCAGGAATTTCTTCACAACTTCCTGCCACTCCACAAATGGCGAAGCAAGCGAATTCAGATGGAATCCTCTTACCGACCTTTTCGGAAACTTTGCAATAAACTTTCCCTTGATACTCTGCGCGCGCCATTCTGCTTCCTTGCAGACAGTACCGCAGTGTTCGCAGATATAATGGATATCGCTCAGATCATTTTTTTCAAACTGCACCTGTGACCACAGCAACGGCTGAAACGTTCCACAATGAGGACATGGCAGATTCCATTCCTCCTGCGTGCTGTTCTCGTATTCCACCTCAATGCGGGAAAGCCCCTTTATTGTGGGTGTGGATACACACACGATTTTCTTGTTCCAGAAAGTCGAAAGACGTTTCATAGCCAGCAGCAGCGGATCGCCCTCATTTCCAGCAGTGACCGGATATCGGTCGATCTCGTCCGCACATAGTACGCGAATAGGACGAGAAGCCAGAGAAGCCGCCGAATTCGCACCCACAATTGTGACATGACCACCGGGGAAAATTTTCTGAAGAATAGTGTTGCCGCTCGTTCTGCTCTTGTCATTGATGAGCGCCGCCAGAACGGGCGTATCCCTGATCATGGGAGAAAGCCTGTCCTTCGACAGAGCCTCCCCAAGCTGAAGCGTAGGCTCCATAGCCATCATGGGCGACGGATCCAGATGCGCATAGTAACCGATGGGATTAAGTATCAATGCGTCCGTCTTTCCAGTCTGAGAAGCAAGCATTGCGACCACCTTCGTCACCTTTGGATCGGTCACTGCGTCCATCATCTCGCGCTGATACGGGACTTTGTCAGTAATCCATCGGCCCGGTTCTGCAGAGCTTTCCTTAGAAAGCCGCCTGTATCTGTCCGCCCACTGCGACAGAGAAAGGTCCGGTGGAGGCTTGAGAATCCCGAAAAGCTCTCGGAATAGACTGCGTGTGTTTTTCTGAATTTTCACAGCTATGCCTTATTTACTACCACTCTGCAAGTGTTCACAGCCGTGCCGCTCTCCTTGAACGAGCTTTCCGGCAGCGGCTCAATGGTACCGCCGTAGTTTCCCACAAGGGCTCGGAACTCCGCCGTGCGCTTATCAGTCCGAAACAGCACCGACGCCGACATGATTGCGACAACGCAGCGTGTAGCCATGTTGATTGCCTTGGTGACGTGGATAATGTCCTGTTGCTTGGCAAACGGCGGATTCATTACGATCACGCTGTACCGCTTGTCCGGTTCGAATGCCATGAAATCATCATGCACCAGTTTGAATCCCTGTTCTTCGAGGAAAGCGCGGTTTTTCGGATTCAGCTCAATGCAATCACAGCCCGGCATATACTTGGCGATTGCTCCTCTGCCTGCCGAAGGCTCAAGGCACACATCGTCAGGCGTGATGTTCGCAAGTCTTACCGTTTCGGTGGCAAGCTCGTCCGGGGTCGGGAAGAACTGGTACTCTGTTTTCTCACTGGTGTATTCACCGGTGAGGATAATGCTCTGCAGGATATCCTCTACATCATCGGCAAAAATGTGGCACTTCTTGGGGCTGTTCCACTTGCCGCCGATTGCCGAAAGCACCTTGCTTACCTGCTGATATGTCTTTCGGTCAAGCTGTTCTGTGAGGCGCAGCGTGTTGCCGCTCACCTCTGCTTTTGCAAGCACTTCAATTATTGCGCTGTCAATTCTCATGTCTTTATGTCCTCCAACATAAGCTGTATTATTTCCTCGGGGGCGTTGTCCCACCCGGATTTGATGGTGGCTACTATCTCATCAAGAGCACGATTCTGCTCCTTTATGAGCTTGGAAGCCCTTTTCTTAAACCAACCCGCCAACTCGATTGGATCGTCCGGCATATTCTCCAGCTTGTCTACTGACTTCATATTCTGGAATGATGATGCAAGCAGCACCATCTTCTCAACTGTTTCACGCTGCTTATCGAGAACGATGTATACCAAGGGTAATTTCTCAATCTCCGAACAATCGAGTTTCCGGGAAAATCCCGTCTGCGTGCCATCATCAGGCGGTATGCACAATTCCAGCGACGCCAGGAGGCACAGCAGCCCGTATTCGGGCAATATTTCCGGAACGAATCGCACTGCGCAGACATGCCGCGAAAGGACGCAGTCGCCTATATCGTTTATCGCGACCTTTCCAAGCGTTCCAACGGTCGAAACGAGTATATCCCCCAGCTTGGATATTGTTTCGTTTTCGAAGTTCTCACAGTACTTTTCGCATTTCAGCCGGGCGTTCTGCATGCAGGACGCTCCGACAATGTAGGGGATTCCATTGCCTTCGGTGTTCAGCTTGGCTTTGTCTAGGTTGCGCCCCTGGAATATCGCGGCACAATCACCTATGGTTATGTATTCCAAGTTCTCCTCCTACCCACTAAATTTTTATTTTCCCTGACATTAAATCAGGAATAAGCGCATCTCTGAGTTCAGCAAGATATTTGTTTTCCTCGTTGTTGCACTCCATAACTAACATTCTCCAACTCATCAGAACAACGAGCAGCAGTTCTGGCACACTTTCTTTGCTGTTATTCTTGAAACAAATTTCGCCTTTGTTCTTGGTGAATGATATGTAGTCAGTTTTAATGATTTCAACCCCTGCTATTCTTTTTATGAATTCATCACTGAATTCGTTGCCGAAATCATTGCTGGATTTTGAAAGGAGGTCAACATCAATTCCCATTCCCCTTGCCATTGTTCCGTTTATTATCAGCTTGCAGGAGTTACGCCGCTCAATCACGCGGTTAAGATCATTCACTATCTCAGCATACGGACGGTGTTTCATTGGTTCTTCAAGGAATTCAATATACTTTGACGGAATCAAGCTATAGTTGTTTTCAGCGATAACCGCTCCGTTTACCGACTTCGCAAACAAATCCGATTTGGCACGACATTTCACCACATGAGATATCTCAGAAATTATATCAGACGTGAACACTTTGATTTCCTTGCTGTATGTTCTGTTCGTATGAGAGGCACCGCCAAACTGCCCATTCTGTTCACGCCTTGAAATCATATACTTCTGACGCGCATCTACAAACGATACAACCCCGGTCGTTTTACATCGATTAAGGCTTATTATACAGGTCCCAATATCCGTTGACTCAAACATGCTGTCGGGGCAGGTCACAACAGCGTCAATGAGGTTGTCCATAATGAGCGACTGCCTGATTTCATCATCAGAAGTAAGTACTGAGTTCGGAAGTATAAGCGCCGAACGCTCTGCATAGAGTAATGCAGTCAGAACAAAGGCATAGTTCGCATTGGCAGATGATGGCGTTCCGTACTTATCGAAACGAACATCACCCGATAAAGTCATTGGAGCGTCCCACTTTATATTAAATGGTGGATTTGAGATGCAGATATCTGCTTTGAGATGAGCGAGAACAGGGCGCTCCTGCAACTCGTCAAAACCATTATCGCATACTCGCCATACTTGGTACACCTCCTGCGTCAATATATCAGCACAAATTACAGTACCCCTCATATGCCGGCAAAGCATGTTGAAAATCAGAAACGGAATAACTGTTTTATCAAGCTCAATAGCGATAAATTCAACTTGAGAATTACGCCGCCACGCCTGGATAGACATTGCGCCTGATCCCGCGCAAAGATCGCATATCTTCTCAGCATTTTCCGCGCCAGCGAGTGCCGCAGCCGTCATTGCCAGAGATTGTGGAGTGTAGTCCTGTTTCTTAACCTTACGATCCGCAAGATAGTATTGATAGATTGGCTGCATAAGATCTTCTGTGCAGTCAGGATATTTGTACAGCCACTTCTCAACTATTTCAGCGCCTTCATTTTTTAACTGCTCAATCATCATTTCGGGCGTAAAATCATTGATTGACTTTATACGAAAGACCTCAAGAAAATCTGCTAACAAAATAGATAGATTAATCATGCTTACCTCCGTTTACGGAATTCTGGATCATCTTTGCGAGGAATTCTGTAAATCCCGTATCGCTTTTGGATTCCTGCTCGATAGGTTCCCTTGCGGCATAATGTAAACAGCAATTTGCGCCGACGCTCTGCTGCGGAAACTCGGCACGAATCAAATCTCTTGCAGCTTCTCCATGTGCCTCGCTATCAAAAAGTGCGAAATAAAGCATCCCTCTGTCATCTTCATGGAAGAACACCTTGGGATCACACCACCCGACAAAACCGTCCATTTTACGTATTGCGGCTACAACGCGCTTTCTGAATTTATCGAGCGGGAACTCCCATTCAAAAAGCGTAACAGTCCATACTGGACACCGGAACTTTCTTCTGGTCGGGTCACGCTGTATCTTAAGTTCGCCTTTCACTCTTAATCACCTCCCACACGATTTATCCAATGCGCGTTCGCGCGTTATGTATTCACTCATTCCGTGTCCTCCTTTGCAGGGCTGTTGAGCCATTTTATAAACGTAGACATGCAATTCTTTATTTCACAGCTATACCCCTGGCTATCGCTTATCGGGCAAGAACAGCATCCTAAATTCGCTTCCATCCATTTCGCAATCTCCTCCGCACTCATGGCGCGTATGCGGTCAAGGTTCGTGCGCACCTCCGAAGCGGGTTGAGTCTGCTGCTCGGGACGCGCAAACGATACCGCTGTAAGCGCGTCATTTACGCCCAATATGTACCCTCGCGTGTGGGCGTCAATCTCTTTTACCGCCGCATCCCTGTGCCTGTTGCCTTTTTCAAGCAGGCGGTCTTCAATTTCTTTTAATTTTTCGTTAGTCATTTTCACTGTTCCTTTCAAAGTAAAATTGTACGGTTCGATTATCCGGGTGCTTAATTAATCCAAACCGGACGAGACTCCTGTATGCTGCGCTGCTTGTCATTAGCACCGCCAGTGCTCGCTGTATTACTGCCCTAAATTTCTCAACAGTATATGTGGACTTGTAATGATTACAAGCCCGACACGCCGGATAGAGATTAGAGATGTCGTCCGCACCGCCGAGGTGCAGTGGTACAACGTGATCTGCCTGCATATCCTTGATAGTGATTTTACAGCCGCAGTAAGCACAGCGACCGCCGAATCTCTCATAGATCTGCTGGCGTTCGGCAGCAGTAAGTTTTCTGCGCTCAGTCATTCCCGCTCACCTCCACATAGCACCACGACTGCGGCGGTCGTTTCAGCGGTAGTAAAGGATGGCTGCTGTTTGTGCAATCCATATCACGCTCATGCTGATTAACTAGGTCATACTTCCAGAACTCGCAGTTGGGGCAATCTTCGTCACAAAGGGTGCCAAACTCGCTTAGTGCTTTCGGCTGGTCATTGTAGATTTTCAAATCTGAGATGTGCCAGCCATAAAGTTCTGCACCATTAGCGTATTCAAACAGCTGTTCACGCCTTATACACCCCTGCTGTTCAGCGATATCAGCATTTGCCATTTCGCAATGGCTTATTAAAGCGTCGCAGATAAATTCTCCGATTACCTTGCCGTTTCCGTCCTTGTCGAACGCCGCGAAGTCGAGCGTGTTGGGGTGTGGGATGTCGGTCGTCGTCATGTCGAATTTTATGTCGAGCACGCGGGGCGCGAAGGTCTCGCGCAGAACTCTGTCCGTGCCGTGACCTTTTCCTGTCTTTGCGAGTGAGCCGTAGAGAACCGCTTCGTACCTGTCCGCCGACGGGAACTCGTTTATAAACATCTTGGCGGCGGACTCGGGTCCCATGGTGTGCGAGCTTGACGGGCCGCGTCCGATTCTGTAAATTTCTTTGATAGATTTCATTTGCCTCTCCTGTAAGCCGTTGAAATATGTTGCCTCATACATTGTTAAGTATATCACATAATATTTCCAAACTCAACAAGTTGCGGCAAAAAGACCGTTGACAAAAAATAACCGGGTGTTATAATTGCTTCATCACGGTTTGGGAGAGAGTCATGGAACAGCCCAGGAACAAAGAAAAAATACTTTCGGCGGGCACGCTGCTTTTTGTTGCCTGCTGGGCGGCTTATTGTGCCTCGTATCTCGGCAGAATAAACTACACCGCCGCGCTGACCGCCATAGTCGCCGACGGGGTGTTTTCAAAGCCCCATGCCGGATTTATCGGCACGGTCTATTTCTTCTGCTACGGAGCGGGTCAGATATTCAGCGGAATACTCGGCGACCGCGTGTCTCCCTATAAAATGATAGGCACGGGGCTCGCCGGGACGGTGTGCGCCAATATTATAATGCCGCTGTGCTCGTCGAGCTATATCACCATGAGCATTATCTGGGGACTTAACGGAATAGTTCAGTCCATGCTTTGGACTCCTATACTTTATATAATATCGAATATCCTGCCGGAGGAGCAGCGCAGCCGCGCGTGTCTGCACATAGCGTCGTCCTTCCCGATAGGCAGCCTGCTCTCCTATGTGATATCTGCGGCGGCGATAAAATTCGCGTCGTGGCATTTTGCGTTCTATATCCCCGCCGGAATAATAACCTGCGTGCTGGTCTTTTGGTGCATATGCGCGAAAAAGACCTCGAAAATCCTCGGAAAAGGGGAGAAGCCGTCGCTTCCCGTCCATGAGAATACTGGCGAAAAAATCTCTCTCGGCAAGCTCTTTATGATTTCCGGTGCGTCGGTCATATGCGTCGGCGTGCTCGTCCAGGGTATGCTGAAGGACGGAGTCAGCTCGTGGGTGCCCACGCTTATTACCGAAAAATATGACGTCTCCGCCTCGTTTTCGCTGCTGCTGTCGGCGATTATGCCGATAATCAATCTCAGCGGCGCGTGGATAGGAACGAAGCTTTACGAGAAGGTGTTCAGGCACAATGAGGCCGCAACGTCGGCGTTCGGCTTCGCCATGACGCTGATACCGCTGACGGGCATAGTCTTTGTCGGCAAATATCCTATCGCCATTTGCGTGATACTCCTGGCGCTGTTTACTACAATAATAGCCGCCATGAACCATCTGCTTATGACGCTCATACCGGTGCACTTTGCGAAATTCGGGCGCGCATCGACGGTCGGCGGGATATTCAACTGCTGCACATATATAGGCAGCGCGATATCGACCTACGGCTTCGGCGCGGTGTCCGAAAAATTCGGCTGGACTGCGACGGTTATTTTCTGGATAATCCTCGGCGCGATCGGCGTCGCCGTGTGCGCTGTACCGATGCGACGCTACGGCAGATTCGCAAACGGGAGCGGGAACAAAGCATAAAACGCGGCACATTTTGGCAAAAAATCAGAATATCAGACAAACTTCGTCAAAAAAACCGTCCTCGGCGCAAAAAAAATTAAAATTAGGTATTGCAAAACCCGGAATCTTATGTTATTATAATGTGCGTTCGGTGAGAGCCGACAAATTGGCCCGGTAGCTCAGTTGGTTAGAGCGCTAGCCTGTCACGCTAGAGGTCGACGGTTCGAGACCGTTCCGGGTCGCCATTCGCTGCTATGGCTCAGGTGGCAGAGCACATCCTTGGTAAGGATGAGGTCACCAGTTCGAATCTGGTTAGCAGCTCCATAAAAAGCCTTGGAACTTGATTGTTTCAAGGCTTTTTACTTTTGCCCAAAATTGAATTCTACAATTTTTCGCCCTGAATCGGCTGCAATTTTTCGTCAACTTTATGTGCCGCGCCGCCGCATTTCTGCAATTTTTGAGCACCTTGCCCTTTTTTCAAAATCTATGGATTTAACTTCCGCTTTGTGCTAAAATGCCTTTTGTGTTGTGTTTGAAAATCCAAATGGTTAATGATAAGCGCGACACCTGTGTGCAATTCTCTGTTGGGGGAACGAAAATGAAAAGGATAGGATATAAACATACGGTTGCGGCGAGCTTTACGGCGTTCGTCGTTCAGGCGGTCGTCAACAATTTCGCGCCGCTGCTGTTTTTGACCTTTCAGGCGCAGTACGGCATCGAGCTCTCGAAAATAACCGTTTTAATCACCGCGAACTTTTTTATTCAGATATTCGTCGATCTGACCGCCGTGCTGTTCGTCGACCGCATCGGCTACCGCGCTTCAACGGTGCTCGCCCATGCGATGTGCGCGACGGGTCTTATTTTCATGACTATTCTGCCGGAGATACTGCCCTCGGCTTTCGCTGGACTGCTCATCTCCGTGTTCTGCTACGCGGTCGGAGCGGGTCTTTTGGATATCACGATAAATCCGATAGTCAACTCCTGCCCGTCAACAAATTCCAATCAGCTGCTCTGCCTGCTCCATTCGTTCTATTGCTGGGGCAGCGTCGCGGCGGTCGGCATATCCACCCTGTTCTTCGCCCTGTTCTCGACGGATAATTGGAAGATAATGTCGCTGATATGGGCGATTCTCCCGATAGTCAACGCTGTTATGTTCACCCGCGTGCCTATAGCGCCCGTCGTCGGCGAGGACGAGGAGAAGCTCTCGATAAAGGATATGCTCAAAACAAAGGCTTTTTGGATATTCATGGTGCTCATACTCTGCGCAGGCTCGAGCGAGCAGGCGGTCAGCCAGTGGGCTTCGACTTTCGCTGAAAAGGCGCTCGGACTCACAAAGACCGTCGGCGATCTGGCGGGTCCCATGCTCTTCTCGATTCTTATGGGCGTGTCGCGCTTTATGTACGGCAAGTTCGGCAACAGAATAAATCTCGATTCAATGATGCTCCTGAGCGGCTGCGTCTGCACGGCTTCTTATTTTCTCATTTCGCTGACCTCTTCGCCCATTCTCGGGCTTGTCGGCGTCGCCGTGTGCGGACTGTCTGCGGGTATCCTCTGGCCGGGCACGATAGGCAAGATGTCCTCTGCGCTCCACGGCGGCGGAACGGCGATGTATGCTATTCTCTGCCTCGGCGGCGATATCGGCTGCTCGGCGGGTCCGACCTTTGCCGGAATGATGGCGAGCTTCTTCGGCGATGACCTCAAAAAGGGCATACTCTGCGCCGTCATATTCCCGCTGACTCTGTCGGTGATAATGCTCGTGCGCGAGTTCATTATTCCGCGCCGCAGAAAGAAGGCGGCTTCATGAAGAAAAACTATAAATCGACCGTCAACGCCTGCTTCGCGGGCTATGTCGTCCAGGCGATAGTCAACAACTTTGTGCCCCTGCTGTTTTTGACTTTTAACAAGAGCTACGGCATTGAGCTTTCAAAGATAACCGCGCTGATAACCGTCAATTTTATTCTCCAGCTTTGCATCGATTTGCTCTCCGCGTTCTTTATCGATAAGATAGGCTACCGCGCGGCGGCAATTATGGCTCATGTGTTCGCGGCGGCAGGACTTGTTTCATTGACCGTTTTGCCGGAGATTCTGCCCTCGCCGTTTGTCGGTCTGCTTATCTCCGTTATGCTCTATGCGGTCGGAGGCGGGCTGCTCGAGGTGATAGTCAGCCCGATAGTCGAGGCGTGCCCGACGGATAATAAAGAGAAGATGATGAGTCTGCTCCACTCGTTCTATTGCTGGGGCAGCGTCGCCGTCGTCGGCATTTCAACGCTCTATTTCTCGATATTCACAACGGCTAACTGGAAGTATCTCGCCCTTATCTGGGCAGTCGTGCCGATAGTCAACGCCCTGAACTTTATCCGCGTCCCGATAGCCCCGCTTATCGAAGAAGGGGAGAAGGGACTCTCTTTTAAACAACTGCTCGGAAACAGGATGTTCTGGATATTCATGCTTCTGATACTCTGCTCCGGTGCGAGCGAGCAGGCGGTCAGCCAGTGGGCTTCGACCTTTGCGGAAAAGGGTCTCGGCGTCTCAAAGACCGTCGGCGACCTCGCCGGCCCCATGCTCTTCTCCGTGCTCATGGGCGTGTCGCGCGTGATATACGGCAAATTCGGCGACAAAATCGACCTCGACGGCATGATGATTTTCAGCGGCGCGCTGTGCATGGCGTCTTATCTGCTCATTGCGCTCAGCTCCTCCGCTGTGCTCGGGCTTGTCGGAGTCGCGATGTGCGGCTTCTCGGTCGGCATCATGTGGCCGGGAACGTTCAGCAAGGCGTCTGCGGGGATAAAAGGCGGCGGAACGGCGATGTTTGCTCTTCTGGCGCTCGGCGGCGATCTCGGCTGTTCTTCCGGACCCACTTTTGCCGGAATGATGGCGAGCGCATTCGGCGACAATCTCAAAAAAGGCATACTCTGCGCCATATTTTTCCCGGCGCTTTTAACCGTGCTGACAATTTTTACAAAACGCAGAAAAGCGAAAATTTGATATCAAAAAGCGGCAGAATACGGATGATAAACCCGTGTTCCGCCGCTTTAATTTATTTTTGCGGTTTACATTTGCAGGAATAGCTGATAAGATATATATGTGAGATTTTGGCTTTCTTTGAGTCTCATAAACAGGAAAATGAAAATGGACAGGAAAACTGAAATAAGGGGACTGAAATATGAGCGTAGCTAATATTCTGTCGATGGCGGGCGGACTCGGTCTGTTCCTATTCGGCATCAGGACGATGGGCGACGGACTCGAAAACGCGGCCGGTGCCAAGCTCAAGAGAATGCTCGAAGTGCTTACCGGAAACCGCTTCCTCGCAGTGCTCGTCGGCTTTGTCGTCACGGCAATAATCCAGTCGTCAACCGCAACGACCGTCATGGTCGTCGGCTTTGTCAACGCGGGCATGATGTCGCTCGCGCAGGCGGTCGGCGTCATAATGGGCGCGAATATCGGTACTACCGTCACATCGCTGCTCATCGCGCTGAACTTTTCGAGCGTCGCGGCGGCGTCGGTGCTCGTCGGCGTTATTCTGATGCTCGCGTCGAAAAAGACCGTTGTCAAGAACCTCGGCGCAATATTCACAGGCTTCGGTCTGCTCTTCCTCGGCATCGATATGATGTCCGATTCCATGGCTCCGCTCAGAGATAGCGCAGGCTTCATGAACTTTATCGTCACCGTCTCGGAGTCGCCTCTGCGCCCGCTGTTCGGTATTATCCTCGGCATAGTCATGACCGCTGTGCTCCAGAGCTCCTCGGCGTCCGTCGGCGTGCTCCAGACTCTCGCCATGCAGGGACTCGTGCCGCTCAAGTTTTCCGTTTTCGTCCTCTTCGGTCAGAATATCGGAACCTGCCTCACGGCACTCTTCTCGACCGTCGGCGCGAAGAAAAATTCGAAGCGCGCCGCAGTTATCCACCTGCTATTCAATCTCATCGGCACGGGCATATTTATTCTTATCGCCCTGCTCACTCCCTATGTCGAGTGGATAGAAAAGCTGTCGCCCGACCCGATGGCGCAGATAGCCATATCGCATATCGTGTTCAATATCGTCTCGACCGTTGTTATGTTCCCGTTCGCGAAAGCTCTCGTCAAGCTCTCCTGCCTGCTCGTTCCCGGCAAGGACGACAGCGAGAGCGAGATGCACTGCAAGTTCATCGACGACCGTCTGCTCAATACGCCCCCCTTCGCTGTCATGCAGGTCAGCAAGGAGGTCGCACGCATGGCGAAGCTCGCGCGCGATAACTTTGAGACAAGCGCCCACGCACTCATAAACCGCAGCGACAAAGATCTCGACAAGGTCATGGAAAACGAAGAGATCATAAACTACCTCAACCATCATATAACCTCGTATCTCGTCAAGCTCAACGCTCTTGATATAACCGACAGCGACTCGGATTATATCGCCCGCGTCTTCCACGCGATAAACGATATCGAGCGCGTCGGCGACCATGCGATTAACCTCGCCGAAGCGGCTCAGCACAATATCGGCGAGGGGCTCAAGTTCTCCGACCCCGCGAGGGAGGAGCTCAACCAGCTCTGCGGCAGTGTCGTTACATTGCTTGAGCGTTCGATGGCGGCGTTTGATAACCAGTCGCTCAGCGACAACGAGGCAAAGGAACTCTCAGACCTTGAGGAGCATATCGACGACCTGACCCTCGAATGCCAGGATTCGCATATCTTCCGCCTCAACCGCAAGGAGTGCAACACCGAAGCTGGTATGCTCTATCTCAACACCATAACCGACTTCGAGCGTGTCGGCGACCACGCCATAAACATCGCTTTTCTTGCAAGATCAAAATAATTTTCAAAATACCCTTGCATTTTGCAGGGGTATGATGTAGAATAAGAACAGAACATTTGTACGAACAAAATTTCAGCTCCCCGAAAGGACGGAACGAATATGGCAGATAAACAGAAAGCGCTTGAAACTGCGATATCGCAGATAGAGAAAAATTTCGGCAAAGGCTCGATAATGAGACTCGGTCAGAACACGGCAATGAATGTCGAGGCTATCTCGACCGGCTCTGTTACACTCGACGCCGCCACCGGCATCGGCGGACTTCCGCGCGGCAGAATAATCGAGATATACGGCCCCGAGTCGTCCGGTAAAACCACTCTCGCGCTCCATGTTGTCGCCGAGGCTCAGAGAATGGGCGGCGAGGCTGCGTTTATCGATGCCGAGCACGCGCTCGATCCCGTATATGCAGCGAATCTCGGCGTTGATGTCGATTCTCTTCTCGTCTCTCAGCCGGACAACGGCGAGCAGGCGCTCGAGATAACCGAAGCTCTGACCCGTTCGGGCGCTATCGATGTTATAGTCGTCGACTCCGTTGCGGCTCTTGTTCCGCGTTCGGAGATCGAGGGCGATATGGGCGACTCCCACGTCGGTCTCCACGCGCGCCTTATGTCGCAGGCTCTCAGAAAGCTCGCGGGCGCGATTTCAAAGTCGAATACTATTATAATTTTCATAAACCAGCTGCGTGAAAAGGTCGGCGTTGTCTATGGCAACCCCGAGGTCACAACAGGCGGTCGTGCGCTGAAGTTCTATGCTTCTATACGTATTGATGTCCGCAAGATAGAACAGCTCAAAGGCCCCGGCAACGAGTTCATCGGCTCGCGCACAAGGGCTAAGATAGTTAAGAACAAAGTCGCTCCGCCCTTTAAAGAGGCTGAGTTCGATATCATGTACGGCAAGGGCATATCCAAGGTCGGCGAAATACTCGACCTCGCCGTAAAATATGATATCATCCATAAGAGCGGCGCGTGGTTCTCTTATAACGAGAACCGCCTCGGCCAGGGCAGAGACAACGTCAAGAATTATATCAGCGAGCATCCCGACTTCATGGCGGAACTCGAAGCCCAGGTCCGCGAGCGTCTTATGGCGGAGAACAACGCCTGTCTCTTATACACATCTCCGAGCCCACGAGACGCTCATGAATCTC
>ERZ1027047.563-NODE-563-length-18667-cov-5.951644_pt1 | contig 18667 bp, 15 predicted proteins | sample MGYA00519286_ERZ1027047 | MGnify/ENA primary metagenome ERZ1027047 (study PRJEB26926, sample SAMN06164592) | human gut metagenome | biome: ENVO:00009003; feature: ENVO:2100002; material: ENVO:00002003 | host: Homo sapiens | place: USA | collected 2012 ... | reverse complement strand
TCTACACTCGACTAGTCGTCGGCAGCGTCAGATGTGTATAAGAGACAGCCTTTTGATAATTATCAGAATAACTCAGATTATTGCCCATGGAGATACTTAAATGATAATCGTACAAGATATTCTCCATCCTGTCCGGCTGGATAATATCTTCAGGCACTTGCTTGCCACACCCCACCATAAAAGCCGCACCCAGCAGCCACACCCAAGTAATATTCCTGCGACGCATCATTTATCCTTTAATTTCTTCTGCTGACGGGTGAATATTCTTATTCAGATACTTACCGTAAAATAACAACAACGCCACAATACCGCAACTGATGGCAGCATCGGCAAAATTAAATATCGGACTGAAAAATATGAAATGTTCCCCTCCTATTCCCGGTATCCATTCGGGCCAGTTGGTTTCAATAATGGGAAAATAGAACATATCCACCACCTTACCATGCAACCATTCCGAATACCCTTCACCTACCGGAACAAAAGAAGCGATGGTACTATGAGTACTTTCATTAAAAACAACGCCATAGAACACACTGTCTATAATATTACCGATAGCCCCTGCCAAAATTAAAGAGATACATACAATATAACCAGTCTTATAATTCTGTTTCACTATTTTTGCCAGATACCAGATAATCAATCCCACAGCTACAATACGGAAGGTAGTAAGGAATAACTTTCCGAATATTTCCATACCGAAAGCCATGCCGTTATTTTCTGTAAAATAGATATAAAACCAATCTGTTATGCGGATACTCTCATGCCAGTACATATTGGTCTTTACCAATATCTTTATTATCTGGTCGATAATCAGAACTGCAAAGACGATAAGAACAGAGAGCTGCCCTTGGGTGAGTAGTTTCTTCATTTATTAAATTGAAAATTAATTAATGGTTAATGATTAGCCGTTAGCGGTTAATACTGTAACATGACAGTAAAACTCATAAACTATTAATCACTAACCATTAACCACTATTTTATTTCTTTCCTTCGTTCTTTGCCTCAATGCTCAGTGTTGCATGAGGTACTGCACGAAGCCTTTCCTTCGGAATCAACTTGCCGGTTTCACGGCAAATACCATAAGTTTTGTTTTCGATACGTACCAATGCCGCCTGCAACCCCTGAATAAACTTCAGCTGACGTGCCGCCAACCGGGTCGTTTCTTCTTTAGACAATGTATTAGCACCTTCTTCCAAAACTTTATAAGTAGGGGAAGTATCGTCCGTATCATTACCGTCCTTATTCATGATACTACTTTTCAGTCTATCATAGTCACGCTGAGCCAATTCCAGTTTTTCCATGATAATGGCACGGAATTCCTCCAGTTCCGCATCTGAATATCTAGTTTTTTCAGCCATATAACTTAGTTTTAAAAGGTTAATTATTCTTTTACGACACTCACATAAAGTGAGAAATCATCAAAATTTAATTCTGTACCGTTCTTCACTTCATCCACTAATTCCAGGGAGTTAGCAAGAACCTGGTTACAAATATAAGTATTATATTCATTTACCGCATCATCGGTTTGAGGATTTTTAGATAATGCCACTTTTATTTTGTCCGTTATCTCAAAACCACTGCTCTTACGGATATTCTGTATACGGTTTACCAATTCACGGGCAACCCCCTCACGACGCAGTTCTTCGGTTACGGTAACCTCCAAGGCCACAGTCAGTTTACCTTCATTGGCAACCAGCCATCCCGGAATATCCTCACTGAAAATCTCCACATCCGTTGTTTCGATAACCGCTTCCGCACCATCAAGCACAAAGGTATATTTACCATTTTTCTCCAATTCGGCAATAGCTTCCTGCGACATTCCGGCTACGGCTGCGGCGACAGCTTTCATCTGTTTGCCGAATTTCGGGCCGAGTTTTTTAAAGTCACATTTCACCTTTTTCACCAATACGCCTGCGGCTCCGTCTACAAACTTGATTTCTTTCACGTTCACTTCGCTCATAATCAAGTCTTTTACGGCTTCGATGTGCATTTTCTGCTCTTCGTCCACCACCGGAACCATGATACACTGCAAAGGCTGGCGCACTTTGATATTGACTTTGCGGCGCAATGCCAATACCATAGAAGTAACATCCTGAGCCATCTGCATACGCGCTTCCAGTTCTCCGTCTATCAATGCCTCATTACATTCCGGGAACTTGGCCAAGTGTACAGAAACCACGGTGTCACGACCTGTAGCCGCAATCAAATCCGTATACAACCGGTCGGCATAGAACGGAGCGATAGGCGCCATCAGCCTGGCCACTGTTTCAAGACAAGTGTACAATGTCTGATAAGCGGACAGCTTATCCTGTGACATGGCATTACCCCAGAAACGTTTACGGTTCAAGCGCACGTACCAGTTACTCAAATTATCATTTACGAAGTCTGTAATCAAACGTCCCGCCTTGGTCGGTTCGTAATCGTTGTAGCAAGCGTCCACGTTCTTCACCAATGAATTCAGAACAGACAGAATCCAACGGTCTATCTCCGGACGTTCATTTACCGGCACTTCCGCTTCCTGATAAGCGAAACCATCCACATTGGCATAAAGTGCGAAGAACGAATAGGTATTATACAAAGTACCGAAGAATTTACGACGAACCTCATCCACCCCGTCGGTATCAAATTTCAAGTTATCCCATGGAGAAGAATTGGTAATCATGTACCAACGCAAAGGATCGGAGCCATACTGTTCGATAGCGCCGAACGGATCTACCGCATTGCCCAGACGTTTTGACATTTTGTTTCCGTTCTTGTCCAGAACCAAGCCGTTAGAGATTACGTTCTTGTAAGCCACACTGTCGAATACCATCGTAGCGATAGCATGTAGCGTAAAGAACCAGCCACGGGTCTGGTCCACTCCTTCTGCAATGAAGTCCGCAGGATAATAAGTGCGGTTGTCCACAATTTCCTTATTTTCGAACGGATAGTGCAACTGCGCGTAAGGCATCGCACCGGAGTCGAACCACACATCAATCAAGTCCGCCTCACGTTTCATCGGCTTGCCGCTTTCAGATACCAAGATGATATCATCCACATACGGACGGTGAAGGTCTATCTTGTCATAATTCTCCCCGTTATATTCGCCCGGAACAAAACCTTTTTCCTTATAAGGATTGACGGTCATAAATCCGGCAGCTATTGATTTTTCTATTTCATTATACAATTCCTCTACGGAACCGATACAAAGCTCCTCTCCTTCTTCACTGCGCCAGATAGGCAGCGGAGTTCCCCAATAACGAGAACGGCTCAAGTTCCAGTCATTCAAGTTTTCCAGCCACTTGCCGAAACGGCCTGTTCCGGTAGATTCCGGCTTCCAGTTGATAGTCTTGTTCAGTTCCATCATGCGCTCTTTGGCTGCGGTAGACCGGATGAACCAACTGTCCAGCGGATAGTAGAGCACCGGTTTGTCAGTACGCCAGCAGTGCGGATAATTGTGTACATGCTTTTCTATCTTGAACGCCTTGTTGGCGGCTTTCATCATCATACAGATATAGATATCGAGTGATTCGGCGGCAGCGGCAGCTTTTTCATCGTACTTGCCATCTACAGTAAACTGAGGATCATAAGCATTCTTCACCCACCGGCCCTGATATTCCTTATATTTCTCTACGTCCACACATTCCTTTACGAAAGCCTCGTCCAGTTCGTCCAACAGATAGAATTTACCAGTCAGATCCACCATAGGACGGGTTTCCCCCTTCTTGTTTATCATGAACAGAGAAGGAATACCTGCCGCACGTGCCACAAAAGCATCGTCTGCACCGAATGTCGGAGCGATATGTACGATACCCGTACCATCTTCGGTAGTTACATAGTCACCGGGAATAACGCGGAATGCCTCACCGGCCGCTTCTTGCCATTTCCCGTTTTCATCCACAGTCACCGGTTTCACCCAAGGAATAAGCTGTTCGTATTCCATGCCTACCAGATCCGGTCCTTTATATTCACCCACTACTTTGAACGGAATCAGTTTGTCACCCGGCTTATAGTCTTCCAGCGCCAATTCTTCCGCTTTCTTGTTAAAGTGAGTATAAAGCAAAGCTTTCGCCAACACTACGGTCATCTTTTCCCCGGTATATCCGTTGTAAGTCTGCACAGCCACATAGTCTATTTTCGGCCCTACGCACAATGCCGTATTCGAAGGCAATGTCCACGGAGTAGTGGTCCATGCCAGGAAATAAGGCGTTCCCCATTCCGCCATTTCGGGTTTCGGATTCTTCATCTTGAACTGTCCTACCACAGTGGTGTCTTTCACATCACGGTAACAGCCCGGCTGGTTCAGCTCGTGCGAGCTCAATCCTGTTCCGGCAGCCGGAGAGTAAGGCTGGATGGTGTAGCCTTTATATAACAGACCTTTGTTATAAAGCTGCTTCAAGAGCCACCACAGCGTTTCAATATAGCGGTTGTCATAAGTGATATAGGGATTCTCCAAATCCACCCAGTAACCCATCTTATGAGTAAGGTCTGTCCACTCTTTGGTAAACTTCATCACGTCCTTACGGCAAGCTGCGTTGTACTCGGCAACAGAAATGGTCTTTCCGATATCCTCTTTGGTGATATGCAATGCCTTTTCCACACCCAGTTCCACAGGCAGTCCGTGAGTATCCCATCCGGCCTTACGCTTTACCTGGAACCCTTTCATGGTTTTATAGCGGCAGAAAGTATCTTTAATGGTACGCGCCATCACGTGGTGAATACCCGGCATACCATTGGCCGAGGGAGGTCCTTCATAAAACACGAAAGAAGGACATCCTTCACGTTCTGTCATACTCTTGGCGAAAACATCGTTTTCATCCCACTTCTTCAGCACATCTTTATTGACCTGTGATAGGTTGAGTTGCGAGTGTTCAGCAAATTTCTTACTCATAATTTTATATCGTTTTCTTGTATTCTCTAACTAAAAGGCAATGCCTTCCAAAAATTAAGGTGCAAATTTACAAGAAAATTAGATAGATAGAAAGTTTTGACGCTTGTTTTTTTAATCAGATAACGGATACTGTTTCAGAATAACTGCATAAGGCATGGGAAAAGCCCCTGTTCTTATCAAAATCAACAGCAACAAGGACCGGTTCTTGTTATTGCAGTCTTTTCCGGTATGCCGAGGTATTTTCCCCCGTCATATTCTTAAAGAAGCGGCTGAAAGTACCCACACTTTCAAAGCCCAAAATCACCGATATCTCTTTGATGCTGTGCGAGGTATGCAGCAACAGCCGTTTCGCTTCGGTCACCACTCGTTCTTGTATAATCTTCAAAGGGGAAGGCATACCGTAGGCGGCAAATAAATTGGAAAGCGTCTTGGGAGAACGATGCAACAAAGCAGCATATGCCTGTACCTGTTTTTTCTCCTTGAAGTGATTGTCCACCAACACATAATAACGCTGGATGATGTCAAAACCTTTTTCATTAACCGGAAAGCCGGACAACTGCTTACGGGCCAGCCGGGTACACAGAATGATGAAACGTTTCAACAGCAGGCGGAGCATTTCTCCCTGTAGGTTATCCCGCAGGATGTATTCGGTAACCATTCTGTCCACCACCTCGTGCAACAGTTCGGAATCGGCTATCGGGAGCCGCAGATGCACTATACCGGAAGTTCCGTTAAACAGCACTCCGCTGCACGATACTTCTTTCTCGTGCTTGTAAATGCCGTAAAAATTCTCGTTGAAAAGAAGAGCAAGATACCTGCCCGATACATTCTTGAACTCCGTGCGGTGAAGATTACTCACAGAGATGATTTCATCCTGCTCCATCTCTATTTCCACATGGTCTACTATCAATGTCAGTTTGCCTTCCTGGACCCATATAAACTTATACAGACTACCATTGTCACAGATGACCCTGTCTGTGTGAAACGCTTCAGTCAGTATCATCGTTTCCTGCAAAGATGTATCGTATGCGTAATTCATCATGGCTAAACTGTTTTGTGCATTTCTTTCTGTTGGTTTATACAAAGATAGTGATTTTCACTTATATTAAACCACCCTGTTATTGCACAGTCCAGAAGCAATACACATAATTAACAATCTGATTTACAACGCATAGCACATATCACAATGTAAAGAGGAGGCAAAGTATCAGAAAGAAAAAAGGAATTTTTGCCATCATTTTAGGAAATCTAGCTATGATATAACCCTACAGGGAATTCGTCAACCATTAAAATAAGCGTATCTTTGTGCCAAGAGATTTCCTTCTATAATCTAGACGAAAAAGAACACTTGATTCTTTTAACCTGAACTTTGGACTTTGATTTTCTCCCAATAAGGATTTCTCTCATAATAAATTCAGATTTTATCCCGCCGGGAGGCAAGATAAGGTCATGCAAAAAAATCTCCCAAAAAAAGAAGAGGGTGTCCGCCATTGAAACGGACACCCTCTATTATGTGTATAATCCACATTGCCTGAAACCATTTATTTCCCTGTTTCCCCCATCGTGTTTGCAGGTTTTTCAATACCTTCGCTTGTAGCACGTTCTTCCATACGCTGGATACGTGCGTCAAGATCGGGATGAGTAGAGAACAACTGATTCAGCTTGCTGCTTTTCTTTGCTCCTGCCTCTTCTTGCAATTTTTTCAATTTCTGGAATGACAATGCCATCGCCCAAGGATTCTTACCTGCTTTCTTCAGAAATTCGTAACCGTAATCATCGGCGGCGCGTTCCTGTTTTTGTGAATAAGTAGCATTGACCAATGCCTCTCCCAAGTCACCCAACTGGGAATCTGTCAGAGCAGCCGCTTTTCCTCCTTGTGATGAAATACCATCTTTCAATGCCGATGTCAGCAATGCGGTACGGAAGCCGTTCTTTGAGTCCTTGTGTGCCACATGGCCTACCTCATGGCCTATTACCCCCAACAGTTCTTCGTCTGTCATGATATCCATCAATGAAGAGAATACCCGCACACTACCGTCTGCACAGGCGAACGCATTTACATCAATCACATAATATACTTTGAAATTCAGCGGCATCCCTTCCACTTCGGTCAACCCTTCAGTCAGTTTTTTCAAACGGACAGTATACGGATCATCGTCTGCACAAACCTGATTATGCTTATCCATCCAGTCAATGTACTCCTTTACATACTCTGTCATCTGCTCATCGGTCAAAGTCACCGCTTTTGCAGCCTTCACGGCTCCCCCCACTGCCTTCTTCAAATTAAACTGGGCCATTGCAGGAGTTACCCCCGCCAAGCATAACAGCATGACGGCCACCTTTAATAATGCTTTTTTCATTTTTGTGTGTTTTAGATTAAACGCTTCATTTTATTTCTTAAGAAACGGTACAAAAGAACACATTTTTATTCTATCTACCAATCTTTACAAGAATATTTTTGCCAACGCCCCGCCTCAAGCACCCGCCGGAAAGTGAAAAGCCATCGCGAATCCACTTCGCGATGGCCCTTACCCATTTTATATACACCTTTAAACAAAATGATACCCACGCCCTAATTCACTAACCCCTTGCGGGCATGAGCTGATCTTTTTCTTATTTATTTGCACGGGCTTCCGCAATGTAGCCCAATGCTTCTTTACATTTTGCCGTTACATACGCCCAGTCTTCCGCGGCTACCTTGTCGCCAGGGAACAATTTAGAACCCATACCCACACAGAACACACCTGCCTTAATCCAAGAAGTCAGATTTTCCTGAGTCGGTTCCACACCACCGGTTACCATCAGTTTAGACCAAGGCATCGGAGCCAGCAGACCTTTAACCAATTTTGCTCCCAATACATCACCCGGGAATATTTTGCAAAGATCGCAACCTACTTCCTGAGCGAAACCCACCTCGGACACGCTTCCGCATCCCGGAGTATAAGCCACCAAACGACGGTTGCACACTTTAGCGATTTCAGGATTGAACAACGGACCTACCACAAAGCAAGCACCCAATTGCAAGTAAAGAGCGGCAGTAGCAGGATCAACGATAGAACCTACTCCCATAGCCATTTCAGGACACTCCTTTGCCGCGTATTTCACAACTTCCGCAAATACCTCATGAGCAAAGTCACCACGGTTTGTAAATTCGAATGCACGAACTCCGCCGTCATAACAAGCTTTCACCACTTTCTTTGCCACTTCTGCATCTTTATGGTAGAATACAGGAACCATTCCGGTTGAACCAATCTTGTCCAACACAGCTATTTTATCAAAACGAGCCATAATGTTATATTTTAGTTTAAATGAAAGATAGGAACACAAATGATACAAATAAAACATGTATCAAAAATTTGCGTTATTTGCGTCATTCGTGTTCCTATAAAAAACAAATTTAGCGTTGTACACGTCCGCTGGCATCGCCACCGGCCAATGCTTCCACTTCATCTACAGATACCAGGTTGAAGTCACCGTTGATAGTATGCTTCAAAGCAGAAGCGGCAACAGCAAATTCAAGGGCGGCACCCTGATTCGGTTTGGTCAGCAGACCGTGAATGATACCTCCGGAGAATGAGTCGCCACCACCTACCCGGTCAATAATCGGGTTGATGTCATAGCGTTTTGATTCATAAAATTCTTCTCCGTTGTAAATCATAGCCTTCCAGCCGTTGTGAGTAGCCGAGAATGATTCGCGCAAGGTAGAAACCACATATTTAAAGCCGAATTCTTTTGCCATAGCCTTGAAGATTCCTTTGTAACCTTCCGCATTGGTTTCACCGGCTTCCACATTCGCTTCCGGTTTGAAGCCCAGACAAAGTTCGGCATCTTCTTCGTTACCTATACATACATCTACATACTGCATCAACGGTTTCATGATAGACTGTGCTTTTTCTTTTGTCCACAGTTTCTTGCGGAAATTCAAGTCTACAGATACCGTAACGCCATGACGTTTTGCAGCTTCACAAGCCAGCTTGGTCAGTTCGGCAGCCTTGTCAGAAATAGCCGGAGTGATACCCGACCAATGGAACCAGTCCGCACCTTCCATGATAGCGTCAAAGTCGAAATCGCAAGGATCGGCTTCGGCGATAGCCGAGTGGGTACGGTCATAAATTACTTTGCTAGGACGCATGGAAGCTCCTGTTTCCAGATAATAGATACCTACGCGGTCGCCACCACGACAGATGAAATCGGTCTTCACACCATATTTACGCAATGCATTCACAGCAGACTGTCCAATTTCGTGTTTCGGCAATTTAGTTACGAAATAAGCTTCGTGACCGTAGTTCGCGCAACTCACCGCTACGTTCGCTTCACCACCGCCATAAACAACATCAAATGAATCCGACTGTACAAAACGTGTGTTTCCCGGAGTTGACAATCTCAACATAATTTCACCTAAGGTTACTACTTTTCCCATAATTTCGTGATTTTAAATTGTTATATATTTATTCGTTTAACTTTCAACCCAATTAAAATACTGGTTTACATATCCATAGACGAATCACATCGTAACCTTGTACTCAACAGACCACTCAAATAATTCATCCGTGTGCGCGCACAAAGGTACTATTTATTTTTTTAAAACCAAAAATTGTTATATATTTGTATCGAAAAAAAATAAATTATCAGTGTGCACGAGCACAATATATATAATTAAGGTATGAATAAACTGCCCGAAAGAATCAGAATCAAGGATATCGCGCGCCTGGCAGATGTATCAGTCGGCACAGTAGACCGTGTATTGCATGGCCGCACAGGGGTATCCGAAGCCAGCCGGAAACGGGTGGAAGAAATATTGAAGCAACTGGATTACCAGCCCAATATGTATGCCAGCGCATTGGCATCCAACAAAAAGTATCTGTTTGTCTGCCTGCTGCCACAGCACAAGGAAGGCGATTACTGGACCGATGTGGAACTGGGGATGAAAAGAGCCGTAGAAACCTTTTCGGATTTCCACATCACCCTGTCCGTGATGTACTATGACCAATATGAATATTCCTCCTTCATCAATGCCGGTGAGGAAATACTGAAACAAGAGCCAGACGGCGTATTGCTCGCCCCCACTATTCCTGAGATGACGGCCAGATTCACCGACAAATTACAAGAACGGGAAATACCTTATATATTTATAGACTCCAACGTGGCCAGTCTGAATCCGCTGGCATTCTTCGGGCAGAAATCCGACCAAAGCGGATACTTTGCCGCCCGCATGGCCATGATGTTGGGAGAATGTCCCAAAGAAATCGTTATCTTCAGACAAATCAACGAAGGCCGCCTGGGATCAAACCAGCAGGAAAACCGTGAAAAAGGATTCAGAAAATATATGCAGGAGCATTTTCCCGACTGCAAGATAGTGGAACTGAACCTCTACGCCAAGCGTCCGGACGAGGACGAGGCGCTGATGAACCGCTTTTTCCAAGAGAACCCACAGGTTACGTGCGGCATCACTTTCAACTCGAAAGTGTACATTATAGGAGAATATCTCATCGGGCACAACATGAAAAATTTCAAACTGATTGGGTACGATTTATTACACCGGAACGTCTCTTGTCTGAAAGAGGGCGCAGTGGATTTCCTGATTGCTCAGCAACCTACCGCACAAGGATACAGCGGCGTAGAGAGCCTGTGCAATCACCTGATCTTCAAGAAAGAGGTGAAACAATGCAATTACATGCCCATCACCTTGCTTGCGGTGGAGAACGTGGATTTCTATCTGGACGCGCATAAAAAGTAAATCTGATAACTAAAAATAGAAATGGAAACAAAGTATTTGAAAATCAATCCGGCTGATAACGTAGTGGTGGCTATCTCGGATTTAAAAGCAGGCGAGGCCATCACGGTAGACGGTCATGCCATCACGTTGAAGGAAGACGTGCCTGCCGGCCATAAGGTGACACTGAAAGATTTCGCCCAAGGCGAGAATATCATCAAGTATGGTTACCCCATCGGCCATGCCGTGACTGCCGTGGAACAAGGACGCTGGATCAATGAAACCCAGATAAAGACAAACCTTGCCGGACTGTTGGATTACACCTACAATCCGGTCAGCGTAGACCTCAATATCCCGAAGAAAGACCTGACGTTCAAAGGATACCGCCGCAAAAACGGTGATGTAGGTATCCGTAACGAGGTATGGATTATCCCCACCGTGGGTTGTGTAAACGGTATCATCGGACAACTGGCCGAAGCGTTACGCCGCGAAACCAACTGCGAAGGTGTGGACGCTATCGTGGCATTCCCTCACAACTATGGCTGTTCACAGCTGGGCGATGACCACGAGAATACCAAGAAAATTCTCCGCGACATGATTCTGCATCCTAATGCAGGAGCCGTACTGATTGTCAGTCTGGGCTGCGAGAACAACCAGCCGGATGTTTTCCGCGAGTTTCTGGGCGATTACGACACAGACCGCGTAAAGTTCATGGTAACTCAGAAAGTGGGGGATGAATTTGAAGAGGGTATGAAGATTCTGCGTGAACTGTACACCAAAGCCAAGACCGATGTACGCGAGGATGTTCCTTTGTCCGAGCTGCGTGTAGGCTTGAAATGCGGCGGTTCGGATGGCTTCTCAGGTATCACCGCCAATCCGTTGCTGGGTATGTTCTCCGACTTCCTGATTGCACAGGGCGGTACTTCCGTACTGACGGAGGTTCCCGAAATGTTCGGTGCGGAAACCATCCTGATGAACCGTTGCCGCACCAAGGAACTGTTCGAGCAGACCGTACACCTGATTAATGACTTTAAGGAATATTTCCTGTCACACGGCGAGCCAGTGGGCGAAAATCCGTCACCGGGCAACAAGGCAGGTGGTATCTCCACCCTGGAAGACAAAGCGTTGGGATGTACCCAAAAATGCGGCAAAGCATACGTTGACGGAGTTATGGGCTATGGCGACCGCCTGAAAGTGAAAGGTTTGAACTTGCTTTCCGCACCGGGCAACGATTTGGTAGCTGCCACCGCCCTCGCCTCCTGCGGCTGTCACATGGTGCTCTTCACTACCGGCCGCGGTACTCCGTTCGGTACGTTTGTTCCTACCATGAAGATTTCCACCAACTCCACTCTGGCTAAAAACAAACCGGGATGGATTGACTTCAATGCCGGAGTCATCGTAGAAAACGAACCGATGGAAAAGACCTGCGAACGCTTTATAGACTATATCATCCGTGTTGCCAGCGGAGAACCGGTAAACAATGAAAAGAAGAATTATCGTGAAATCGCCATCTTCAAGACAGGCGTGACACTATAATCCAATTTTATCCCCAACTTTCCCAATACCCTTACAGCCCTGCCTTCCCTGTTACGAAGGTGGGGCTGTGACCTTTTTCCCCCATATATTGTTATACAGCAAGTCTTTTTGTAACTTTGCACCTCATTTTATAAAATACAAATTCATGAACGGTGAAAAATTAACTCCAATAACCAATAAGCCCAGTCTATGGGCACTCAGTCCACTGCTGGTATTTCTATGCCTGTATCTGGTGACCTCCATCATTGTAAACGACTTCTATAAAGTCCCCATCACGATTGCTTTCATGGTATCCTCGGTCTATGCGGTATGCATCACCAAAGGCCTGAGCCTGAATGAGCGAATGCTGCAATATTCCATCGGCGCAGCCAACAAGAACATCATACTGATGATCTGGATTTTCATCCTGGCAGGCGCATTCGCCCAAAGTGCCAAAGATATCGGGGCCATTGACGCGACCGTCAACCTTACGCTTCTCCTGCTGCCGGACAATCTGCTGCTGGCAGGCATCTTCCTGGCTGCCTGTTTCATCTCACTCTCCATCGGAACCTCGGTAGGAACCATCGTGGCACTAGTCCCCGTGGCAGCAGGCATCGCAGAGAAAACCGACATGAACCTGGCCTTCATGACAGGTATCGTGGTGGGAGGAGCCTTCTTCGGCGACAACCTTTCATTCATCTCGGATACCACCATCGCCGCCACCCGTACCCAGGGATGCGCCATGCGTGACAAGTTCCGGGTAAACTTCATGATAGCCCTTCCGGCCGCTCTGATGGTTTTCGGCTACTATATTTTCAGAGGGATGGACGTGATGACCACCCACGACATCCAGTCGGTGGAATGGATCAAAATCCTCCCCTACCTGGTTGTGTTGGGAACCGCCATAGCAGGTATGAATGTGGCACTCGTACTGATACTGGGCATCGCCACAACGGGAGTGATCGGCCTGTTCACGGGGAGCATCGGCCTGTTCGACTGGCTCGGCTCCATGGGCACAGGGATCACCGGGATGGGTGAGCTCATCATCATCACCTTGATGGCAGGCGGTATGCTGGAACTGATCCGTTTTAATGGCGGAGTGGACTATATCATCCAAAAACTGACCAAACACGTCAACAGCAAACGCGGAGCCGAACTTTGCATCGCGGCTTTGGTGAGTATCGCCAATTTCTGCACAGCCAACAATACGATAGCCATCATCACAGTGGGACCGCTTGCCAACGATATCGCTACCCGCTACAGGGTGGACAAACGCAAGAGTGCAAGTATTCTGGATACTTTCTCGTGTGTCATCCAGGGAATCATCCCTTACGGAGCACAAATGCTGATTGCTGCCAAACTGGCTTCCCTGTCTCCTTTGAGCATTATCGAGTACTTGTACTATCCGGTAGCCATCGGGATATTTGCCCTGCTGAGCATCTTCTTGAGATACCCCAGACGGTATTCGTGAAAACAAGCGGCAGACGGTTATATTCCACCACGCACAGACCGGCTGAACTCTTTCGCAATGTCCAGACGATGAAGGTGAAAGATTTATAATCTTACAGCTGTAAGATATAGCATCTTACACGTGAAAGATCCATATCTTCCGTGATTAACGGCGCGTACCTGGGGGGGCAAATAGCATTCAACAAAGATACGATATGCATTTATCCATGGGCGGTCCAACTCCTCTTTCTTCCAAATCCGGAATCGTGCGTGGTGTATCCACCCGAACCCGGATAGGGAAAATCTCATTGATATAGCGTTTCTGTCGAGGTGCAAATCCTATGTTTTTGAAGAGTTCAACAACAGCAACAACAGTTATTTCTTTTTCTTTGTTACTGTTGTTTTTCTTCTCTTCTCTATTCTTTTCTTCTCTTATAAAGTTTTGCTTAAAGCTTGCTTGCAAACTCCTATTAACGCATTCATTATCAATACATTGCAGTGTATTTTCGGTTACATTTTCATCATCACTTTTTTCAATCGTGTTTTTCATGCATTTTACACTGTTTTCCGCATTGCTTTCCGTGTTGTTTTCCTTATTGCCTGCATCGTCATTCGCTTCTTTATCCGCTGCCGTGAGGACAGTAGAAGTGATTACTTTTTCAGCTGTCTGCACAGTCTTTTTCTTGCTGCTTCTTCCTCCTTTGCTACCGGCGGCGGCACGTTGCTCCGAAAGCTTATTCTGATAACCCATCACCTCATCCAGATACAGGCATCGGAAATATCCGTCCTCCGTTATGACAAACAAGTTAAAGTCTTTAATGAGATGCTGCAGATCTTCCACTGTAGCCCCCCATTGTTCAGCCAACAAATCCAGTTCGTTAAAATCGTGTTTGTATTCCTGTTGCCTTCTCAGGAACAATATCATTTGAATATATAATCCTATTCCCATGCATTTCATTTCGGCATTCAGCTTCATCATTTTGTAATCCGACATCAAGCTGCAATTCAGCCGGATAAACTGCTCTGTATAATCCATTTCTTTTGTGTGTTAGTATAAATATAACGCAAAGGAACGCAAAATATAAATAGGGCGTTGCTCACAAAAACAGGCAATTGTTAATAAACATTTCCTATCTTTGCCGAGACATTTTGTAAGTAGCTATGTTTATGCTGTTTACAAATCATTATTTAATAATTTAATTTTTAGTAACATGAAAAAAATTTGAGATCATCAGCACTTGCATCAGTAATGCCGTGCGAAGAAGCGATTTAAACCCCAACAACTTGAACGACAAAGGTGCGATAGGCCGGTCCACCGCCACCAAAATTCGAGACGGAAAGATTGTGACTCCAAATTCTTACTTCAAACTGATGAAATGGATGGAAAAGGAGAAACCGGAGGTTTACAAAGAAGCCATGGAGCACATCCTGAAAGAACTGGGCAAGCTCAAAATGGAAGAGTAACCTCCCGGCTTCCCGGAAACGGGAATTTTCCCCGGTAAACGTGGGGAAACGGGAAACCGCCATAGAGCGCCTCTGTATGGAGACTGCCTCTATGGCGGTTTTTTACACCCAGGATGCATGGAGTTATAGTTATTTTATTTCCAACTATAAATCCTCCTTTTTACTCAAAAATTATTTTTCTTGTGACAGATAAATACAGAATTGCTGAATATTTACAACATTCACTTTGGGAAAATCTATATCTTTCAGCACATCATAATGATGGTCGTTGGTAACAATGTAGTGCGCATTGGCCGAAATGGCACAATCCACAAACTTATTGTCATCAGGATCGACTGTAATCAGATTAAAGTGATAGAATGGAGTTATCAATTCAACAAACGGACTGTTCAATATGGTTTTCACCACATATTCCGCCGTTTCATTGTCGGTAAGTCTTTGCAGAATTTCTATATATTCCTCCAATATTTCATTGGATACACAGAGCTTGTTCTTTCCGTCCACAAAGGATTGCCACAAGACATGGTAACGACTCCTTTGAGGAATGCTTTGAATAAGACAATTCGTATCAAGAACCAGCTAGCCATTGACGTTATTTTAATGAATGGATATCCATTTCAGCTATTTCATCCAGCTTTTTCTGGTCAAGAATTCCCTTATCCCAAAGTTCATCCAACTTTGTATTCATCCGTTTGGAATAATATTGAAAGAGCACCTCTTTCAATTCTTCCAGACCTTCCTGAGATTTATCGTAAGAAAACATTTCCAACAAATGCCTCTGTATGGGGTTGAATACTGTAGTTTCCATAATTATATCGGTTATAAATTCTATGCGAATATAGAATTTATAATGATAATATCCAAAATGTTTCTCATTGATTAACGCCTATGAAATATGGCTCGATAAATCTTGCAACAATATCTCCCTTACATCCGATGTTCAAAATGTTGTAGAGTAAAATCTATTCCGGAGATCCTAATCGGATAATCTTTTTTATCATTTCAGATGGATTTTGAAGTAAATGCCACCGGAGAAGTATTTCCCGTTGTTCAGTTCGGCAATCAGGTTGATGTGGTCTTTCCAAAGCTGGTAGTGCGCCCCGATGTTCACTGTGCGGGCGTCATATTCGGCCATCAGATCCAAGCCGTTCAAAGCTTTCACTGCCAGGTTGTCTTCCGGCAATAGGTTGAATTTGAAATTCACCCCCGCGGCAGGCCTTCTGTAATGAGGGAACCAGCAGGCACGGTAATCCACGTATGCAGCGTGAACACCCAGCGTCCCTACCCCGGCGAAACTGAAATGCTTGGTTGCCGCCAGATAATATCGTGTAAAATGATTGTTCTGCATACCGTCCTCATCGAACTTGATGGCCCCACCACCGTATGCTTCATGCGAGGTGGGATCGTCCAGACCAAGGACTATCTGCGGAGTCCAGGGCTTCCACCAGCCTTCTTTCCACAACCGCAGGCGAGCATTGAAGGCACGGTCCTGATTGGTGTACTTTCCCCAAGACTGCTCCGGGAAATAAGTGGAGCCATGCTCCGCATAATTGATGGTGCAGGTGTATCCCACTTCGAGCCAAGGGAAGATGGTTATGTTCAGATAATAATTGAATGTGTATTTTATCTCATTACTACTGATATACTGCAACGGAACAAGATGTAACACATTCCCTCCCGCCATAAATGTCTTGTCTTTTTGCATCTCGGCAGTGGGGGCATGAAGAAGTCCCGTTGTGCCGTATAGTGCCTGTGCCTGACTCTGTAACGAACTAATCGCAATAAGGCATACTAAAATTAATCGTATTTTTCTACACATTATTATGAGAATTCCATCTATCTTTGCTTCCATGAAACGTTTGCAAGCAATAATGTTATTAGTATTGAATGGGATGGTCTGGCTGGTGTCTTTCATTCTGCTCCTACCCGTTGTTTCCTTACATAGTTTATGGAAACTATGCAAAAGGATCTTTGTAAAGCCCCAATAATTGTTTGGCAAAATAATAAAAGAACTGAATATCATCTATAAAATAGCGTCTGAACAGTCGCTTGGGTTCTTTCAGAAAGCGATAGAACCATTCCATCGCCAAGATTTGGAATATTCTAGGAGCACGTTTTATATTACCTGCTTCGAAGTCTATGGTAGCGCCAAGAGCCATAAATAATTTCACACCGGACATACGGCTACGGTATTTTGCTATCCACTTTTCTTGCTTGGGTGCACCAGCACCAACCAACAATACAGTAGCTCCACTTTCATTGACAATATGTATCAGTTCTTCACACTCCTGTTCGTTCTTCTCGAAACCGTAAGAGGGTGAATGAGCACCGACTACTATTTGCCTCCCTACTCTCCTGTTTATATTCTCCATCGCCTTTTTAGCAACTCCTTCAGCTGCTCCTAACAGAAAAATTTTACAATTAGGATTATTGGCATGATAGTTATAGAATGCCGTAAAGAAACTGCTTCCCGGAATAGCCATCGGTAAGGATCGCTTTAATAGTTTTGATACAAGATAAAGGATCTGGCTATCGCATACTATCCATTCCGCTTGCTGGTAGATGTCGTAAAATTCTCTGTCATACTGGAGTTTTATTAGGTGGTCGAGGTTGGGGGTGTAGAGTACACCTTCGGCCATTTGCTCTAATAGCTCTTTTTGGGTGAGAGAGAGGATATCAAGATTAAGGAAACGAACTGAGTTTTTCATTAGAAGTTAACCTTTACAATTTAGCAAATAATTTATTCCATGAATCTACAATTGATTCCACCGAATATCTTTTACTGGTTATTATGGCTGCTTGTGCCAAATTATTACGTTTATCAGCATCCAACATTAATTCTTTCATTTTTTCTGTTGCAAATTCCGTATCATACCCTTTTTTATTATAAGGTAAAATCACACCATCTACTCCATCTGAAATGATATCATAAACAGCAGAATAGCTTCCATATACTACAGGAATCACTCCAAAACTCATTGCTTCAACAACAACAAGACCAAATCCCTCATATTCTGATGTCAACATTAATATAGAAGCACGCTTATAATACAAAGAAGGATTTTGAAACCCTTCAAAAACAACATTATTAAGCTTTAACTGAATTACTTTTCCTACCAAATTTCTCTTTTCTACTCCATCTCCAACAATTATTAGCTTCCAATCAGGAAAACTTGCCTCCAATAAAGCCCAAGTATCAATTATTCTATGAATCCTTTTCTGATTTTCATCAATACGTCCAACGTATAATACTTCTTTTCTCTTCTGTAAAAAATCGAATATAAAATCAGAAGAAGGTATCGTTATTGGATTAGGAAGGATCTGTACTTTATCATTTTTTGTCAAATAGGCAAATCTCTTAAATGAAGAAACAAAAGACTGAGACAAAAGCATATATCTATCACTATAGTTATAAACATAATGCATAGATACTCCTGTCGCAATCCTAAATATATGCCATTTAATTTTTAAGATTATTTTGCACCACTTTCCTGCCACTTGTTTTATTTGCTCTTCTACAATTTTAAGACGTGCATTTGTCCCAGGGTCATTGTGATAAACAGACACTATTTTTATATTTTGTTTACCACAGGCTTTACGTAAAACCAATATAGGAAGATAAGGTAATCCCCACTGATTAATAACAACTTTTATTC
>ERZ1027047.419-NODE-419-length-22802-cov-12.158482_pt1 | contig 22802 bp, 22 predicted proteins | sample MGYA00519286_ERZ1027047 | MGnify/ENA primary metagenome ERZ1027047 (study PRJEB26926, sample SAMN06164592) | human gut metagenome | biome: ENVO:00009003; feature: ENVO:2100002; material: ENVO:00002003 | host: Homo sapiens | place: USA | collected 2012 ... | reverse complement strand
ATAATGGCTATGGATCGCGCATATATCGACTATGAGAAGTTCGAGCAGCTTACACAACGCGGCGTGATATACGTCACCAAAATGAAGAAGAATCTGAAATACGCGATATTGTCAGATACGATGTATCAGACCCCGGATGGTCTAATGGAGGTCAGGATACAGAATGTGGAGTTCACAAAACCAAAGAAAGGAGGAGAAACGATACGCCACAAATCCCGCATAATCACTTATGCGGATGTAAAGAAGCACAAGCTCATATCGCTGCTTACCAACGATATGGACTCTGATCCCAAAGAAATTGTCGCCATATACCGTCAAAGATGGGAGATTGAGCTGCTTTTCAAGCAGATGAAGCAGAACTTCCCTCTGAAATACTTTTATGGCGAAAGCGCCAATGCAATCAAGATCCAAATCTGGGTAACACTCATCGCTAACTTACTGCTGATGGTGATGCAAAAGGGACTTTCGCGCAAATGGAGTTTCTCCGGCCTGGCGACAATGGTACGGATCACCCTGATGTACTATGTCGACTTCCACAGTCTGTTCAACAACCCAGAAAAGGAATGGGAAATCATTCTTTCCGTGGCTTCCGGTGCACCTCCAGAACCATCGCTTTTTGACTGAGGGGGCTTATAAAATGAAAAAGAAGACTCGAACACCGTAAAATCAGCGTTCGAGCCATGCTTTATTGCGCTATCTGAGTTTTATCGGACAGCAATAATACGAAATATGACACCTTTGCCATTGGCGGTGTCGGCCCATTGGAAGCGTGTGGTGTCGTTGTCGAGGCAATACCATATCTTCCATGCCTCAAGCTTCGCATCGCCAAAATAGCCATCAGTGTCGCGTGCAGAGTGCATGGCCAGGGCGTGTTCGGACAGAGAGTCGGCCGACAGGGCCATGACCACGATGTCGAAAGGATGACCGGCGCTCTGCGCCTCCGGATCGTTTGCTACGGTAGTGATGTAGTTGGTGATGCGGTACATCTGGCCGGGGATGAGCTTGGAAATGCGACGCGTGTTCTGAAGAGCTTTCCAGGTAATCTCAATCATATCCTTAGGCAAATCGCAACTGGTTATGACTGCCCCGGATTTATCAAGAGCCTTGATGTTGTAGTGGTTCGCATCGGTGGTATCGTCGCAATCAAGACTGAAATCCGGAGTTGTCTTGATTGCCGCAGCCATCAACTCTTTCAGTTTGCCGTAAGTCACTTTCTTGCCGCCTGCTATCTCTATTGCATCAGAGTCGCTCAATTCAGTGGCTGACGTTAATGAAGAAATCGTCCGCGAATTTGTGCGGATGGACGAAAGCACGGAGTTTATAATCTCCTGTGTTTCTGTTGAGGATAGTGCCATATTTATATTATTCGGTTTGTTGTACTGGATATTGCTCTGTAATTGTCATCATCGACTCGACGCATGATGGCGCGGTTACGCTGCTCGATTACCGGGTCAAGGTTGACAGCCTTTTGTAAGGTCTGATTAAAAATGAAGCTATTTACGCCTGTAAGGGGCTGTGACAACTCGGGAACGTTAGACTCTTTTCTGCTATACTTTTCACCATTAAAGTAGACGTGTGAGCATGTGAGTATTCTGTTCAGCATCTCGCCATACCATACCGGTACACCACTGCCGGTGCCGAGGGTAAACCTTTTCGTTGTTGACTCCAATCCGTATAGCTGCGCAATGTCGGCCGATGGCGTCACAAACTGCTCGCTTTCCGCGCTGAATGCCCAATTGGCATCCTTGAAGCCTCCGGGCACACGCCAATCGAAAAAGTATTGCATACAGTCGATAAAGAACACGGCATCGTTGCGCTGACGGTTGTTTTTGTGGGAATATTGAATCAGCGTTGTACTATCAAGAATCAGAGCATCGTCTGTAATGCGGAACGGCTCACTCTTGCCGAAGTCCTGTACATACACCGAATAGCATCCGGGTGACAAAGAGATTGTGGTGAACAACAAGGTTGTGGTGTCGTTCATGTCCCAGCGATTGAAATTGATATGATAGAGGATGCGACCTCTATTCTCATCATACACATAAGCATCGAGTGCCGAATTCTTATTACCGAATATCTCCAGTAATATCTGGTCGGTCGGTGCGAATACCTGCATATACTCGCTTTCGATGCCGTCTGCCTTACGGTCAACGAAAAACAGCGGCGTGAATGGACTTATCATCATAGGATAATACTTTTGACTATTAATTTGTATTTGGCAGCTTCTTCTCTGGCGAACTTGATGTCTACCTCTTTCAGATAGCCCTGATATATCACGCCGTCATTGACCACTTCTGTGAGCTGATTTACCGGCACATCCTGTATTTGGTCAGTTGTAAACTCTATCATTCCGTTGGTAGCGAATGACTGGCCGAGAGTGATGTCTGCCGTCATAGCCACATAATTGACGACGGCATCTGCATTGCCGGTGGTGGAGGCATAAGTAAGCTTCATGTCATCGGCCTGCAAGCCAATCAGTCCGGCATTGGCATTGATACACGCCATCGGCGAGACCCGGCCGTTGAATACTCCTGTTGAAATCACGCCCGAAATGGATGTGCTTGTATCGGGCTTAACATAGCTGCCATCGGGCACGCAATAGACAAAGAACACATCTTTGTCACCGGAGCTGTCGGTAGTGTCCTTACCACGCTCCTGGGCAGCGAACTCGACGCCATAGCTGTCAGCGCGATACTTGCTGATCAGTGACAGCTTCTTATCGCTCGCAGTGCATCCGGTCGAATAGGTGTTGTTGAAGTTGAACTCGTCACGGCCATTGACGCTGTTGTAGTCTTGCTTGTTGTAGCCTATTTCAACGGAGGAATAAATAACGCTCGTGTCAACGCTATATTTAAGGTCTCGAACGTTTTCAAACACCCTCTTGCCGTTGTCGGCCGAAAACAGGCTGGAACGATGGAAGAAGCGCACGGTCTGAGTGTCCTTGCCGATGGAATCGGCGTCGAAATGAAACAGCATTGGGGCATAATACTGGAGATTATCATTATTTGCCGGCACCTCGGGAAACCAATACAGGTTTGTGGCATGAATTTCTTTGATGCGGAACAGCGTATCTGTGCGCGGATGATCATCGGTACCGTTGTACTCCTCGGAGCCGGGGAACACGCGGTGGTATTCGTGACGTCCTTCTTCAATGGACTGCGTATCGTCGGGATCTATGGCGTCGTAGGCGAATACTCCGAATATCTCGATGTAGGCGATTCTATCAATATTGACATTCCCAGTGTAGGGCGTATTAACAAAGTCTCCTGTAATGTTGCCGCTTCTGGTGTCATAAAGGCCACACTCCTTGATATATTTATACTTGGACGGAACCGGATCCCCTATCGAATACACGCACCCGAACACGACGGACATCCATTCGCAGAAGTCGTTGAACGAGGTGTAAAGTTTTGCTCCATCGATGCCTCGGATGCTCTCGGCCGCCATCAGGTATGTCTGAGACATCCGTGAATCACCACTGCACTCTACTTCGACATTGACTTTGCCATCGGCTATCTTGTTGAGCAACGTACGGGCCACATTCTCAGGATTCATGACAGGAATTGCAATCTTATCTCCTCGGGCCATCCATTCAAATTTAAATTCGCTCTTGTCGAATATCATCTGTGCGGATTCCGTGCCATTGGGCAACAATCCCGCAATATACAGCATATCACCTGTATTCAGCGATACGTGTTTCACCCCGCTGTATTCGCGCCCGAACTCCTCGCTGGCGAGAACGCCGGTCTCGGTCCATCCGATTTTGGTGTTGTAAATACTTTCGGGGTCTTCGATGTCTCCGGCTCTGTACACATATTCCCCGACAACGGCATATTCGCCATAACTCGGATTCTTATGGTATGTGTACAAAGTGACCAAGTCGGGATAATAACCCATGAAGTTAGAGTCTGTTATAGGATTGCCTATGCCGGTAATGTTCGGTCCACTGTCGTCTTTCTCGTCGGTAATAGGTCGTGCCTGTTCCGACACATCATTTCTGACTTTAAGCACCAACTTGGCGCCACTGATACAGGTATATGCCCGCACTTTGTACTTGTATCGAATAGTTATGTTGACGGGATTAACGGCCTTAAGCAAATACGCATCTTCCTCGTCCGTCTGATCGTCTTTCCAATAGACCAAACCGTTTACGGCCACCTCACTGTTGACTACACCCATCCAGGGAGTCTTGCCGTTGGGTATCGTCACATTAAGGGCTCCGGCATCGCCTACATCATCGCCCTGTGTAAACTCATAAGTGGCTGACTCCTTCATCGGCAGACGGTCAAATATCATCTGAGCGTCGGACTTTATGTCCTTACCTACCTCAAACTCATACTTAGTGCCTTTCTCGGCCTTGATAGTTGCGGCAAGGCTGTCGTCGATGCTGCTCAGTTTCAATTTATAATCCTCCCATTCGATGGTCGAAAAATCAAGCTGACAGGAAAACTGTTCGTCGAAGGTAAAGTTGTCATTCTGCGTCAAAATACTCAGTTTGGCCGTTGCGGCGAATCTGTTGGCAAGATACTCGGCCATCAGCAGTTCCTTAGCACGGTTGACAAACTCAAACTTGGACGTGAAAGACCGGACCACGCCGCCGTAGTCCTCGCGCTTGTAAGAACAACTTATCTCGTCCCAGTTCGCAAGGTCGTCCTCGTGAAGCTCGTAGTCTATTCCGCTGATATGTAAAATGTATTTGATGCGCATAATAAGTCTCCTATATCGGCAAATATACGTCAATCTAAAGACTATGCACCCGAATGGTCAAAAATTCAGAAATCTCCAATCATGCATAATGCGGTGTAACTATTTGATACATCGCATTATGTACATAGGTTAGCTTTAGTAACGAACTTACTGCACTATAAGGTCGGCCTGTATCAGATTCTCTATCCTGAAGCTTCGGAATGCGTTGCGGTCCACATCGTAGTAAATCATGGTCTTGTATGATGGCTTGGTTACTTTCTTGCCTCCGAGAGTGGTACCGGCCGGCACGTTGACGAGCGTGCCGCGGGCGATTCGCGTGGTGCCGTCGGCCTTGGAGTACACGAACTCCACAACGCCCTCGCGCATGGCCTTGGCGAGTTTGTACAGCCTCCATGCCTTTATCAAGCATAGACGCCACTGATTTTTGGTGACTCGCCATAGCTGCCATGCATACTTCATCACTCTTGCTCTAAAATTGCTTTTCTTCTCCATTGTTAAGGTGGTTTTATCGGTTTGACTTATAGGGTTGTATCTCCCATACACCTGTAAAGTTAGTACATCAAAACAGATTTTGCAATCAGATTGGCCACCATTTTACCACCTTAACATTTGCTGACATTTTAACCCTCGAATGCCTCTCGGAGCATCCTTCGTCCGAACGACACACGACTTCTGACGGTACCGATCGGGATATGCAGACGGTTGGCGATTTCCTGATAGCTGTAACCCTCGGCATAGAGTATCACACACTCTATATTCTTAGTCTTTAGCCCGCAATCTTCAATGATGGCGGACAGCCTGTTGACAATAGCGCTCTGGTCGGCATAGTCGTTAGACGGATACGGGTCGTAATCCTCATATCCGGTGAACAGCACACAACGGCGCCGGTTGTATTGTGTGATGTAGGTATTCTCCATAATGGTGAGGGCCCAAGGCTTAAAGCTCTTGGAGCAGTCGAATCGGCTGCCCTGACTAAGACACTTGTAGATTGTCTCACTGGCGAGGTCGTCGGCATCGTCACGGTCGGCATAGTATCGCCGGGCCTTCCTGCGTATCCACTCCGTATGCTCGACAACAATATCCTCTATGCTCATGGCTCCGGATATTGGGAGCCGAACAATCTGCTTATGCTGTCTCTTTCCTTCTCGCACTGCATCCGCATTCGCCGTGCGGCACGATGCAGTCTGTCAATAGCCGCGTCCATGTCGGGACGGCCGGCAATCTGACGGCGAAGTATCAATAATTCCGACAGAATCCTGTCACACTTTCTCTCAATGCGTTCTATGCGTGTCGAACGGCGCTTATGATAACGTTTCATAGTATTCCTCTGTGTGTGTTTGCAGAGGGTTACTAACGAAAGCCAAAAAAGTGCGATTGGTCAAATAAAAAAATGAGCCTGCCAGTCACGGCAGACTCATCAGAGGTATGGGAATAGAATGTATAGGGGTCTAATTTGCTTTCATGGCGGCGATCTGTGCCTTGACTTCACGGTTGAACCGCGCCACAAGGTGAGCGTATATCGTGGCCTTTATTGTGGTCACATCTATCTGGAACTTATAGTGCGACATCATGGCGGCGGTCTGCTCGTCGAACGAACGGCGTATATCCTCGGGGGCCTCGCCCGTCTCGTCCTCTTTCTCCAGCTCGTGAATGGTTCGCTTTGCGCGTCCAATCCGCGACTTTATCTCGGCAATAAGCCTCTGCTCGTCCATAGGCGAGGCATTAATACCACACTCGTTCAACACTTCGCGTGCGCGATCGTGCTGGCCAATCGATACAAGATTGTCACACATGGAGTACACTGACAGTTCTATCTTGGCTTTGGCAAGGTTCTCTGACTTTGCAAGGTACTCATGCGCCCCCGTCGGGTCTGCAATCTCCTTGTACTCCATCACTATGTCACGCATGGCCCGAGCCAACTTGTCTGGTGCCGGTGCCATAATTTCGAATCTGTCTCTCAGAACATCTGTATTTCCGCTGACCATGTCGATAAACTGCTCCATGGTCAGCTGTTCAAGCCTCTCTATCATATCTTGGAATTTTTGTAACGTTCGTATTCGGCCATATATGCATCATTGTGCTGCTGACGTGTCTGTGCCTTGATAAGCTGGGCCACTTCTCCGATGGCTCTGCGCATATCGCTGACAGCATATCGCATATTTGTATCGTCATAAACCTTGACTACGGAATCGTTCATCACGGGCAACGGTACGCCGCCGGCCGGATTGTCGCCCAACAGGTTTACATCGGGAAGCACCGAGGCACCGGCAGGAATATCCACTAACGTAGGCGTGTCGGGTGTCAGCCATGCAGAGCCATTGAACAGTACGACCTCGTGTCGGCCACCGTCACCTACAATGGCCGGGCCTCCCTCGTGTCGGTCCGTACCCTTGGCGTAGGCCGGGATAGGCTGCTGCGCGATTGTGGCAATCTGGACGGCACCCATTGTGCCGGCAATCGCGGCTAAAGCGATACCGAGCCAGAAGGGCTGAGTCTGCAATGCGTTCATAACAGCTAAAGCAGTAGAGATGGCAGCTTGTGCGAGAGCATTGGCTTTATCCCACTTGGCCTGCTTGATTTTGAGCTGCTGTTTCTTCTTCTCCAGTTTCTCATTCTCGCGGGCAGTCTTGGCTTCGGCTGCACGCTTACGGGCTTCGCCTTCCTCCTCAGTAATCACCTTCTTATTGACAAGGTCAGTAATACGTTCCTGCTCGGCCTCGCCGGCAGCTTCATTAGCTTCCTGAACTTCCTCAATTTTGGAAATCTGATTATCATAAACGGTGGCTATCAGTTCAGCGATTGAATCTTGAAAGTCTGCTGTGGCTTGCATCAGTAGCATTGCATTTCGCATTCGATCTTCTAGTTCTGTAGGCTCGTCTAATTCAGCTTCGAGCTTGGCGAGTTCAGCCCTTGCGCGAGCAAGCTGACGTTCCAAATCCTGACGCATTTCCTCTGGGATGTCTGATTTTTTCAAAAGTTCCTCATACATATCGACTGTGGCCTTTGCCTGCTCGACTGCATGTTCCTTAGCAAGACGGTCCATCTTCGCCTGATAATCCTTCTCGGCCTTTTCCATCTTGGAGTGATGACCTTTAGCTGCTCTCAGCTGAGCGTTGTACTGGTTATGCAGTTCAGCGGACTTCATTATGAAATTCGTTTCCGATGCGTCATTCTCGTTGGCATACCTTTTCATAATGATGTCGGTCTGCGACTGTGCGAAATCCTCCTCCATTTCCTTGCGCTGCTTGTTGAACTTGGCGTGGATCAGCGCAACATCGGCACCGGTCTTCTCGGCTTCCTTGATTTCGGCGGCACGCTCGGCCTCCAGCTTGGCGAGTTTTAGGTCAAGCTCCTCCTTGCTCCCTTTCTCGACAGCGGCCAGTCGGTTGTCAAGATTGATTTTGGCCAGCTGTGTCTGATACTGCAACTCGCATTTGGCAACCTCGTTCTCGCATTCGGCGGCAAGCTGAGCGCGCAACGCCTTTTCGGTTTCGCCATTGCCCCGGATTTCGTCAAGTTTCTTCTTATACTTCAGGCGGATCTGAGCCAGTTCCTTCTCGTGACCATCGGCCATAAGGTTTATTTTAGATTCCTCCAGCTCGTTGATACGCTTCAGTTCCTCCTTGGCGGCTTTCTCGGCTTCCTTGGCGGCTTTATCCTGTTTCTTTTTGTCATCATCGGTCGGGATGCCTTCGGGCTTGTCTTTAGTTCCACCTCCCTGTTCACGAGCACCAACGCCGCTGATGTCAACTCCCATACCGATTTCGACTTTCTGCAACTTGCGTGTGGCCGCGCCTGTCAGTTCATCCGCAAAGTTATTGCCAATCTCCTTACCGGTATCAACAAGGGTTTTCTTTAAATCCCTGGCACCATTAACGACCGCATTCTTAATTGTGTTGAAGCCTTTCTCAAAGTCGCCCTCAAAGATCTGCAATATTCCTTCTACGGCCGTGCCTATATTCTTGAACCCGTCGAGCATCAGCGTGAACATTCCCTTGGCCACTGACCAAATACTTTTGAAAACAGCAACAAGAGTGGCGAGCCTCATGCGCACGGCAGTCGACTCGTTATAGATCCTTATGAACCAGTTGACGATGTCAACACAACGCTTGATTATGATGGTCAGGCCCTGTATTACAAAAGTCTTGGCCTTTGTGGTCATCTTCTCAAAGCTGGTGCCGCTGGACTTGAATACAGAAGCAAGGACCTCGTTCAGTTCCTTCTGCGCCTCCATCTGCTCGCGGTTTACCTCTCCGAGTTCGCCCATACGCTCCTTGGCAACGTCAAGGTTGGTGTTGACGTCGGCAATGGACTGTATCAGCAATGTGCCGCCCTCGGCTGCAGTGCGTCCAAACACGTTCTTCATCACCATGCCGGCCTGCTGCGAGTTCTCCGGCAGTTCCTTCAGTTTGGCCGCCACCTGCTGAACTGCATCCAGCATCGTGATGTTACCTTCCTCCAGGTCTTTCTGCATCTGCTTCGACGAAATTCCGCACGCGTCGAGTGATTCGGAGATCTGTTTGGTCATTGCCCGAAGTCGGGTGCCTCCCTTTATGATGTCCTGAACACCCTGCTCGTTGAAGATACCGTTGCGAGTCTCGGCCAATATAGATACAAGTTCTTGTGCGGACACACCGGCATCACGCAGTGCCGGAGCAAACTGGTTGATGTTCTCCACAAACTTGCCGTTCATATCGGCACCGGCCTGTATGCCATCCTCCATAAGCGTCATGGCATCTTCCCACGATATTCCGAACTGTTGCACAAGCGTATTGGCCGCGCCTATGGTGTCATCGTAACTCTTACCCATGTAATCGGCCATGGCCTGCATATCGGTAGTGACTTTGTCCGCGGCCTCTCCCGTCAGGCCCGTAAAGTTCTCGGTGAGACGAGAAGCCTCTATCAGTCCCTTATTGTAGTCATACCACCATTTGAAGCCGGCCACGATGCCGCCAATGCCGAGGAAGGCCAGCACCCAGGGATTGGAAAGTATGCCCATCAAAGTCTTGCCGAATGCCTTGACCTTTGTACTAAGCCCATCAATGACATTTCCATGATGCCCGAGAGATTCAAGAGACTTCCCGAAATTAGTGTTTATGCCAAGGGTGCCTAATAGACTATCGGCTAATTTCTCGTTCGCCCCGGTAGCTTCCGAAATGACTTGATTATTTCGTTCTATCTGGCTGCGCATTTCCTCAAGTCGCTTCTTGGCGTCAGCCGATGTAAGGTCAATGTGCTTGATGGCTTCCGACAACCTTTTATTTTGCGCCTCGGCTTCGGCTACGGAATGTGCCTCTTTACCGACAATGTCGCTTACGTCCATCAACTTGCGCTTGTTATCTTCTATCTTGGCGTTCAAGGAATCAAGCGTCTGCTGATAGTTGGCGTCATTGGTATTGAGCTTGTTTTTAGCTTCCTCCAGTATCTTTGTCTGGTCTACAAGGTCCTGAGTGGTGATGGCCTGCTGATTCATTGCGGCAATAACGCTTTCGGTAGTAACGACACCGTTCTGTCCGGCTATTGCGTAATTACCGACATTTCGCTGGAACTCGCCCATGTCGGCCGACACGTCCTTCAGATGAGCGTCAAGATTCTGTATGGCCGTCTCCATTTCCTTGCCCATCGAGCTGTTCCGTTCCTCCTCGGTCAAGTCCTTGTAGGCTTTCTTCATCAGTTCCAGACGCTGAGACAGATTGCGGTAAGAGCCTTCAACTGACTGCATCTCGCGTTCCTCGTTCTTCAGATGCGTGGTAAGATCAGCTTTCTCCTGCATCAATGACCGCGTCTGCATTCGCAGTTCGGTCATGGCCTCCGTATAGTGCTTCTGGTCTATCTGACCTTTAGTGTATTCTTCGTTGAGGGCTTTTTCGCGCTCCTTGGCGGTCTTGATTTCACCCTCGAGCTGAACCAGGCGTTGAACACGCTGTTCATAGGACCCGTTCACCCTTTCAAGGAGAGCCTTGAACTTCTCGGTGTCGGTATATGCCTCGCGTTGAGTCTTGTTAACCCGTTCCTGCTCCATCAGCTGACGCGAAATGGTGTTGGTAGTGTTGGCAATCACAGTGCCCCGTTCCCTCACTACCGCATTAAGCCGTTCGGTGGCGGTTGTCGCCTCCTTGGTCTTTTCGACATACAGCTTATCGAGCTTGTCGATGTCGCCAACGAGCTTGACATTTATCTGTAATCCCTTGGCCAGTTCCTTGGCGGTATTGGTGTAGTCGTCAAGCAACGTCTTCAACTCTGTGTCAAGTGCTCTTAGCCGGGTAATTACCCCCTCCTCGACAAGGTCTGTAATCTTTACTTCTCCCATATCAATATTTCGTTATAAATTCAATGATGGGTTTATTAATCTCGTTATCGGCCGACTGGAATCCGTATGTCCCGTCGGCATTCTGATAGATGGCAACAACGGCATCGTCCATCTTGGCCAATGCCTTAGCCAGCCTCCGGATGCGGTCAAGTTCCTTGCCCATCCGCTTATGTTCGCACGCACAACTCATTTATATCCGCATTTCTTGAAAAACATGTCTATGGTCGGAAGCATGATTTTCTCGTTGAAATACTCTATTGCAGTTGGACTCATATCAAGAATGGAGTCGGAATATTTTCTGATAATCTCAGGGCCATCGCCGTTTCCCGGGTCAACGATTATCGAATCCTTGACGCGCTTGGCATTGATCTCGTCATGAAACTTGCCGTTGATACGCAGGTTGGGGACATCGGCCGAACGCGGAGGTAAACCGAGCATGGTTCCCTGTTCAGGAGGCGTAATCTCCTTCTTCCAGTCACGGTATCCCTGGGCACCTACATACGTCTTGCCTGTTTCCTCATCCTGGCGGACCCATGGCGTCTCGCGGCTGGAGAAATAATCGTCCTCAAGGTAGGTTGGCGACAATGCCACACCGTTTCCATCGATACCGGCGTCAAGCTGCTCGCGGATGGCGTCGACAATGATGTCCGAATGAGTCTCCAGACATTTCATACACTCGTCCTCGAACCCCTCAGCAATCTTGTGGATTATTCCGTAAACATCTTCTATGCCCATGGCCTATAAATCAAGGGCGAGGATTATTATACCCTCGCCCCGTGGATTACTATTCCTTCTTCTGCTTGGGCTTCTTGGCAGGCTTGACGATTATGCCGTAAGCCTGCTCGAGCATCTTCCTGCGTGTCGCCTCGTCAAGGTCCTGCCACAGACAGCCAATGTGCATGGAGATGAATTTCTCCTTGCTCATCTTCCCGACCACGTCAGGATTAAAATTCACGCGCTCGTAAATCATACCTGCTCTATGCCCTTGATGCCCTTCTCAAACAGTGTGGCCGGATCCTTGAGGCGAGCGGTGGCCGAACCTGTGATGGTAAGGGTCTTGTCGGCCTCATCATACGCAGCGGCAGCTGTGGCGCCTTCCAGCACGGTTGCGCCGGCCGTTGCCAGCAGTGGGCCGTAGATTTCGGTGGCGTCATAACCTCCGACCTTCTCCACGACCTTGTACTTGTCACTGGATGTGTCCACCTTTTCAAGAGACACAGCAACAAGGCCGAGGACCAGATTACGAACGTTGAAACCCAGCTTCGTGTAATCGTAGTTCTTGTAGGCAGCCTCAGTGTCCTCGTAACTGAACGTGATGGTCATGGACGCCTTGGCCGACGATGTGGGCGAGGGTGTCACATCCGTATAGATGTTGGCCATCGGGAACGGTGCCAACGTGTCGGTGCCGTCGTACTCGCCGTACAGCATACCTTCCTCGTCGATGAAGTAGACACCCCACTTGGAGCCCTTGGCGCGCACGAACGCGGCATGAACCTCGGGGGCATAGGCCAGGTTGTAGGTTTCCTTCAAGGGAGAGTAGCCGGTCACTTCCTCGGGGCCGTAGCCGTCGGTGGACGTCTGTGCCTCACCGCCGTTCTTGGCGTACTCGGTAAAGATTCCGACTCCGTATATACGGCTGGCGAGGGCTGCATGGGCCAGTTCCTCCAGCTTGTCGGCGTCAAGGTCCGCGGGCAACTTGGTGCCATACGGAACAATGATCGCCATTTTCTTCTTCCCGAAGTTCGGGGGGCATTTCGATACGCCCGTGTTCAGATGTGCGCTGTCGCACGTTCTTAATTTTCTCATTGTCTTCTGCAATTAGGAAGTTTGACTTTTAATTCAAGATTGGAAATGTTTATGGCGTCAATGGGCTCGCCCACTTCTTCCCCGGTGCCCGTGTACGCCCCATATCTGCCATAAGAGTAGTTCTCGGAGTATTCATGCGGTATCTGTTCCTCGTAACCGAAATCAAAGCGGCCATCCTCCAAAAGAGCCTTCAGAAACCTGTTGTATATCGGACGCAACACATTTTGGAACGAGGACACAAGACGCTGCTCGTTGCTCCATTCCTTGCGTGAGGAATGGGCGATCAGAACACGCACTTTGGCCTGCGTGTAGCAGTCCGGGGAATTGCGCCGCTCGTTGAAGGGACAGAACAGTGCGATAAGGGGGAACTTCATCTCGTTGTTCCTCGCGCTCTGGGTCATCACGTCAAGCTTGTCCTTAACATACTGGGCGTTGCCGAAGGTATAGTTGATGTCCGGACAGTCAATCGTCCGCCCATTGATTGTTATCTGACAGTCAACGGCGGTCTGCTTGACAACATCGGCCAGTATCTCTATTATCTCGTGACTTTTGCTCATAGGTTAAGGCAGTTGATTTTGGTGAGCAGGTTCTCGTTGACGCTTATTCCGGTCAGTGCGGCAAACCGCTTGTTACGGTCGACCATCCTGTTCCATACAGTTACCTGACGGCGTATTGGCGCCACGTATGTATCAGCGCATTTCAGCTGTACAAGGCCGGTAATCTTGCTCTGCGTGTTGGCGTCGCCGAGAATCTTGAAGAACACATAGTCCGCGAACGACTCGCAAAGCATCTGTTTCACATTGCCGCCGAGCCTGTCGAGATAGTCCTCACCTTTGGCCGCGATGTCCGGGCCTACCATTTCGTACAGAAACTGGTCCTGATACTCCGTGATGTAGGCTTCGATGGCATCGTTGACATCCATGCTGTCGAGATTGACCGAATTGCCGGCGTTGGCATTCTGAATATGTCGCGGCCCTTGAGTGAACCAGGAGCTGTCGATTAGCATGTCTACTCTGATTTTTTAGTTCTCTTGATACCCTTAGGCTTCTTGTCGTCGGCCGTGGGAATATCCTTTGAGTCCGTTACCTCCACATCCTTGCTGTCGGGAACATCTACCGTGTCGGTGACAGGGGTCAGCGTCAGCTTTCCCCTGCGCACCTGATCACGGCAAATGGCTGTGACGAACTGAATGTCCTGGGGGCTCCCCTCGACTATCAGTTTCATATTATCCCTTGCTGCTGGATGTTTCGGAAGTTGTCGTTCCGGTGCTCGTGGTGGTTACGGGCTTGGTAATGGCAGCCTTCAGAGCAGCCAGGTCTCCGTAAGCGAATGCCCACGGCATGTATACCGGGAAGATTACCTCCTCCTGGGCGATGAGGGCTACCTCGTTGCTCAGAATGTAGTCCACATCGGTAGCCCATTCCAGTGTCATGGCGGTGTAGTCTACGATGGAGGCACCGTTTGGAGAGAAGTCGCCGAGCAGATACTTGCCGGGCTGTATGCCGGTGTACTCGATGATAGGACGTGAGCCTACATACTTGATGCCGTTGACTACCTTGATGATGTCAAGCTTACGGCCAAGCGCATCCTTCTCCGAAGACATGGCGTTGACGGTGATCGGGTTCAGCACGATGGCGTTGGGGAAGTACTGGCCATAGGTCATCACGGCGAACGCGGTGTTGACCACGTCCTCGGAGTTAGGAGCCTCGATGGACTTGAACGCGCCGTTGTTGACCTTCCATGTCACAGCGGCCACTGTAGCGGTAGCCTCGGCTGCGGACAGGGCGGCGCCTACAAGCAGGATCTGACGGTCGGTAACCTTGACCACGCTGTGGGTCTTATTCAGACCCGATGCGGTCGAAGCGTTCTCGATGGTGATCTGCATGCCGTCCAGAATCAAGGGCTGCGGTTCCTTGAACTCGATCAAGGTGTCCTGCTTATCGTTGTAGGGCGTGATGCTTACGACACTGCCGGCGGCGCCGGATACGATTGCTCCGGACACGATGCTCTCGACGCTCTTGACGCCTTCGTGGTTGGCGATACCCAGCAGATTCTCGCCCTTGCCGTCACCGAACAGGATATTCCAGTCCTCGGCCATGCGCACTGCGTCGGGGAGGACGGCCAGCAGCCAAGAGCGCAGATATACGCGGCTCTTAAGCATGCGCTTCGAAACAGGAATGTAGGTACCGAGACGGGTTGTTCCCGTAGTCACCTCCTTAAACGACAGGTTGGACTTCGACAGACGGCCGTTTTCTGTTACGTAACGTGCGTTACGGTCCATCGAATCACACTGCGTGTAAGTCAGTGTAGTGTGTTCGGGGTCTCCGTTGATGACGGACAGAATGTCGCGCATGTGCAGAGGCTTCTGTGCGATGAGCGATACCACGCGGCTCTGCTGCTGGCTGATGAGGATGTCGCCGGAGTAGTTATTAGTCATCGACACGGGAGCGGCCTCGGCCTCCTTGAGGGAGAATCCCTCGAACTGACCGGACTTGTTCTTGCGCCCCGATGCAAATTCCTGAAACTTCTCGCTGTCGAACATCTCGTTCAGCTTCTCGTCGAACTTGTTGATGGTCTCCATTGAGATTCCCTTCTGCTGAAGCTTCTCCAGGTTCTCGCCCATTCTCTTAACCTGCTTCAGCAACTGCTCGTTCTCCTTGCGGAGTTCCTCAAGCGCATCAACGCCGGCCATCTTCTTGCCAAGTTCCTCAATGCGCTTGGTGAAATCATCGTCCGAGAGCAGACCCTCGTTCGACTTGTTGATGGCGTCCACGAAGCCGCCTACCAATGCGCCGATGAACTGGCGCTGCTCCTCAGGGAGTCCAGCGGTCTTGACGCTGAACATATCCTGTACTTGTTTGACTGATAAATTCATAATGCACTATAAAAATTAAAAGATATTAATTGTGTTACTTTGTTATGGCCGCGTTGAGCGTTGACCAGAAGGATGCGTCACATTTCTTCTTGCTATCCTCGTCGTCCTTATCAGGCTTCTTCTCTCTTTCCGTGGATGACTCCTCCTCGCTTTCGGGCTTCTTATCCTCGTCTTCGTCCTCGGGCTTTTTTCCCTTGGTTTCGGTCTCACCGGCAAGGATGTTATTTGACCGGTAGACGCGGCTCCAACAGTGCGGACAGCGCACATAGGAGAATGCGTCGGTAATGCCTTTCGTGGCCAGTTCCTTCTCGGCTCCGATCAGTTCCTTCTTAATTCCGGCCATTCCATCGATAATCGACGAAACGGCCTCCTGAATCTCGGGGCGGTACTGTTCTATCTGACGGTATGCCTCGCCACGCGCTATGGACGATATGAACTCATGCGCCGCGTCCTGCACCTCCTGAGAAAAAGTGTGCTCCGGCTCTGCGTCATAATCGAACTGGTGACCGCAACAAGGACACGTCACTACAATGCCGCCACTGAGTGATTTGAGTAGCAGATTTAGTTCCATATCGTAGTTTTTAAGTCTCTCATCTGAATATCCGCGCTGCTCGAAAGCCTTGCGGAGCATTTCTACGGCATCCCGAATCTGGTCGGTGGTCGCACTCTTAAGGCCTACAAGGAAGGTCTGCGGATTCGACCCCAAGCCCGTAAGCGTGGAATACTCAAGCATCTGCCATTCCTTGACCCTGCGGCGGTCGTGCTCGTCACGCGCCAACGCCCTTACGCCGATGGAATGCTCCAGCGTGCGGCCGCATTCATGGAATAGCTTGTAATCCTCGAACACGTCACGGCAAATCTGCTTGTTGAGGTTCATCTGCCCGGTCATAATGAGATTCCCGTCCTTCTCCTCTCCTGACAAGGGCACACCGAGTAACTGGCGCGTGTCGTGGTTCAGATACCATCGCATCCTGCCTATGTCGTTCTTGAGAGTGTTCACGAACGACCCCGGCTCCGAGATGTCATGCTGCGAATCCTCGATGCCTATACCGTTCACCCCAACGGTGACGATACCTTTCTCAGTGACGTCCAGCGCCTTTGTTGCGTACTGGAGATTAATCATCTGTTCCTTCATTTCTTTCTCCTTTCGAGGGTTTATTGTTGTTGAATTGATTGTTGTCGTTACTCTGATTACCCGGCTTTCCGTTGCCCATGTTGACCTGTATTGGTGCTGACTGCGCCTTTATCACGCTGTCTATCCGCGCTATCTCCTCGGGCGTCATCTCAAACTTGACCTTGTCGTAAATATCTCCCTCCAGCGCATCCTCGTGTATCTGGGCCCGCCAATCGTTTATGCTGATAAGGCCGTCGTTGAACTGGGTCCGGCACCGCTCGTTGACAAGCTTCTTTACTTCCTCGCCCTCCTTAAGCCCCACTTGCAGGCAGGCCACGTCGCTGAAATCACAGTCAAGGTACAATCCCTTCTGGTCAAGGCCGAGGAACGTTGTCAAGGCCTCGCAGAACCGTTTGGTCGATGGTATGATTACCGACGTATAGACGCTCTTTTCGGCTGTGTCCTGATTGCTGAATGTTGACTGGTCTTTACGCGGCACAAGCACAGCCGGGATGTCGTAGACACCGGCTATCTTGATGGCGTCCTCCAATGTCTCATCAAAAGGCTTCAGTTCGTCAATTGACAGATTGGTGCGTACGAAATCAATGGGCACATCCGTAACGCCCCATGGCGACTGACCTTCCATGACACCATTTTTCTTGTTGACTTGGTCCTCTATCTCCTTCTTTTCATCAGGTTGGAGCGCTACCGTGCCGGTCGGGTCTTCCTTCCGCGCCACGATAAATCCGAGGGCACCGCGCTTGCAGTAGATTACATTGCGGGCCTCATACACGGCGATAAGGTTGGAGATCGGCTTCTTTAAAGCAGCCATACGACTTTTGGCCTTCAGGAAGTCAGAGCTATTAGTCATCTGAGGAATGCCGTCACGGTCATGCCAGATCTGCCAATAAGGGATAATGGGGTTGGAGTTAAGCCCGGCACTCATCTTGTAGCCCTTGATAAGCTCCTCCATCGATGCAATGCCGAATACAGGCACGCCCCAAGAGTATTGCATAGGCTCGACTGTCACAAGCTGGGCCGGCAGGCTCCAGTAATTGGAGCACCACTGGAACTTGATGGCATCCGCCGTTACAGTCTCGGGCATTGCCGCACGGAAGAAGGCATTGCCGGTGGCCAGCTTGTACACGAAATGTGAATAGACTATCTCGCGCCACGTCATCACGGGGTTGGGCTGCTTCAATATCCGGTCCGCGCCCTGACGGCTACACCATACAAGACTGTCGTCCTTGGTGCGCTTGATGTCGAAATGAGCCTCCGATATACGCTTCGCTATATAGTTAATTGGCCAGAACACCTCGGGAACGTTCTGGAACAGGGCCATGAAGTTGTTGCCTGCAACAAAGGGCTGCACGAAGCCGTCGAACTCAGCCATGATCTGACGTAGCCTCAGAGCATTGTCGATGCGAGTGGCCTGGCTATCGGTGTCGGCGGCAGTCTGCGGTGTATTGTCCTCTTTCAGGATCAGCTCGGTCGGCTGTTCCTTGGGACTGAATATGCGCTGTAAAAAACCCATGCTTTGCTCTTTTCAGCAAAACTAAGGTCAAATGCGCCGGTTTGAGCCGATACGCCTAAAAACTGAATTTTCAGAACAGGCAAAAATACGGCTTAACTCGCTGTTGATTCGACCATTACGGCTTTTTTGCTCTTGAAACCGAACTTAACTACGTACTGCGAGAAGCCACTAAGCACTGCACTCGCCTCTTTGTTCTGCGAGTCCTTGTTGTAGTCCAGAAGATTGTTCATGAATATACCGTAACCCTCATCCTCATTCAGCTTATCTTCGTTGAAAAGCAGATGCTCCTTGACGAAATCGGATGTAGCCGCTATGCGCTTGTCTACATCCGCAACTTCGTTCATGGCCCTAACTTCCCTCATATCGTTGCGCAGGTCGCGTATAAAGCCGAAGTATGCCGGAGCGCACTCTATCACAGTCAGGTCGCTGTTCTCGGCCACAAGCACCTGACGTATATCCTCCGTGGACGATGTTTCCATGAGGTTGACGTTGACCATGTGCCATTTCTCGCCACACAGCTTGCCATGCACCATCGCGAACTTGCCGTTGACGTTCGGCATCGCATACACAACCTCCTTCTCGTACTTGCTCTCTGTGGCCGGATTGTAGAAATGAATCATGCCGTCACGGGCGTAGGTATTGCGCTTGCGCCTATTGGAGAATGCAAGGAACTGATCGCGGAGCACGTCGACTATAAGGTAGCGGAAGGTATCAGAGATATGCCCGTACGCCTCATAGGTCTGCATCGTGATTTTGTTCTTGACCTTGGTCTTGAGTATGGCCCCGTTGACATCCTTCTGCACGCTCTGATAGTCCTCGATAGACACGGGACAGTCCTCGTCGATGGTGATGGCAAGCCCAGGCAGCATGTTCTCCCAAATGGCGTTGATGAACTCGCCAGACATGGGCACGCTCGGATTCTTATTGCTCACTTTATCCTCGACCTCGATACCCTCCTTCTGCAACGTGTCTATAAACAGGTCATGGAACGAACGCTTCTCGTCATCGATGTTGTTAGCCGCCCTGGTGGATGCGTCACCATGCATGATAACACGGTCAACACCCATCTCATACAGTTTCTTGGCCACAAGCTTGGCCGACTTGCGCACTGTATTGTTCGGACTCTCGGCACAGGTTTCGCCAATCTGCCGGATGTGGTGATTGTCGCCATCAATGGCAACCTGCCAATAGGTGCAGGAAATGTACGGCAGTACGTTGGAGTCTACGCTGATATGCACGGGCGATGTCGGGTCGTACTTGCATTTTTCGGCATGACGGCCACGGTTGAACGAGCCGAAGAACTCTGAACCGCTTCGGATTACGCCCCACTCGCCCAGGGCATAGACGTTGTAGTAATCCGGGTCGTGCTCCTTGTCATACTCAAAAGTCGAAATACACTGGTCATCATAATAGCCGTATTTGCCGTCTGGCGAACCGACAACCCAGAAGTTGTTAAGGTAGGTGGTCTGTATCACAACGGTGTTCGGAGGATACTCTATCATCTCGCCGGTGCGCTTGTGCATCATAGTGCGAGACTCGTTCATGCGGATGGACTTTACTTTCGTCAGTTCTTCAGGTATCACGTCGCCGGCAATGGATACCTCCATCGGGATGTCGTGCCATTTCTCTGTATCGAATCGTTTCTTTTTAATCCAATGCGACTCGCTGATAGGGTTGAAAGTATAGATGATCTGCTGACCCTCCATGCCGCGTAGACGCAGACGTATCTGTTTATCGTCTGCCTCGGTGAACTCCGACCACTCGTCAAGTACAACACGTTTGAAGCTTTCAAGACCCTTAATCTTTTCAGAATCGTCAAGCCCCTTGAACACTATTCGGGCGTCATTGTCAAGACAGGTAATTGTCTTAAGGCCGTCAGAGAACTTGAAATGGCTCGATATGCCGAGCTGTGCCGCCGCTACCTTGAAAGCCTGATAAATCGAATCCTTAATAGTCGCCCCAATCTTGCGCATCACAAGTGTGTTGCTCCCCTCCCACATGGTTAGCAGCAGAATTATCTGCGCCACGCTGTAACTCTTGCCTGACGAGGAACCTCCGTAAAGAATCACAAAACGGATGGTAATGTCTTGCATGAATCTCAGCAGGTAGAATGCAAGTGGATTAAACTTTTTATAGTTGAGAAGCATCGTTTTTCGATTTACGGGGCTTTCGCTGACATTTTGCTACATTTTCAGATATTGGTCCAATGGAGCAAGTTTACATTTTGCTATTTTTCGCCTTGTATTACACTTTGCTATTTCAATCATCGTCAAAACCGATGCGGATCTCGCCCATCATATTGCCGGAATTCTTCACATTGACCTCCTTTGGAGCGTCCCAGCCGTTCCATGCTCCCAATAGCCGTGCGGCTTCGACTTTTCCGTGCATTTCATACTCTACGATGCCTTTTGCATTCTTAATCTTCTTTAATGCGTTGCGCATCCGTTTGGGAAGCTGTGTCGGCGTTCTCATTTTAATCTTGCCTGTCCTTGCGTCAGCAATATACAGGTCGTTCGGGTCTGCGGTTACAATGTCCATGAGGACTCGCTCGACACGGTTGCGCTCAATTCGCGTGTTCTCGGCACGCTCGGCCCGTATCTCGGCTATCCTTGCTTCGACCTTGCTGTTATCCATCAGTCGACTGGCATTGCTCCATACCGTCTCAGGCTGCATGTTCGATGCGTCATACGCCATGCGGTACGCTTCGGACGCGTTGCCGTCAGTATCGAGATAGAATTGGCAGAACCGCTCCTGTTTTTCCGTCAGACGCCTTGTCTGCGTCTTATCTTTTTTCTTTGTCATAGCTGATGTGATTATAATGGTTACAATAAAGTCTTCGTACTCATGTATATCTTTGTAGTTCAACCCGCCCCGTAAAAATTTTCGCGAAACCCTCGGAAATTGCCGTTCTCTCGTCCATTAAAGCTGCTGGAACGCGGTGGTAAATGCGCATGTGGTGCCGATCGGGCTGAAAATGCAACCGGGAGAAGGGATTTACCGGTTACTGATGCCGATAAGGTTCAACACCGTGTCGCGGTCGCCAAGTTGGGCGTTGGTCGCTATCATCGTTGAGCCGGTGGTTATGATGTCATCATACACTATCACCCGCCTCTCCTCGATGGGCCGGAGCATCACGAAGTCAGGATGCAGGCGGTCATGGTTGACGCATTGCAGGGCATCGTCATAAAACGGAATACCGAGAGTGTCCGAGATTAGGTGGCACACCTCCGTGGCGAAGTGGAACCCGTCGGCGTGCCGGCGCCTCGGAGTCGTGATGATGCTCCAGCCGTCAAGACACCTGAGGAAGGATGCCAGGAAACGACAAGCGGCATCAGCAAACATCGCGGCATAGTCGGCCGATGTTTTAATCTCCCGGAACGTCAGCCCTTCCTTGCTCCGCTTGAACTGCGATATGTAATAGAGCGAGCCTATGCGGTGCAACGACTCACGCGGCACGAGGTCACAGCGAGGGATGCTGTCGCTAAGAAGCTTCGGCCCCTTCACGACAGCGTCCCAATCATCCATGCGTACTATCTTGCTCCTGCGGCGTCTCATCAAGAATCTATTTGCTTTGTCTGCATCTGCATCTGTTCCCTCTCCCGTCTCTCCATTTCGGACATGGCCTCCTGTTCGGGAATCTCTGCGTAGTTTTCTGGCGAGTCGCCGACTCCGAGATAGACTCTCGGCGCGAAGTACGCCGATTCGATTGGTTCGCCCTTGTGATAGAGCAAGTGGCCCGGAGTGGCATCCAGCACACGGACCTCGACTGTCTGTTTCTTAATTTCCATGATGATGTATTTAGCTGAGTGAATAATTTTTGGCCACGGCCAGGGCGATGTCCTCCTCTGACAGCTTGGCGATTTCCGACGCGCCGATTCTGAGTTGTTTGGTCTCGCCGTCCGTGTTGTCGCCGAGGTCAGCGATAAACTGCTTCAGGGCTTCAGTGTCCCAGTTGGCATTGCTGGAATCAAGAAATGTCACGGCACCTTTGCCGATTTTTATCGCAAGAATCTGGTAATTCTCGCAACTCGTGCTGATGGATTCAACTGCATTTCCAAATTGCAATTCACACAATACCTGTCGTGTCTTACCCCATAAGAACGTTCCTTGATAAGACACGCAAATAGGCAAGAGTACGACAATATGCTTGCTTGTGTTTCCCCCGGCAACTCTGAATCCTCGATTTCCATAAATTAAAGACTCTATACGTATAGTATGTGGCAATCGTATCATAGAAAGCGACACACATTCATTTGATACATAAAATTCGCTTTTAATGTCTACGATTTCCACGTTCAGCAGTGCAAGCTCGGCAAGAGCGGCGCAGGAGTTGGCTATCGTGCCGCCCGACACCGTGGCCAGCGAGGGCAGGGACAGCTCGGCAAGAGCGGCGCAATTGGAGGCTATCGTGCCGCCCGACACCGTGGCCAGCGAGGGCAGGGACAGCTCGGCAAGA
>ERZ1027047.416-NODE-416-length-23007-cov-5.647700_pt1 | contig 23007 bp, 10 predicted proteins | sample MGYA00519286_ERZ1027047 | MGnify/ENA primary metagenome ERZ1027047 (study PRJEB26926, sample SAMN06164592) | human gut metagenome | biome: ENVO:00009003; feature: ENVO:2100002; material: ENVO:00002003 | host: Homo sapiens | place: USA | collected 2012 ... | reverse complement strand
AACAGCAGGCACAGCATCAGCACAAGAAAAGTCAAAAGGCTCTTGGAAAGCTGGAAAACGAAATGAACCGCATGCAGAAAGAGCTGCACCACGAACGGGATATCATCGGGCTGATTCAGGAGCACATGGTAGAGGGCATTCTGATTCTGGACGATTCCGACAAGATCCAGCTTGCCAACCGCACGGCAACGGCACTGCTGAACATCAGCAAGGAAAGCTGGGACAACAAATCCATTTTCATTCTGACAAACAATCAGGACTTTCTGGACGCACTGCGAAAATCCAAAACAGCACCCCAGCATGAACTGCTGCCGGAAGACAGTGAACTGCACAAGGGCTGCTCTGTGCGGCAGCTGCTGAAGATCGACGGCAAGTATATTCGGGCGTACATCACCCGCGTGGAAATGGGCGGCATTTTCGGCACGATCGTACTGCTGGTCGATGTGACCTACAACGTCAAGGCAGAAAAAATGCGGCAGGAATTCACCGCAAACGTTTCCCACGAGCTGAAAACACCGCTGACGACCATTAAGGGATTCGGCGAAATGTTCGGCAGCGGCATGATCACCAAAGAGGAAGACGTTGCCAAGTACGGTGCCATGATCGAACGGGAAAGCGAACGCCTGCTATTTCTCATCAACGACATTATCCGCCTGTCGGAGATCGAGGAACACACGGAAATGCTGAACACGCCGGTGGCACTGGAAGCTGCGGCAAAGAACGCCCTGCAAATTCTGGAGCCGCAAATTCAGCGGAACAAAATTCACGTCCGGCTGGAGGGCGACTGTCTGCTGCTCCACAGCAACGAGGGCTACATACGGGAATTGTTCATCAACCTCATTGACAACGCGATCAAGTACAACAATCCGGAGGGCACCGTGACGATCACCATACAGCACCTCGGCACACAGGCGAAAATCGTCATTGCAGACAACGGCATCGGCATTCCCCTACAGGCACAGAGCCGGATCTTTGAACGGTTCTATCGGGTGGACAAAAGCCGTTCGAAACAGCGTGGCGGCACAGGACTGGGGCTATCTATCGTCAAGCACATCGTAGACTGCCACAACGGCACCATTTCTCTCCGCAGCGAACTGGGACACGGTACGGAAATTACGATTCTGCTGCCGGCAAAGTAACGATAACCCCGCACAAGGTTTGTGCGGGGTTATCAAAAAGAAAGGACAAACAACATGAGAAACGTCATGCAGGAACAAGATGTGACCGACTGGAAAGAACGTCTTGCTGCCTATACGCCCGAAACCGAACAGGAACGACGCGACCGGAACGAGATACTCCTTGCAGCGGAACAGTACGGCACACAGCTGCTCTACCGCAGCCACGCGGAAAGCCACTTCACCTGTTCCGGTTTCGTCATGAATCCGGCAATGGATCAGGTGCTGATGGTCTACCACCGCATCTACGATTCCTTTGCATGGACAGGCGGACACGCTGACGGTTCCAGTGATTTTCTCTGGACAGCCGTGCGGGAGGCAAAAGAGGAAACCGGTATTCAGAAGCCCTATCCCCTTACCGGAGCCATTCTCTCGCTGGACATTCTCCCTGTCAAAGCACATCAGAAAAAAGGCGTTCCCGTTCCGGCACATCAGCACTATAACGTCACCTACGGCATCATTGCCGACCAGAAAGAAACGCTGCAGATCCAGCCGGACGAAAACACTGCGGTACAGTGGATCCCTGTGGAACAGCTGCCGGAAATCTGCAAAGAGCCCCACATGCTGCCGGTCTATGAAAAAGTGATCCACCGCATGCGTCGCTGGAAAGCCATGCAGGAACAGGCACTTCTGCAAACAGCACAGCCGCTGTTGGCGTGGTATCCGCTGCATGCACGGGATCTTCCCTGGCGGCACACGCAGGAGCCTTACCGCATCTGGCTGTCAGAGATCATGCTCCAGCAGACGCGGGTGGAAGCCGTCAGGAACTATTACGCACGATTTCTGGAAACCTTTCCGGACATTGCCGCACTTGCCGCAGCGGAACAGGATCAGGTCAACAAGTGCTGGGAGGGGCTGGGCTATTACAGCCGTGCAGCGAATCTGCGAAAGGCAGCACAGACGATTCAGGAGCAGTACGGCGGCGTGTTTCCCCGCACATGGGAGGAAGTCCGCGGACTGGCTGGCGTAGGCGATTACACCGCCGGTGCAGTCTGTTCCATTTGTTACGGTTTGCCTACGCCAGCGGTAGACGGCAACGTGCTGCGGGTGGCCGCCAGAGTGATGAACCACTTCTGTGAGATCGACCGGCCGGAACAAAAGGCAGCTGTCACTGCCCTGCTGCGGCAGGTCTATCTGGACAATCCGGAACACTGCGGCACGCTGACACAGGCGTTTATGGAAATCGGAGCCACGGTCTGCGTGCCCAACGGACAGCCGCATTGTGAAGCCTGTCCCCTGTCGGAACTGTGTCTGGGCAGACAGTACTGCGATGCTCTGCGGCTGCCCCAGCGGACTGCTAAAAAAGCCAGACGACAGGAACAGTACACTGTTTTTGTGCTGCAATGCGACGGGAAATTCGCCCTCCGGAAACGCACTGCCAAGGGGCTGCTCCACGGGCTTTGGGAATATCCCAATGTTGCCGGCATCTGCACTGCCGAAGAAGCCATTGCCCAGGCCAGTGCTTGGCACTGCAAGCCCACGGATCTGACGCAGACGGTGGAACGGAAACACATCTTCACCCATGTGGAATGGGAACTCTACGGCGTATACCTCACCTGTGCCAGACAGGACGAACAATTCGTCTGGAAAACTGCGGCAGAAATTACCAAGGAGATTTCCCTGCCCACGGCTTTCCGGCAGTTTTTCTAAAGGCAATACCGCACAAAGATTGTACGACAGATGCGTCGTCAAATTTTTCGGCAGATTGCCTAGAAATTCCGCAGGCATACTGCCGTATGGCAAGGGATTTCTGGGCAATATGACGGGAAATTTGCAAGCAGATGGCGTGCAAAGTCGCCAGACGCTCTTTGTGCGGTATTGCCTAAAATCAAAATATCACAAAAACCCCCTGCCCTTGCAGCCATTGCCGCGAGGACAGGGGGTTGATTTTCTTTCAGAGAGGGTTCAGAACAGGTTGGTTTTTATCCCTTTTTCTTTGCCCAGAATGCGATGCCGCCGCTGATTGCCAGCACTGCGAACACACCGTAGATTTCCATATCGCCGGTCTTGGGAGAAGCGTTTTTCCCCTTTGTGCCGGACGTGCTTCCGCTGCCGGAAGATGACTGCCCAGCGGTTACAGAACCGCCTGCATCATTCGCAAATGTCACCGCGGTGGTAGTTGTCAGCGTGGTCGTACCTGTGGCAACCTCCGCCGTAGTTCCCTCTACAGCAGCCGTCAGATTCGTCAGCGTAAATGTCACAGTAATTTGATTGGTTTCCAGTTCCGACTGCAACGGGGTAAACGTGCCGACAAAGCCGGTAATTGCACCGGCAGCGTATCCCATATCCGTTTTGGACACCCTAAGCAGTCCGTCACCGTCCCGCAGCTTGGCTCCGGTTTCTGTGCCGTTCAGCTGTACCGAATCAATGGTCAGCGTCGTACTGCTGTCGCCCAGCGGCGTGGGATCGATATTGTCAACTACCAGCGTAAGCGTATCCGTTTCCTGCACGGCAGCCACATCACACGAAAGCGTGTTCTGCCCGTCCGTAAAGAGGTTGAGCGTAGAGCTGACGGTGTTCCCATTCAGCTGCAAGTATGCCACGCCCACCTGCTTCGCACCGATCACAGGCGTTTTCGCCTCACAGTGCATCGGCAGCATGACCGCCGACACCGCAGCTGCACATGCCAGTGTCCCTGCCAGCAGCCCGCATCTTTTTCGATTCTTTCTTAACATATTTTTCTTTCCCAAAAATTTTTCGCACCCAAATTACCGGATCAGCATTTCCTTTTACTGCTCCGATGTGTGTAATTTTCAAGCTTCGTAGAAAGCAGTCTTTCTTTCCAGCACCTTCTTGCCGATCGGCGAGCTGATCGGAGCCACCACGCAGGAACCATACTTGTTGATTGCCTTTGCCACGTGGTCAGCGATCTCACGGACATTGTTTTCGTTTTCCAGTTCCAGAACTACCACGAAACCGTCTGTGTTGTTCGCCTTGACACCATCGATGTATGCTTTCTTGACATCTGCATTTTCTGCAAAGTATGCTTTCAGGTCGTCTTCCATGCCCTCCGGAGTGGAGTCAATATCCCGCATTGCCAGACGCGGCTGAATGTTCATTGCCTGCTCCTTGCTGAATGCCAGCCCCATGGTGAACGGATCGAGCACGATGCCGGCAGCTGTGCTCTTGGGATCAGACAGCATTGCCACATAGTTTGCCATGCTCATAGGAACTGCCTTGCAGTCCGGTGCCCCGTTCCACTTCTGTAGTTCTGACAGGCTGGTGAACAGCGGCATGTACTTTCCGCCCTCGTGATTCAGCATGATGAACTCTGCCTGTGCATTGACCTTTTCGCCAGCCTTGACTTCCTTCGGCACTTCCATCAGCACCGGAGCCACAAAGCGTGCTTTCCGCATTGCCTCAAACATATTGTTGCGGGCAGGTTCGTTGTTTTCCCGACGCAGACGGTCTGCGGCAACGATCACTTCCGGATTGGTGACCTTTTCGCAGCCAAACAGCGGGAGAATGTTGTTCTTCTTCGGAGCTTCCTGCGGCTGTTCTGCCTCCAGAGAAACGCCCTTCATCTCTGCCATTTTTTCCTTGCGGATCACGATGTTGGTTTCTGCCGGATTGATGACGATACCGCTGACATCGACACCCTGCTTCAGCAGGATCCCGCAGTACTGGTCAAATGTAATTACCATTGTGTCCGCGTCCGGATCGTTCTTCCACTTCAGGAATTCCAGCCAGTCGGTGAAAGCCGGAAAGAACTTTACACCGTCCTTGTTGGAAACAGCCATGAGAGAAGCCTCCATGTGACGCTGACCATTCTCGTCCGGTTCTACCTCGTTCAGCTTGTTCTGCAACGTGATCGGAGCAATAAACGATGCTGCTGCAATTGCGTCCAGCATTTCTTTTTCGGTCTGTACGCTCTGCTGTTTTTTGAATTCCGCCATTGCGGCAACCAGATCAGGGTTTTTGATTGTGGGTTTTTTCAGTTGTGACAATTTGATTCACCTCATCTAAAATTTATCGCCCGAAAACGCCGCCGTGCCCGCAGGCAGCGGAAGCGACAGGGATAGAAATGAAAACACTTTTCCATGTCAGACTTCCAAATCCGGCATGGGTGCTGTCTATAGTATAACATATCCCGTAAAAAAAAGCAAGTCAAATTGTACAAAAAAACCGAAAAAAGCGGAATTGCTTTTCACGCAAAAATGGCAGCCGAAAACATCGGCTGCCATTTGCAGAATGAAGATCTATTTCTTTTCCGGAGAATCGGTTATTCCGTTACCGGCAGGGAGGTAACTATGCGTACCAGGAATTGCAGCAGAACTGTCGAATCGTTGGTAGAGAGTTCTCCGTCCGCCATGCAGTCGGCATTCTTCTGCTGGCTGGCGTTCAGCGTTACCACACCGGCAACCGCCTTGTTCAGCAGAACTGCATCGGTAATATCCACCTTGCCGTCCAAGTTCACATCGCCGTACAGGGACTGAGAGGTCACTTCCGAAGCGGTGGTCTGCGTGGTTTCTGTGTTGCTGTCGCCGCTGCTGACTGGTGTAGTGGCAGTCGACTGTTCCGTGGTGTCCGCCGTATCCGAAGTTGCCGGAGCAGCTGTGGTTTCAGTGGGCTGTGCGGAAGTTTCACTGGTCTTTACAGCAGTTTCTGTCGGCTGTGCAGAAGTTTCCGAACCAGTTGTGGTTTCAGTGGGCTGCACTGCTGTGGTAGTAGTAGTGGTGGTTTGCTGTTCAGAAGAAGTGCTTGTGGTTGTTGTCGGCGGAACGACAATGCTGCCGTTATACATATGGTAACCCATTGTCTTATAGCTGCTGGAATCCGCAGTTTCATACAAACCGCCCGGATTCAGCGAACCGTCTGCATTTCTCCATACAGCATCAAAATCGGTGCCCTGTTCCGGAGCCTTTGCCATTGTGATAAAGTCAGAAGCTGCCGGAGCCGCAGAAAGCTTTGTGCCGATCTTCGCACCGTTTTTGATCGCAGTCTTTGCATCTACCTGATAGTAGCCGCTGTTGTAGTACACGCCGTTTTCATAAGTACCAACATACTTGTCGTTAGAAGCACCGCCTTTCAGCTTTGCGTCAGACATAAATACAGAATCATCATAATAAGACATCATATTCTCAAAGATTGCACCCGGATCTGTGCAGCGATAGCAGGAGAAGTTCGGCTTTCCCTTGCCTTCGCCGTTGTTGTTGACTGCGGTACAGTTGGTCAGACTGCCCAGTCTCGGGTTATTGTTATCGGTGAAGCCGCAGTGAAGGTTCTCGAATGCCAGACAGTTCTTCAAGATATGTGCAGAACCGATACCAGAGCCGCCCAGCTTGAAGCCGTTGCCGTCGCAATTGCCGTAGCCCTCGCCGAATTCCGTAAAGCCGTTGCGGAATGCAATACAATTCTGAATGGTGACAACACCGATAGGACCGGTAGCACTTTTTGCAAACAGATCCCAGCCGTCGTCACTGTTGTTGTATGCCATACAGCCGTCAAAGACGTTGCCCTCGCCGCAGGTCAGCTTTGCTGCAAAACCGTCAGCATTTTCCATGCTGGCGTTGTCGCAGTTGTTCTTGGAAGTGCAGTTCAGGATCAGGTTATTGCTGGGCCAGTCGGCAATGGTTGCTGCACTGGTATTATAACGGGACAGCTGCAAACCAGTGTCCTGATTGTCGTTGAATACCATGCGTTCGATCTTATTGTTGTTGCCGGAGAGGAGCATGCCGTTATCGGCTGCCTTAGTGATCTCAAAATCATAGAAGTGCCAGTAGTCACCGTCCAGCACAATGCCACGCTTGCTGCCGTCTGCATCGCCCTGTCCGGAGAAGTCGAACACCACATCTGCACCGTTATAAGGCTTGATCGTCTTCATTGCATTGGCAGTACCGCTGTTCTGAGCGTCAATGAGGATCATTTCCGAGAACTTGTATGTACCGCCCAGCAGGTAAATGGTGTGGCCTGCGGACAGCTTGGAGATCGCATCGGTAACAGAAGCCGGATCCTTTTCGGAAGAACCGCTGCCGGTACCGGTAGGCGAACAGAAGATGTCCCCTGCCACCGGCACGTCCGGTGTGGTAGGCGTGGTGTTCTTGGTGGTAGCAGTGGTCAGAGCCGTTGCGGTCGTATCCTTGGACACGCTGACGGTGGTGGTCACTGTAGTAGTCTTGGTTTCCTCAGTGGTGACAACCGGATCTGTGGTGCTGTCGGTAAAGCCGCTGCCGATCGCCACGATAGAGGACTTGTAATTGACCAGAGCGTCTTTCAATGCCTGATTGACCGCATAGCTGGTATCGTCCACGGAGTTGTCAAACTTCCACTGGAGATCACCGCCCTGTACGCGTCCGGCCTTGGCAGTAACGATAGCCGGCACATCAGCCGCTGCATCTGCCTTGTAGCTGTACATGATGTTGGAATCGGTATCGAAGTTGTTGTAGCCTGTGCCGCCGGAAACCGTCTTGACGCTGTCCGGTACTTTTTCAGACGGGCTGGAAACTTCATAGGCATCGAACGAGGTGCTGTTCTGCGAATACGGGATATAGCTGGAAGCACCCTCGATATAGTTGCCGCAAGCCTTGATGATACCGCCGGCTTCGCCGGAGAATGTACCCTCACCCAGTGCATCAGTACCCTGTCCGGAACTCATCATCGGGTTCTTACAGTTGCGGAAGTAGTTGTTTTCCGCGAAAGCAGAAGATCCCATGGTGACGCCGATGCCGTACTTGGCATTGCCGTCGAAGTAGTTGTTATAGCTGTGTACAGAGCAGGTGCGGATTCTGGGGTGACGGGAATCAGAGTGATCGTACCAGTTGTGGTGATAGGTCACATAGTTGGTTTCCTTTTCCGATTTCATGCCCTGCAGGTTGCACTTTCCGTTGTCCCAGAAGTGGTTGTAGGAATGTGTTACATAGGTGGAAGTCTTGGTGTCCAGTGCACCGTCGCCCTTGACCTGATCGGCATCTGAACCGGCATCACCATAGAAGAAATCACAGTTATGCACCCAGATGTGGTCGTTGCCCTGCTGCAAGCCGCAGTCATCGCCCTCGCTGCTGTTGCAGTTCATGAAGCCGATATTGCGGACTTCTACGTTAGAGCAGTTCTTCATGACCAGACCAAAACCGTTGAATACGGTATCGGTACCAATACCCTCCACGGTGATGCCAGCCTTTGCGGTGTCGATCATCAGATCGCCCTTGGGCATGTCTGCCGGATCGGTGATATTACCGATAAACCGCAGGCACAGCGGACGCTTTTCTTTATTTTTCTTATAAGCCGTAATGATGTTCTGCACACCAGTCACATCGGTCGCGCCCTTGCCGGTGGCGTCAATGCTTGCCGTCACGGTGTCCTTGTTGGCATCGGTGACATATACCACAATGGCATCTGCTTTCAGCGTGCCGTCCTCGTTGTATGCACCGGAAGAAGTGCCCTTTGCAAAGCCAAAACCGCTTCTGTCGTGAGCCTCTACCTGAAGTCCCGCAGTTTCTGCTGCCTTAGAAGCATCTTCCTTGCCGTTAATCACCGGCACGATCTTCATGGTGTAGCTGCCGGCTTTCAGACCTACTGCATCAGCACGGAAGCGATCCGGATACTGGCGTACCAGCATGGTATCCAGCTGCGTGTAGCTGCCGCCTGCCGGCTTGATATACACGTTGTAGCCGGTCGCATTGGATACAGCACCCCATTCCGCATAGGCAGCTTCCAGGTCGCCGCTGGCATCGATCACAGACACCGAAGCACTGGCTGCCACAATCGCCGGAACGTTGTCAGTTACAGTTCCCAGATCTGCTGCCAGAACCGGCTGTGCACCGGCTGCGGCAGTGGCCGCCGCCAGCAGAAATGCCAGAATACTGGTTCCGATTTTTTTGTTCTTCATCATTCATTCCTCCTGTTCGTCCGATGTGTGCATACACCGGACATCAGCTGAAAAATTTCCGGAAGCCTCATTGCCCGGAATATTTCTCATATTTCTCCTTATAGCTCAAATTGTGGTGGATAGCTCACATTGTGGTGACACATTTTTCCACCCAATTTCCACCTTCATTTTACGCCTTTTTCCCTGTAATGTCAATCTGCTTTTTCAACAAAAATGCAATGTTTTCAGTGTGCACATTACACAACATATTTGCATTTTTTGTTAGTTTTCATCGCATAAAGTAACAGAATATATGACTGATTTTCCGCATACATTACAACAGCCCGCCGATAAAATTTCAATGTGCATTTGGAAACAAATCGGTAAAGGATGTTTACAATTTATATTTCATGTCGAAAAGTGTTGACAAACAGAAATCCAGTGGGTATAATAATAAAGAATGGCTCTGGCGAATATCCACGCTGCAGAGCCCGCTTCTCTCAATGTAATATTTTTTTAATTTTTCCAGAAACAGAGGTTCTACTGTCTTCGGACTGACCGCAGCTGTCATCAGTTTGTCAACATACTCGGAACGCCGACACGCGGTGAAGTTCAATGATGCTGTATTCCGCACAGCCCTCGTACCATGGAAGAAAGGAAAGATGACAGTGAACAATAAAGACCAATCCCCTGCCGGAAATGCTCCCAAGCAGCATCTGACCAAAGACGAAATGCGGGAAAAAATCAAAGCTTCTCTCGCTGCAAAAGAGGCAACAGAATTTCAGTCATCATCGCCGAAACCGTCTTCTGAACGCTTTTCCGGACAGAATCGTCCGGCTTCCCGCAGCCCTGAAAACGGCTCCGCTTCGGAACGCACCCGTTCGGACAAGGCACGGCAGATCCATGATGCCGTTTCTTCCGGCTATGCCTATGACCAGCCGCGGCAGCAGCGTGCACCACAACCACAGCACCAGCAGCGTTCCGGAGGCAATGTGGCAACAGCACAGCGTCCGCCCCGCCCTACACCGCCCAGACATTACGAACCGGTGCGGGAGGAGTCCAACGCCGGAAAGATCTGCATCATCATTGGTATTGCCGTGCTGGCTGTACTCCTGCTGAGCTACATCGCCGGACTGGCTGTCTATCACAGCAAGTTTCTTCCTAAAACTTACGTCAACGGCGTGGACATCGGCGGCATGACCGCGGAGGAAGCCAGTGACGCAGTTCTGAATACCGCACAGGATATGGGGCTGACATTCATTCCCAAAAGCGGCGACCCGATCACCTTCAAGGGCTCCTCATTCGGCTGCACCGTTACCCTGCCTGACAACGCTCTGACAGAGCCGGCAGACGAAAGTCACGCCCTCTGGTTCAGGAAGCTGTTCTCCAAAACCGAGTATACAGTCAAGATGCAGGATTCCTACTCGGAAGATGCACTGGTCAGCCTGATCGCCGCCTATGACTGGGGCAATGTACCGCCCACCGATGCCAAGGTTGTCCAGAACGAGGACGGTTCCTTTACCATTCAGCCGGAAGATAACGGCAACATGGTAGACACCCAGAAGCTGTCCGACTACACGGTCGCACAGATGCGGGAGGGCAACAACACCATTCAGATGGCAGACAGTGACTGCTACAAAAAGGCAGCTGTCACTGCGGAAAGTCTGGAGCCTACACTGGCACTGTACAACAAGATCGGTGCTGTAGAGATCACCTATGACATGACTGACCGCGAGGAAATTTTCGATCCGGTTGGCACGGAAAAGCTGGATCACGCTACTATCATGGACTGGATCACCACGGACGGCGATGACATCACTGTGGACACCGACAAAGCTTCCGCATGGGTGCAGGAACATATCGCTGACAAGTACGACACACTGGTGACCGGCTACAACTTCAAGTTCAAAGCCACCGAAGACGGAGAGATTACCCTGCCGATCGGTTCTGACGGCATCTACGGCTGGAAAACCAATGTTTCTGCCACTGTGGAAAAGCTGGTAGATTACATCAAAGCCGGCGAGGCAGTAACCATTGAACCGGTATATAAGGTAGAGGGATTCCGCATGAATTCCAACGCCGGCGTTACCTATACCGGAAACACCTACATTGAAGTGGACATCTGCCACCAGCACTTGTGGTACTATGTCAATGGCGAACTGTTCCTGGAGTCCGATGTGGTTACCGGTAAGGAGTCCGATCCGACACGTGCCACACCGCCGGGAGCATACAAGGTATGGTCCAGAGAATCTCCGCGAAAGCTGGGGACTTACGCAGTGCAGGGCTATGAAACATGGGTAAATTACTGGATGCCCGTCACCTATACCGGCATCGGTCTGCACGATCTGAACCGCAGTGCCTACGGCGGTGACATCTACATCAACAACGGTTCCCACGGCTGTATCAACCTGCCGCTGGACGTTGCCAAAAAGATCTATGACAAGGTCACTATCAACACTCCGGTTATGATCGTCCCGTAAACCGCAGCCACTATAACAACGAAAAAAGCGTACCGTTTTCTTGTGAAACGGTACGCTTTTTGTTATGGCAGCATGGCACAAAACTGTGCGGTATTGCCTTTTGTATTATCCGCGGCGTACTGCCGGCATCATGCTGGTGAATGCTGCTTCGTCTTCGGTAACTTCTCCCTCCGGATACTGGAACCGGATCAGACGATCTCCCTGAAAAGTCAGCTGTCCCTGCTGATGAAACGGGGTTTCGATATACGCTTTTTTGCTGGTAACAATATGCAGCACATCACCCTTGCGGGTCTTGAAAATCAACTCATAGTATTCGTTGTACAGTTTCAAAGTACCGCTGGGATCCATGGTTCTGCGGCGTTCATCTACCTTTTGTACCAGAACAGCAATCACGGTACGGGGTGGATTTTTTCCGCGGTTTGGTTTACGCATTGCTCTTTCTCCTGTGATATAATATTCCCGATTAAACTCCAGCGACTGCCGTTTGTCAGCAGTGTTTGGATTCTGTACCAGAAGCCGGCTCAGCTTCTGCCGGAACGGGCTTTGCCGAGAACCCAGCATTACCACCAGCAGCAGCACCACGGCAACAGCAACCATGATAATCAGGAAATTATCGATCGCATTTCCGAATCTGCCTGTCATATGTATTCCTTTCTGTGGGAACGCATTTTCGTAAACGGATTACGAAAGCAGCTTCTCACATTCCATTGGGATTCTGCTTTGTGAAACGCCAGCTGTCGGCACACATCTGCTGCAAATCTGCAGTTGCTTCCCAGCCAAGCAGTTTCTTTGCTTTCGACGGATCTGCATACGAGGTGGCAATATCTCCGGCACGGCGTTCCGTGATCTCTATCGGAATCTTCTTGCCGCACGCCTTTTCATACGCATGCACCACGTCCAGCACGCTGCTGCCATGACCGGTACCCAGATTGATCGGTTCAAAGCCACGGTGCTCCAGTCCGTATGCCACGGCTGCCACGTGACCGGTTGCCAGATCCATAACATGGATATAGTCCCGCACACCAGTGCCGTCCGGCGTGTCGTAGTCATCACCGAATATCCGCACATGATCCAGCTTGCCCAGTGCCACCTGTGCCACATAGGGCACCAGATTGTTGGGGATTCCGTTGGGATTCTCGCCCAGCAGACCGCTGATGTGAGCACCGATCGGGTTGAAATACCGCAGAGCCACAGCCGTGAACTCCGGATTGGCAGTGCAAACGTCCCGCAGAATCTGTTCGATCATGACCTTGGTGTAGCCATAGGGATTCGTTGCAGAGGTCGGCATTTCCTCCACGTAGGGTGCCTCATTGTTGCAGCCGTAAACGGTCGCACTGGAGGAGAAAATTATCACATTGCAGTGATACTCCCGCATGACACGCAGCAGGGAGAGTGTACCGCTGATGTTGTTCTCGTAGTATTCCAGCGGCTTTTCCACCGATTCGCCAACTGCCTTCAGACCGGCAAAGTGAATTACGGCATCGATCTTGTTGTCCTCAAAAATCTGCCGCATGTCCTCCTCGTCACGCATATCTGTACGATAGAACCGCACATGCCTTCCGGTGATCATCTCGATACGGGCAACTGCCTCCACCTTTGAATTGCAGAGATTGTCCATAATCACGACCTGATAGCCGGCATTGATCAATGCCACACAAGTATGACTGCCGATAAAGCCAGTACCGCCAGTGACCAGAATTTTTCCCATGTTACTTTACGCTTCCTTTCAATTTCTGTCAAATGGAGAGGGAATTTTCCCTCCTATCAGTTTGCCCTGAAAGGCAAACTTTCAGCAGCACTGCACAAAAGCACAATGCTGCCTTATATCAATACAGTCATGCCGCCAACAGAACGAATTCGCAGCACGTGGCAGCAGCCCTTTCCCAGAACGGATTCCATACCCTCCTGAAACTGGGACAGCAGCACAGCCGGCACAAATGCCTGTACTGTTCCGCCGAAACCGCCGCCGTGTACACGGATCGCTCCCCTGCCGCCCAGCACTGCCGAGCCGACTGCAAGGGCAATGGAGATGGGCTGGTCTTCCGGTGCTGAGGACGGGTAGACGTTTTGCAGCAGGCAATAGGAAGACTGTCCGGAGTTCTGTACCAGGTGCAGGAACGCCTCGAAATCGCCCCGATCCAGTGCATCAGATTCGCCCTGTACCCGTCCGTCCTCCCGATAAAAGTGCATCGCACGGAGCACTGCACGGTCACCGAAGGCTTTCCGCAGTTCCGGAATGGAACGCAGCACCTGTGCCGACGGAACTTCCGCCAGAACGTCCTTGCCGAAATACTTTGCCACTTCCTGCATTTCTGCCGGAATCGCAGCGTATTCCGCTGTCAGGTCTGCGTGGTTTCCGCCGGTATCCACAATGCAAAGTACATAACCAGTTCTGGAAAAGTCAAATGCAACTGGGTGCACTGCCGGCAGCATCGGATTGGCAAAGTCAATGGCAACAACACCGCCTACTGACGAAGCCATCTGATCCATTAACCCGCAGGGCTTCTGGAAATACACGTTTTCCGCATACTGCCCCATTTGTGCCAGTTCTACCGGTGTGAACCGATTTTCGGCATACAGGGCATTGCAGATATTTCCCAGCAGAACCTCAAAAGCTGCTGATGAGGACAGACCAGAGCCCGCCATGACCTGCGAGGTGGTGTATGCATCAAAACCGGTTTCCAGCGGACATCCGTACTGCTTGAAGCGGGCAGCGATTCCGCGGATCAGTTCCGCTGCTGTGGGCTTTTTATCCGTTACCGGTTCCAGTTCTTCCAGAGAGATCTCATCTTCCGGAAAGCCCTCTGAATGCACCCGGATCGTGGTATCTTCCCGTCTTGCCACAACAGCGATCACGTCCAGATTGATGCTTGCCGCCAGTACGTGACCATGCTGGTGGTCGGTGTGGTTTCCGCCCAGTTCTGTCCGTCCCGGTGCAGAAAAAATGGCAATTTCCCGACCGCTGCCGTACAGCTGCACAAAACTGTCAATGGCACACAGCAGCCGGTTCCGATAAGCTTCCGCCAGATCTTCACCGCCGCCAAGTACTGCCGCGATGTGCATGAATTCTTCCGACTGCAGCAGTCTGCGAGCCTCCTCAATTGTCTTCAATATGATGCCCCTTTCTCAAATCGCTTTTTCGGGAAACTGCGGTATTGCCCTTGGTTCCCCGAAAGCGGCAATCTGCGTTCCTACAATTCTCCACTATTCAGTATAACCGATTTTTCACGATTTTGCAAGCATTCTTTGTGATTTTTTCTATCTCGATACAGAATTCGAAAAAAGCAAAGCCTCAGCCTTGAAAATTGAAGCAAATCTTGCCTTACGCTTGCAAACAAAAACCCGATACGGGAATGCTCCCGCATCGGGTTTTTCTTATGCTGTCATAGCCTTGTTGTCAGAAACGCTTACGCGTTTGAAATCAGAGAACCGGATTATTCAGCCCACATAGAGCCCTTCAGGTTCTTCAGATCCGGGCAAACCGGATTGTCCCAGGTAGTGCTCTTATGACCAGCACCAACCAGAGCAACATAGTATGCCTGGTAGAAGATGTCAGTTGCTTCCAGCTTGCCGTCTGCAGAATTCTCTCCTGCCTTGCTTTCGGTATCAATATCCGTCAGGAAGAAGGACAGTTTCTCCAGATTCTCATCCTGTGCGTGCTCTGTGCCGTCCAGAAGCTTTGCATCCTTAATACCAGCACCCTGTCTTGCAATGTAGTAGCTGCTGTAGTACATATCAGTAGCCTCTACCTTACCGGACAAGTCAGTATCGCCCTTTACGCCGATGTAAACCTTTGCAGTAGCAACCTTTTCACCCTTATACAGGATATCGAGGTCGGTATCTACATATGCCTTGCCTTCGCTGTCGAACAGTGCCTTCGGGCTTTCTGCACCAAAGGTCAGATCGTCCATGACGCTCTCGCCGTTTACAGTTGCAGACTTCACAAGATCAGCAGCGTTGAAATTACGTCCGTCAATAGACAGATAGAAGTTTGCATCCGGATTTACTTCGATTTCCAGTTCTGCTTCTGCAGTCGTGGTGGTTACTTCTGTAGTAGTGGTAGCTTCGGTAGAAGCTGTCGTGTTTTCTGTGGTAGTGGTTGCTTCTGTAACAGTTGTCGTAGCTTCTGTGGTAGTTGCTTCTGTAGTAGAAGAAACAGCTGCCGGTGTGGTAGTAGTTTCTTCAGTGGTTGCTTCAGTAGTTGCTTCCGTGGTTTCTTCTGTAGTAGTTGTTGTTGTGGTAGTTGTGCTGGTAGTTGTCTTCTTGCTGAAGTCCGGCAGCTCTTCTGTTGTAGAAGCTGTTGTCTTCTTGCTGAAGTCCGGCAGCTCTTCTGTTGTAGCAGTTGTAGTTGCCTTTGTAGTAGTTGTTTCAGATTCTGTTACAGTAGTGGTTGTTGCACTGGTGCTGGTGGTTGTCGGGCCTGCACTGGTGCTGGTTGCCGTAGCAGTTGTTGCTTTAGTAGTAACAGTCGTTGCTTCGGTAGTAGTGGTAGTGGTAGTTGCTTCGGTAGTCGTTACAATAGGTTCTTCGGTAGTGGTGGTTGTAGCAGCAGTCGTTGTTGTAGTGGTTGCTGCAGTTGTGGTGGTGACAGTCGTAGCCTCTGTAGCAGTTGTAGTCTGCGGTTTTTCTGTGGTAGTAGTCGTTGCCGCAGAAGTTGCAGTTGTAGTGGTGGTAGCTGTTGTAGTAGTTGTAGCAGTTGTTGTTTCGGTGGTTTCCACGACATCATTCATGATTACGCGGATCGCACCATCCTTCAGACCAACCATTTCGTCGAAGATGTCTTCGCCGGTTACGCCCTCGCCGTTCAGGTAGTTGAAACGCTTGACATCTACCATCGTGGTGCCGCTGGGCAGTTTGTCAGAACCATTCGGTGCCCAGTCTACAGGGAACTCATAGTACTCAACATTCTTGCCATCGTATTCACCAGTCTGGAGTGTCAGACCATATTCGTCAGCCAGTGCCTGTACAGTATCCTTATCCGGCACATTGAAGATCATGCGGAATACCTGATTCATCTTTGTCGGGTCAGTTGCACCTTCGGCAGAACGTGCACCAATGAAACGGATCCAGCGGTCGCTGCCGTCAGTAATGGTAGAAGTGCCGTCCTTGTATGCAATGAAATCATTTGCATTCGGAATACCGCTGCCGAAGTCGTTGACAACAAATGCTCTCTTTTTCAGCAGCTTGGACGGAATGGTGTACAGCTTTGCAGTTGCTTCCGGCAGGTTGACAACGCAGTTGATACCATAGCTGGTTGCGTCTACGCCTTCCTTGGCAGTTACCTTCACGCCCAGAGTGTAGTTCTTCAGAGAAGTGGCATCCTTTTCACTGGGATATACGAATACTTCGTCAATGTCCAGATTGATGTCCTTTTCTTCTGTTACAGTGGTGGTTGTGGTTGTAGTAATCGTGTCAGTTGTAGTGGTTTCAGTCTGTGCATCTGTGTAAACGCGGATACCGCCGTTGTAGTAAACTACATCAGTGGTCGCAATATCTGTGCCGTTTTCGTCAATGTACTGACGGTTCGGAGCCAGATAGCCGTCGCCGTGTGTACCCTCAAAGTCCCAGTTTACCTTCTGATACTCTGCAAAGTTTACCGGGAACAGATAGTAGCTGTCGCCGTTTTCATCTGTCTGCAGTTCCAGACCGTATTCCTTTGCGATGTCCACTGCGTTTTCTGCAATGGTGCAGTTGATGTCGATCACCTTGTCACCGCTGATCGTGATCGTGCTGGTACTGGAAGTCCACTGGAAATACATCCAACGCTTGGACGGCTCAACGCTCATATCCTGACCGTTTGCCTCATAGCCCTTCAGGTTCTGCGGAGAAGGAGCCAGGTCGCCGCTGACATAAACGTCCCTATAACCATAGTCCTTCTTGTTCTTCGGGTTCTTGTAGATCGTCAGGATCTTGGAAGTAACTTCCGGAACTTCCAGAGCGAAGTTGAAGCCCTGTGCGTCCACATAGTTTTCAACCAGAACGGACAGCGGGATCTTTGCATAGTTGCTTGCAGTCTTGACCTGTGCTTCGTCTACCTTGAAGATGATGCCCTTGCCCTTCGGAGCTTCTGTCGTGGTGGTGCCGATGGACTTGGTAGTGGTTACAACAGTGGTGTCTGCCTTTGTAGCAGTGGTCTGTTTTGCTGTGGTTGTTGCAGCAGATGCAGAAGTTTCTGTAGCCTTGCTGGTTTCAGCAGATGCTTCTGTCGAAGTAGAAGCAGTGGTTTTTGCTGTAGTGTCAGCTGTGGTAGCTACAGTTGTAACTGTGGTTTCCTTAGTAGTTTCCTTAGTAGTTTCCTTGGAAGTAACAGTAGTTTCTTCTGTCGTTGCAGAAACGGTGCTTTCTTCTGTGGTTGCAACTGTTTCAGTGGTTACAGTGGTCACAGTTGTGGAAGTAGTGGTCTGATCCGGATCTTCGTCGAAGCACAGTACGATCTTGTCGATGGTTACATCGCCGAACTTCGGATAATAAACCATGAACTGTACAGTTTCACCAACAGTCTTCGGAATATCATAAGATACGATGACCTGCTTGTTTGCCGGTACAGCCAGATCCTTGAATTCCGTGCTCTGCCATTCTTCACCTTCCGGCAGGCTGTCGTTCCATGTGCCAAACGCACCGCTTGTGTTCTTGTCATTTGTCTTTACGGTGTAGTAAGCAATTGCCTTGTATGCACCCATGGGATCAAATTCAACCTTGGTGTTGCTTGCCTTGCCGTCAGTACCCTTGTCTTCCTCTGCCTTCGGAGTCAGTTCCTTGGTGTACTTTGCGGAAACTGTAGTGGTCGGCTGTGTGGTCACAGTGGTTGCAGCAGTCGTAGTGATCGTTGCATCATCTGTGTAAATCACAACAGAATCCACAGTGAAGTCCTCATAGGTACCGTCGCCCCAGGCACCAAACTTCAGAGAACCATCATATTCCTTCTGAATGGTTGCGTCCACAGTCTTGGTGATGTCCCAGGTGAATTCGCCGGACTTGCCCAGAGTTTTGTTTTCCTGTGTGGTCTGTGTCCAATAATCCGGTGCTTTCTGTGTAGAAGAACCGAACATATAGTTGTATGTGCCGATTTCCTTATCAGAGGAAACGTTGACAACGACCTTCTTGACAACATTGCTGTTGGTGATGCCAAAGTCAGCCCACTTCCAGCCGATCATGCCTTCCTTCGGGTCAGCCTTCTGTGCATCCTTCAGCAGTTCGCTGTAGGTCTTGCCGACAGTGATCTTTTTCACGCCCTTTTCCTCTGCGGTAGTCGCTGTAGTGACAGCAGAGGTTGCAGTGGTTTCGCTGGAAGCAACAGTAGTTTCGCTGGAAGCAACCGTGGTTTCCGCGGTAGTTTCCGCAGTGGTTTCGCTGGTTGTTGTGGTAGTGGTGACTTCATTTGCCAGCTCTACTGTGAAGCTAACTGAAATCACTTCGCCTGCTGCCGGCATATCCCAGCCAGTTGGGTTGATTTCCAGCTTGCTGCAAGTGAAACTCCAATCATCATCATTATCTGCTGCCTGCATAGAAGCCGGTGTAAACGTGGTGTATTCCTGATTGATCTCATGAGTTGTTTCACCGATCTTTACAGAATCAATTGTGATCTTCTTATACAGAGATTTACCGTCGTAAAGATCCGGATCCTGAACGCACAAGTCGAAGAAATTGTAGGAACTCAGAGCATCACCCCAGTTGCCTCTTTTTACAGAAACTTCATAAGAGCCGCTCTTATCAATGGTAACATCAGTTCCCATGCCTACCTTATAGTTGTTCAGCGACCATTTGCCATCGCTACTCTGAATGTGCAGAAACGCAATCGGTGCATCATCTGCCGCTGTCGCAGCGAGGGACATCATCGGGGTCACCAATGCACTGGTCAGAATGGTCGTTGCCGCCATTACGCCAGCTGTCAGAGATGAAAGAAACTTTTTCATCTTCATGATTATCATTCTTCCTTTCTTGAATTGATGCGGCGTATTGCCGCTTGGTTGTGTGCAGAGAAGCTTTTTGCATTTCAAAAAACGAATGCCGCCGCACTGTTTTTCACGTCCCCCTTTCCGCTTTCAAATTGTACAGCCGTGCGATTTGTCCTCTGAAATCTGCCCAGTGCTTTCCTGCACCCTACTTCTCCATATACCAGCATAGCATATTTATCGTTATTTTGCAAGTATTTTTTTCATTTTCCACATATTTTTATACAGCACCAATAAAAGCAAACCCTGTTTTTGTGCATTTTTTCTAAATCTCGAATTGCCAGTGAAAAACAACTTGATAATCTGATACGACACGCCGGTGAATTTTGCATTTTTCAAATGTCAATTTCCGGAAACATTATGAACGTCATCACGGGGTGCGGCGGCGATCTCCTGCAAATCCTGTTCCAGCTGACTGTCCAGCATACGGCAATTGTTCCGGTCATAGAACACACCGGTAACATCCCACAGCATGGGACACATACCTTTGGTATACGCCGCCTGTGCCACCGCGGTGAGGAATGTCCGGACAGTTTCTTCCGTCTTGTTCTTGGTGGAACAGCCGTACTCCCCGATGATCACCGGCACGCCGTTATCCAGAAACCGGCTTTGCAGCTTGTCCATGTCGTTTTCCAGAATCCTCTGATCTCTGGGTGAACCCCATGTGGTCTTGGCTTTTCCCCAGTCGGCATCTTCTTCCAGAATGCAGAACGTAGGCGGCGTATAATAATGTACCGAAACCGCACATCGTCCGGCTTTGTCCTGCGGCATCTGAAAGGCTTCGTCACAGGTCAGGTCTACGTCAGTGGCATAACCGGCGATCAGTAGATGCCGCCTGGGGTTGTTTTCCCTGGAACCGCGTACCAGATCCACAAACTGCTGGTTGATGCGGTTGACAATGCCGTACGCCTCCGCCTTGCCGTCATCAGAGCCGCTGTAGCGGTTCCACAGATCGTCAAAACAGCCTTCTTCGTTCATGGATTCCAGAATCAGGTGGTCACCGTAATCTGCAAACCGTTCTGTCACCTGCTCCCAGATGCTGGTATATTTTTCCATACAGGTGTCATAGTCCATTGATGCCCAGCCCCATTTCTTCCACAATCTGGCTGGTAGTCATGTCGTCCCGCATTTCAGTGCGGGGGTTGCTGTCGGCTTCCTCCTTGCTACTCTCCTCTTTAGAGGAATTGCCGCAGCTGCACGACAACACCGCCAGCACCCCTGCCAGCAGCAGAGAAACGACTTTTTTTCCGTTTCGCATGTAACACCTCTTATCCCTTTTTCGGCGGCTTCATGGTGAGAGCGATGCGTTTCCGCTTCAAGTCCACGTCCAGCACCCAGACTTTCACCACCTCGCCGACCTTGACAGCCTCCAGTGGGTGCTTGATGAACCGGTCACAGATCTGGGAAATGTGCACCAGTCCGTCCTCATGAACGCCCACGTCTACGAAACAGCCAAAGTCAATGACATTCCGCACAGTACCCACCAGTTCCATGCCCGGTTTCAGGTCTTTCAGTTCCATAATGTCCCCACTCCGGAGCAGCGGCGGCGGCAGTTCGTCACGGGGGTCACGCCCCGGCTTTTCCAGTTCCTTGAGAATGTCCCGCACAGTGGGTTCGCCTACGCCTGCCTTTTTCGCAATGGCAGAAATGCCGTGCTGCTTGGCAATAGCACCGATCTCGCTGCGATCCTGTCCGGCAATGTCTGCCAGCCGGAAGCCGCACTCCTGCAAGATCTGCTCTGCTGCCCCGTAGCTTTCCGGATGCACTGCTGTATTGTCCAGCGGGTTCTTGGCTCCGGACACCCGCAGGAATCCAGCACACTGCTCGAATGCCTTCGGGCCCAGTTTTGCCACCTTTTTCAGCTGCTTCCGGTCGGTGAACGCCCCGTTTTCCGTCCGGTATGTCACGATGTTCTTGGCAATGGTCTGGTTGATGCCGGCAATGTGGGACAGCAGAGAGAACGAAGCCGTGTTCAGGTCTACGCCCACATGGTTCACGCAGTCCTCCACCACGCCGTCCAGTGCGGCAGACAGTTCCGCCTTGGGCATGTCATGCTGATACTGTCCCACGCCGATCGCCTGCGGATCGATCTTTACCAGTTCCGCCAGCGGATCCTGTAACCGTCTGGCAATGGAAACGGCACTCCGGAGAGAAACGTCATACTCCGGAAATTCCTCCGCCGCCAGCTTGGACGCAGAATATACCGAAGCCCCTGCCTCGGAAACCACCATGTACGCCGCGGAATAAGGCAGTTCTTTCAGCAGTTCCGCCACGACCGCTTCCGACTCTCTGGAAGCCGTGCCATTGCCGATTGCCACCGCGGTCACGTGGTGCTTCCGCAGCATCTTTCGGATCACGTCCTTTTCCCGTTCCAGCGAAGCCCCCTTGCTGACGGTGATATGTGCCACGCCGGTGTCCAGTACCTTGCCGGTTTCGTCCACCACTGCCAGCTTGCAGCCGGTGCGATAACCGGGGTCTACGCCCAGAACGATGCGGTTTTTCAGCGGTGCCGCCATGAGCAGCTGCCGCAGATTGGACGAGAACACGCCGATTGCCGCCGTTGCCGCCTGCTCTGTCAGAGTCTTGCGGGTTTCCCGTTCCACCGCCGGAAACAGCAGTCGCTGGAATGCATCTTCTGCGGCAGTCTGCACCAGTTTGCCGCAGGGGCTCTGGTTCTTCACGAACTTCTGAATCAGCAGCGAAGCCCCGTGTCCTTCCGGCAGCGTAACTGCCACTTTTAGAGCACCCTCCCGTTCGCCGCGGTCAATGGCAAGGATCCGGTGCCCCACAATGCGTTTCACCGGCTCTGCATAGTCGTAGTAGTTCTGGTACGGCGTATCCGCATCTTCCTCTGTGGCACGGGACTGTATCGTTCCGGCAGACATCACCAGCCGACGCATCTGCTTTCGCAGGTCGGCATCATTTGCCATTTCCTCCGCCAGAATGTCCATTGCCCCCTGCAATGCCGCTTCGGTGTCCGGCACTTCCTCCTGCAAAAAAGCTTCTGCTTCCTGAGCCGGATTCGTCCGGGGATTCTGTGCCATGAGGATTCGTGCCAGCGGTTCCAGTCCGCGGGCAATCGCCATAGATGCCCGTGTTTTCCGCTTGGGACGATAGGGCAGGTACAAGTCCTCGGTTTCCACCAGTGTTTCCGCACCGCGGATCTTTTCTTCCAGTTCCGGTGTCAGCTTGCCCTGTGCTTCAATCGCCGTGCAGATTTCTTCTTTCCGCTGTTCCAGCTTCCGCAGATATTGCAGCCGGTTGTCAATGGCACGAAGCACCTGATCGTCCAGCGAGCCGGTACGCTCTTTCCGGTACCGTGCAATAAACGGGATCGTCTTGCCGTCGTCCAGCAAGGCAATGGTATTGTCGATCTGTTCCTGCCGCAGTTGGAATTCGGCAGCCAGTTTCTGTGGAATATTCAAATAGAGTTCCTCCGTTTCTGTGATTTCAATCGGACTGTTATAATAGTATAACAAACTTTTGGAGAAATTGCAAGGGACAGTTTGTATAAAACCATGCCGCCGCACAAAAAGCAGGACAATACCGCACAAAGATTGTGCGACAGATGCGTTGTCAAATTTTTCGTCAGATGA
>ERZ1027047.393-NODE-393-length-23963-cov-9.245441_pt1 | contig 23963 bp, 19 predicted proteins | sample MGYA00519286_ERZ1027047 | MGnify/ENA primary metagenome ERZ1027047 (study PRJEB26926, sample SAMN06164592) | human gut metagenome | biome: ENVO:00009003; feature: ENVO:2100002; material: ENVO:00002003 | host: Homo sapiens | place: USA | collected 2012 ... | reverse complement strand
GATTTGAATCTATGCCCAATTAACAACCGTCAGGGAATTGTAATTGATGGTGAAGGTTCAAAGGTTATTTGCAAAGACTAATTTGAAAATTCCCATTTATCAAGCCCTTTGAGAGAGGAGAAATCTTTTCTCAAAGGCCTTTTTTAATTTTTACGGATATTCGCAAACTACAAGAAAAAGCCGAAACTTCATATACTTTAACCACAGAGGAAGTGGAGGTTTTGATATGAGTAACAGCTTAGCGACAGTACATCCGGAATGGATTGTCGAATGGTCGGATAGGAATTTACCGCTGACACCGGACAGCGTAACTTTCGGCTCGAATAAGAAAGTATGGTGGAAAGGTGCTTGCAGATGGCGCAGTTGAATCTGGAAATAGTATCCGTCACACCAAACAAATAAAGCAAGCCGCAGAGCGCATATCCACGCCCTGCGGCTTGCTCATATATTCCCCTGTTATCCTCTCGCCGCGAAGCCGACCTTCTTCTGCACCTTGCGCAGGGTCTTGTTCGCCAGATAAGCGGCGGTCTTGGCATTCTCGTCCAGAATGCCCTGCAGGTACGTCTTGTCCGCAATCAGGCGCTTGTACTCCGCCTGCAGCGGCTCAAGCGCCGCAATCACGCAGTCCGTCGTGCGCGCCTTCAGGTCGCCGTAGCCCTTGCCCGCCATCTCTGCGGCAAGCGTTTCCACGTCGCCCGCGCCGAGTGCGCTCATGATACTCAGCAGATTGCTCACGCCGGGCTTGTTCTCCGGGTCAAAGCGGATTTCGCCGTCCGAGTCGGTCACGGCGCGCTTAATCTTGCGGCGAATCGTGTCCGCGTCGTCCAGCAGGGAGATGAACGTCTCCTCCGGGTCGGACTTGGACATCTTCTTCGTCGGGTCCTGCAGGCTCATAATCTTCGCGCCGACTTTCGGGATATACCCCTCCGGAATCGTAAAGACATCGCCGTAGATGCCGTTGAAGCGCATGGCAATATCGCGGCAGATTTCCAGATGCTGGCGCTGGTCAACGCCCACCGGCACAAGGTTCGTCTGGTAGAGCAGGATATCCGCCGCCATCAGCACAGGATAATCGAAGAGGCCGACGTTGATGTTGTCAGCGTGCTTGGCGCACTTATCCTTGTACTGCGTCATGCGGCTCATTTCGCCCATGTAGGTGAAGCAGTTGAGCACCCACGCAAGCTCGGCGTGCGCGGAAACGTGGCTCTGGCAGTAAATCAGGCTCTTCTTGGGATCGATGCCGCTGGCGATGTAGATAGCGGCAAGCTCCATGCAGCGGCGGCGCAGATCCGCCGGATTCTGCCGGACGGTGATGGCGTGCATGTCGACAATGGAGTAGATGCAGTCGTAGTCGTCCTGCAGCTTGGAGAAGTTGCGGAGCGCGCCGATGTAATTGCCCAGTGTCAGCGTGCCGGACGGCTGGATGCCGGAGAAGATAATCGGCTTCTTTTCGGGCTTGGGCGCGGTATTCGTTTCGGACATGGGAAATCTCTCCTTTCAGAATAGGCGGCGAACGGCCGGGGAGCGATTCGCCATACAAAAAAAGCCATCCTATCCCCTCTTCTGGGGACAGATGACTGCGGTGCCACCCCAATTGCGCAAAATGCTTGCGCCTCTCAAATCCTGTTCACGGGGGAAAGCCGTCGCGGGATACTGGGCATTCGCCGTTCCCCTGCGCCCTCGAAGCCCCACGGTCTGCGCCATCCACCGCCGGACTTGCACCCTCTCCGGCTCGCTGTGGGCGACTCTGCGCATCCCCTGCTTCTCATCGGTTTCATGGCTTTATGATACCACATTTCTGTCCGCATTGCAAGCGCATTCGGCAAAATTTATCGTTTTACGCGATTGACTTTTTCACAAAGATATGCTATATTGATTACAAACTTATGAAGATTTGAAGGAGGTTTTATAACATGAAGCGTCTGTTGATGCTCCTGACCACCTTTTGCCTTTTGCTGATGACAACTGCGCTGGCGGAAACGGAAGCCGAGTGGAACGCCAAGTGCGAGTGGAAAACCGGCACTGGAACGACACTCTACGCCGTGACCCAAGGCACAGCGACTTCTTCGGACTTGTCGGATTTTGTCCCGGTCGGCACGCTGCCTGCGAATACCTACGTCGGCATTCTGGAGCGCAGCGGCAACATGCGCAACGTCCGCTACTGGAACGGCAGCGGCACATCCAGCGGATGGGTGGATTCCGCCGCGCTGGTGTGGGTCGGCTCGAACAGCAGCAAGCCAAAGCCCTCCGGCAGCCGCGCAACTGCCAGCGATTTGTCCCGCAAGCCCGACGACACTTGGAGCAGCTTGACCGTCACCTATTCTGATGGCGACGAGGCGCAGACGGTATCGCTCCAAACACTGGGTGTCGCCATGAGCGAAATCTACATGGATGGCGAGTTTCTGCGCGTGCCGACCGCTTCCCTCTCGTGGGAAACGGAGGCGGATGACGACCAGCGAATCGCCGTTATCTACGCGCCTTCGACCGGCAAGTGCACCATGCGCGAGGAAGCAAGCAAGCAGGGCAAAATCATCATGACCTGCAAAGCCGGGCGCGTGGTGACCGTCCTGCGCGTAGGCGATGTGTACACGCGCATTGTGTACGACGGCGTGGAGGGACTGGTGCTGAACAGCTGCCTGAAGTTCTACGAAACGCCGGATGAAGACACCTTCACAACCGGGCTGCTGTCCGCAAAAGGCAAGACGAACACGACCGCGACCGTCTCTGTATATCAGCTGACGAAGAGCCGTCGCCGTCTGGACAAGATTCGCGTCGGTGCTTATCTGGCAGTGATGGACAAGGTCGGCGAATGGTACGAGGTGGATGTGAACGGCTGGCACGGCTTCGTGAAAGACGCGAACGTGACGCTGGATGCGCCGCTGCCTGACTAATCCCCTGCGAGTGAAAGAACAGAATCGCTAAACCGAAAGTCGCGCCGCTTCTCTGATTTTTGTCGGAGAAGCGGCTTTTTTGACGCTTGTTTTGATCGCTTCGGAGGGCGCAAAAATCCGCCAAATTCGGTGATTTATCCATTAGTTTCGGCTAATATAGGCGTTTTACGGACTTTTTCGTTCGCCTTTTCATCTTTTTTTGCGTTTTCTGCCGAAAAAATCGACAAAAGCCCTTGACATACGCAAAGAAATATGGTTTAATGAATCCCGCTTTGAGGTTTAGTTTCACTAAACCATTTTTTCACGGCTTTCAGTTTAGTATTTCTGAACTTTGCGTCAATATGGACTGAAAGCAACCGGAAAGGAGCATCCCCATGGATATCGGTGAAAAGCTGCGTCTGCTGCGGATTCGGCGCGGGCTGACGCAGGAGGACATGGCCGACCGCTGCGAACTGAGCAAGGGCTTCATTTCGCAGGTCGAGCGCAACCTTGCCTCCCCGTCTATCGCGACGCTGACAGACATGCTGGAATGCCTCGGCTCCAGCCTGAGTCAGTTTTTCAGCGAGGACAAGGACGAAAAGACCGTCTTTACACCACAGGATATGTTCGTCAAGGAGGACGAGCAGCTTTGCGGCAGCATCACATGGCTGGTGCCGGACGCGCAGAAGAACACGATGGAGCCGATTCTGGTCGATTTGGGCGAGGATGGGCGGACATACGAGCTGCTACCGCATCAGGGCGAAGAATTCGGCTATGTGCTGTCAGGCAGCATCTTCCTGGTGGACGGCGAAACGAAAACGCGCGTCCGGGCAGGAAGCAGCTTCTGCCTGCATCCGCATGAGACGCACTACCTGATGAATGCGGGCAAATCCCACGCGAAGGTGCTGTGGATTTCCACACCGCCGTCGTTCTGATTTTAAGTAATTGGAAGGAAGTGTTTTCCCCCATGGTGGAGAAAGAGCATTTGATTGACCTCGTCGGCATCTCGAAGGAGTTTGACGGCGTGCAGGTTTTGAAGAATATCAACCTTTACATCCGCAAGAAGGAATTCATTACCCTGCTTGGGCCTTCGGGCTGCGGCAAGACGACGACGCTGCGCATCATCGGCGGATTCGAGACGCCTTCGGAGGGGCAGGTACTCTTCGGCGGGCAGGATATTTCCGCGCTGCCGCCCTACAAGCGCCGCGTCAACACGGTCTTCCAGAAATACGCGCTCTTCCCGCACCTGAACGTGTACGACAACATCGCCTTCGGTCTGAAGCTGAAGAAGCTGCCGAAGAAGCAGATTGCCGAAAAAGTCGGGCAAATGCTGGAGTTGGTGAACCTGAAGGGCTACGAGAAGCGCCATGTGGACGCGCTTTCGGGCGGCCAGCAGCAGCGCGTGGCGATTGCGCGCAGTCTGGTCAACGAGCCGGAGGTTCTCCTGCTGGACGAGCCGCTGGGCGCGCTTGACCTGAAGCTCCGCAAGGAAATGCAGCTGGAACTGAAAGCCATGCAGCAGCGGCTGGGCATTACGTTCATCTTCGTCACCCACGACCAAGAGGAAGCGTTGACCATGTCCGACACGATTGTCGTCATGAAGGACGGCACGATTCAGCAGATTGGCGACCCCAAAACCATCTACGACGAACCGGCAAACGCCTTCGTCGCGGACTTCATCGGCGAAAGCAACCTGCTGCGCGGCACGATGATTCACGATGAGCTGGTCGAGTTTGCGGGCACGGAATTCCCGTGCGTGGACTTCGGCTTCGGCGAGAACACGCCGGTGGACGTCGTCGTCCGCCCAGAGGACATCATGCTCGTCGGCGAGGACGTCGGGCAGATGGTCGGCACAATTAAGAGCGTGCTGTTCAAGGGTGTGCATTACGAAATGATGATTGACACCGGCGCGTACACCTTCAAGGTGCATTCGACAACGATGCAGCCGCAGGGCAGCCGCGTCGGGCTGAACATTGTCCCCTTCAACATCCACATCATGAAGCGGCTGGAGGACACCACGCCCGCGGCGGAGGTGGATGCGGAATGCTGAGCAACCTTTCTCTCCCGTGGTGGGCATATGCGCTCATGGGCACGGGGCTGTGCGTCTTTATCGCGCTGATTGCCATCACCATCCACCGCAACCGCGGTATGCACCGTTCCCTGTTCGCGTCGCCCTATGCGCTGTGGATGATGATTTTTACCATCGTCCCGGTCATCCTGATTGCCTACTACGCCTTTACGGATTCCTCCGGCGCATTCACGCTGGACAACTTCCGCAGTTTCTGGGACTCGAACTACGAATCGAACAAAATCATCCTGGACGCCATGGGCGAAGCCGGACAGGCATACATTTCCCGCGGCACGGTCAACGTGGATACGCTGGTTTACTCGCTGTGGATGGCGTTCCAGTGCACGGTTATCTGCCTGCTGCTGGGCTATCCGGCGGCGCTGATTATGGCCGACCGCGAAATCAAGCTCGGCCCGACCCTCGTCGTGCTGTTCATCATCCCCATGTGGATGAACTTCCTCCTGCGCACCATTGCGTGGATGAGCCTGCTGGAAGATAACGGCTTAATTAACACAGTGCTGCGCGCGCTGGGCTTTAACGGTGTACAGCTGATGTACAACTCCGGCGCGGTGCTGCTGGGCATGGTGTACAACTTCCTGCCCTTCATGGTTTTCCCGATTTACACGCTGCTGAGCAAGATGGATTACCGCCTGACCGAAGCGGCGGCTGACCTCGGCTGCAACAACTGGCAGACGCTGTGGAAGGTAACCATGCCGCTGTCCATTCCGGGCATCGTCAGCGGCATTACAATGGTCTTCATGCCTTCGGTGACGACGTTCTTCATCCCGCGCGTCTTGGGCGGCGGCAACACGATGATGTTCGGCGACCTGATTGAGGCGAAGTTCCTGACCGAAGGCAACTGGAACGTCGGCTCGGCGCTCTCCCTCATCATGATGGTGCTGATTCTGATTTCGCTCTCCATCCTGCGCAAGGCCGACCCCAACGGCGAAGGAGGCGGCATCGCATGAAAAAGTTCTGCAAGCGCGCGTATCTGGCGCTCATCCTTATCTTCCTGTATCTTCCGATTATCGTGCTGATTGTGCAGAGCTTCAACGCGGGCAAGAGCCGCGCGAAGTGGGAGGGCTTTTCCTTCCGCTGGTACACGGAGCTGTTTCAGGACACGCGCATCATGAATGCGCTGACTGTCACGGTGACAATTGCCTTGCTGGCCATGGTCGTCGCGACGATTCTGGGAACGCTCGCCGCCATTGGCATCCACGCCATGAAGAAGCGGCCGCAGTCGTTCATGATGACGCTGACGAACCTGCCCAACACCATGCCCGACATCGTGACCGGCATCAGCCTGATGCTGCTGTTCCTCTTCACGAAGGTAGACCGCGGCTATGTGACGATGCTGCTGGCGCACATCACGTTCGATACGCCCTACGTCATCCTATCGGTGCTGCCGAAGCTCAAGCAAATGAACCGACACACCTACGAAGCGGCGCTTGACCTTGGCGCAACGCCGATGTACGCGCTGTTCCACGTCATCATCCCCGAATGTATGCCGGGCATCATCACGGGCGCGATGCTGGCGTTCACCCTCTCGCTGGACGACTTCACCATCAGCTACTTCACGACCTCCCCGCTGGTGCAGAACCTGTCCACGCTGATTTACTCCGCCGCCCGCCGCGGCATCGAGCCGACGCTCAACGCACTGTCGGCGCTCATGTTCGTCGCTCTGCTGGTGCTGCTGCTGATTGTCAACCGCCGCACCGCATCGAATAACGACTAATCCACTATATTTTAAGGAGGAACATCTCTGATGAAAAAGCTGCTTTCCCTGCTGATGCTCCTGTGCCTGACGCTGACCGTCGCCCCCGCCGCCCTCGCGGAAGAGGTCGTCAACGTCTACAACTGGGAGGACTACATTGCACCCGAAGTCCTGACCCTCTTCACCGAAGAGACGGGCATCAAGGTCAACTACATGTGCTTCACCACGAATGAGGACATGATTGTGCAGGTCGAGGCGAACCCCGGTGCGTTCGACGTGTGCTTCCCGTCCGACTACATCATCGAGCGCATGATTGCCAAGGATCTGCTGGCGGAAATCAACTACGACAACGTGCCGAATTTCGAGCAGATTATCGACCAGCTCCGCAATCCCGACTACGACCCGGAGAACAAGTACTCCGTGCCGTATATGTGGGGAACGGTCGGCATCCTGTACAACAAGGACATGATTCCCGAACCCAACCAGTCTTGGAGCATCCTCTGGGACACGCAGTACCAGAAGAACGTGTTCATGCTGGACTCCTACCGCGACAGCATGGGCATCACGCTGAAGTACCTCGGCTATTCCATGAACAGTCGCGAAGTTCCGGAGCTGATGGCAGCGAAGGATAAGCTGATTGAGCAGAAGCAGTCCGGCGTTGTCAAGGCGTATCAGGTGGACGAAACGAAGGACAAGATGGTTGCTGGCGAAGCGGCCCTCGCGCTGATGTGGTCCGGCGACGCACAGTACGCCATTGACCTGAACGACCATCTGGACTATTTCGTGCCCTCTGAAGGCTCGAACATCTGGGTGGACGGCGCGGTCATCCTCAAGTCCGCCCGCAACAAGGAGAACGCCGAGAAGTTCATCAACTTCCTCTGCCGCCCCGACATCGCACAGATGAACTGCGAATACATCTGGTACTCCAGCCCCAACAAGGGCGCGATTGAGCTGATGGGTGAAGAATACGAGAACAACCACGTTCTGAATCCTTCTCAGGAGGTTCAGGATCGCTGCGAATTCTTCCACGACATCGACGACACCTTCCGCAAGATCTATGAAAACCTGTGGATGGAAATCAAGAACACGAAGTAAGAAAAAAAATCGGGAGTTAAGCACGCAAATGAGCGGCTTGACTTCCGATTTTTTTAATGAGCAATGATTGCGTTTGCGCGCCAGTCATTGCTCATTTCTCATTGCTCATTTTACTTTGCCATCATTGCCAGCAGCTTCTCCTTCACCGCCAGCGCCAGTTTCCGATGCTCCTCCGGCATCATATGAATCCCATCCACCTTCGACGGCTGCACAATCTCCTGCGTATTCATCATCTCCACGCCGAGCCACTCACACAAACCCTTCATCAGCGCCGGGAATTTGCGTGATTCTTCTCCCTTCCCGTACAGCGTGTCCCACTCCGCCACATTCTCGCCAATCTCAATCGGCGTCAGTACCAGAATCCGCGGCTTGTTATCCCCGAACAGCGGCACGCTTGCGGGGTACAGCTGGTCGAACGTCTGAATCGTGCGAATCAGCGTGCCGACGCCGTTGACGCTCGCCTGTGCGGTGTGCTCCTTCAGGTCGTTCGTGCCGAGCATGATGATGATGGCGTCCAGCGGGCGCAGGGTGTCCAGCGCGTAGGGCAGCGCGCCCAAGCCGGTCATGAAGTCCTTGCCGGGTTCGGGAAAGACGGTGGTCCTGCCGTTCTGCCCGTTCTCGTGGATGCGCCAGTCCGCGCCAAGTTCGTCCTGCAAAATGCCTGTCCAGCGGGTGTGTTCGTCGTAGCGCTTGCAGGTGCCGGGGATGAAGCCCCAAGTGTTGCTGTCACCGAAGCAAAGAACGTGTTTCATGCAAATTTCCTCCCCTTTTGCAAAAAGGGCGGCATCCCGCGTGAAAAACGAGATGCCGCTCTTGCTTAAATTTCGATAGTCCCCGTGAAGTCGGTGTTAGCGTCGCCAGTCAGCCAGACTTTGCCGTCCTCCTGATAGCGGACGACGAGCGTGCCGCCGGGCAGGCGCACATCAATGTCCGCACCGCGGGTGCAGAAGCCGTTTTCGACTGCCGCGACTGCCACCGCGCACGCGCCCGTGCCGCAGGCCGCCGTTTCGCCGATACCGCGCTCCCATACGCGCATCACGATGTCGTTCTTGTCCACAATCTGGGCGAACGACACGTTCACGCGTTCCGGGAACAGGCTGTCCGTCTCAATCTGCGGCCCCACCTGCTCCAGCGGGATGCGGTTTACATCCTCCACAAAGATAACGACATGCGGATTGCCCATGCTGACGCAGCTGATTTCGCGCTTTTCGCCCGCGAGGAACACGGGGCGCATCATCACGCGGTCGCCGTCGAGCTTGACGGGAATCTTCGCCGGAGCAAACGCCGGGCAGCCCATGTCCACCAGCACGGAGAACACCTGATCTTCGCGGATGAACAGCTTCGCCGTCTTAACGCCGCTGCCAGTCTCGACCGCCATTTCGTCCTTGCGCACATGGCCGTTCTCGTACAGGTACTTGCAGACGCAGCGCAGGGCATTGCCCGCCACCGAGCCTTCCGTGCCGTCGGCATTGAACATGCGCATCTTCGCATCGGCGATGGTCGAGGGCATAATCAGCACAATACCGTCCGAGCCGACACCCGTGCGGCGGTTGGACAAGCGCACAGCCAGCGATTCGGGGCTTTCCACCGTCTGGTCGAAGCAATCGAAGTACAGGTAGTCATTGCCCGTGCCGCGCATCTTGGTGAAAGTCAGCTTCTTGTGCTTGGTGCGCATGTTGTTGATGTCCACCAATTCGACGTTGCCCAGCGAGTAGCGGCTGGTCAGCGCGTTGGCGAGGGCATTCGCCGTGTCAAGGCTGGTGAACAGCGGAATGCCGCGTTCGACCGCCTTGCGGCGCATCCGGACGGATTCCAGCTGCGGCAGACGCCCCTTGTTGGACGTGGAAATGACGTACTGCACCTGCCCCATTTCCAGCATTTTCTCCTGCGCTTCCTTCTTCACGACGGCGGCGTACAGCCCATGCTCCTGCATGACGCGCGCCGTGCCGGGCGTGGCGAAAATGTTGAAGCCGAGCTTGGCAAACTTGCGCGCGCAGTCAATGGCTTCCGGCTTGTCCTTGTCGCGGACGGAGACGAGAATGCCGCCCTGATGGCGCATCTTGTAGCCCGCGGCGACGAGTCCCTTGAAGATGGCTTCCTGCAGGTTCGTGCCGATGCCCAGCACTTCGCCGGTAGACTTCATCTCCGGGCCGAGGTGGGTATCGACATCCGCCAGTTTCTCGAAGGAGAAGCACGGCACCTTGACCGCGTAGTACGGGCTTTGCCGGTACAGCCCCGTGCCGTAGCCCATGTCGCGAATCTTTTCGCCCAGCATCGCGCGGACGGCGAGGTCAACCATCGGCACGCCCGTCACCTTGCTGATATACGGCACGGTGCGGCTGGCGCGCGGGTTCGCCTCAATGACATAGACTTCGTTATGATAGACGATATACTGAATGTTGATAAGCCCCAGCGTACCGAGCTCCAGCGCAATCTGCCGCGTGACCTCAATCAGCCGCTGCGTCATCGCGCCGGTCAGGTTCCACGCCGGATAGACAGCAATGGAGTCGCCGGAGTGGATGCCGGAGCGCTCGACGTGCTCCATGATGCCGGGAATCAGCACGTCCGTGCCGTCGCAAATCGCGTCCGCTTCCGCCTCGATGCCCATCAGGTACTGGTCAATCAGCACCGGGTTCTCGATGCCCTGCGCGAGGATAATGCGCATGTACTCCACAATGTCGCTGTCCTGATAGGCGATAATCATATTCTGACCGCCCAGCACATACGACGGGCGCACCAGCACCGGGTAGCCCAGCTCGTTCGCCGCCGCCACCGCTTCTTCGCTCGTCATGACCGTGCGGCCCTTGGCGCGCTTGATGCCGTACTTCTCCATCGCCGCGTCGAAGCGCTCGCGGTCTTCCGCCGCGTCAATCATATCCGCCGACGTACCCATGATGCGCACGCCCGCCTGCTCCAGCGCGTGAGTCAGCTTAATCGCCGTCTGCCCGCCGAACGCCGCGACGACGCCAACCGGCTTCTCCGTCGCAATCACGCCCAGCACGTCCTCCGCCGTCAGCGGCTCGAAGTACAGGCGGTCAGCGGTATCAAAGTCGGTCGAAACCGTCTCCGGGTTGTTGTTGATCATCACGACATCGTAGCCCGCCTGTTTGAGCATCCACACGCAGTGGACGGACGCATAGTCGAACTCGATGCCCTGACCGATGCGGATCGGGCCGGAACCCAAGACGACGACGCACGGCTTCTTCGGGCGCTCATCGAGGAACTCCTTCGCTTCGTTCTCATCGTCATAGGTTGCGTAGAAGTAAGGTGTTTCCGCCGCGAATTCCGCCGCGCAGGTATCGACCATCTTGTAGACCGGGTCGCGGTGCATCGGCACTTTTTCGCCCGACAGGCGCTCAATCGCCTTGTCCGGATAGCCCATCTTCTTCGCGCGCAGATACGTCTCCGCGTCGATGTTGCCCTCTTTCAGGCGGCATTCCATGTTGTACAGGTTCAGGTACTTATGGAGGAAGAAGTAGTCGATTTTCGTGATTTCGTGCAGCTTTTCCAGCGTCACGCCGCGCGCAATCGCCTCGTACATTGCAAACATGCGCTGGTCGGTGCACTTGCCGATAAGCTCCAGCAGCTCGTCCACGGTGAGATTCGCCATCGACTTCATCCGCAGCGTGTCGCAGCCGATTTCCGCGCCGCGGACCGCCTTCATCAGCGCCTGCTCGACGTTCACGCCAATCGCCATCACCTCGCCGGTCGCCTTCATCTGCGTGCCGAGGGTGCGCTTGCCGTACACGAACTTGTCAAACGGCCACTTCGGGATTTTCGCCACGATGTAGTCCAGCGCCGGCTCGAACGCGGCGCAGGTCTTGCCCGTCACGGCGTTCTTCATTTCATCCAGCGTGTAGCCGATGGCAATCTGCGCGGCGCACTTGGCAATCGGGTAGCCCGTCGCCTTCGACGCAAGGGCGGAGGAACGGCTGACGCGCGGGTTGACCTCGATGACGGCATAGTCGAACGTATCAGGATTGAGCGCGAACTGGCAGTTGCAGCCGCCCTCGACTTCCAGCGCGGTGATGATGTCCAGCGCGGCGCGGCGGAGCATCTGGTACTCCTTGTCCGCCAATGTCAGCGCGGGCGCAACGACGATGGAGTCGCCCGTATGCACGCCGACGGGGTCGATGTTCTCCATCGAGCAGACGGCAATCACGTTGCCGAGCTTGTCGCGCATGACCTCGAATTCGATTTCCTTCCAGCCGGAAATGCACTTCTCGACCAGAATCTGCGTAATCGGCGACAGACGCAAGCCGTTCTCGGCGATTTCCGCCAGTTCCGCTTCATCTTGGCAGATGCCGCCGCCCGAACCGCCCAGCGTATACGCCGGACGCACAATCACGGGGTAGCCGATGGTCTTGGCGAACGCGAGCGCATCCTCCACCGTCTCGACCACTTCGGACGGAATGACGGGCTGGTGGATGGAAAGCATCGTGTCCTTGAACTGCTGGCGGTCTTCCGCCTTTTCAATCGTCTCGCACTTGGCGCCGAGCAGCTTCACGCCGTGCTGTTCAAGGAAGCCCTCTTTCGCCAGCTGCATGGAGAGGGTCAGACCGCTCTGCCCGCCCAGCGTGGACAGCAGGGAGTCCGGCTTTTCCTTGAGGATGATGCGGCGCAGGGTTTCCAGCGTCAGCGGCTCAATGTAGATATGGTCAGCCGAGGAATGGTCGGTCATGATGGTCGCGGGGTTCGGGTTGACCAGCACGACTTCCAGCCCCGCGTCCTTCAAGGCGCGGCACGCCTGCGAACCGGCGTAGTCAAATTCGGCAGCCTGACCAATCACAATCGGGCCGGAACCGATAATCATTACTTTGTGCAGATCGGGATTCAGCGGCATTCCTTATTCCCTCCCATCATGGCAATAAAGCGGTCGAACAGGAAGCGGGTGTCAAGCGGGCCGCCGCACGCTTCCGGGTGGAACTGGACGGAGAACGCGGGCATATCGGTATAATCAACGCCCTCGCAGGTGCCGTCGTTGCCGTTGACAAAACGCAGGGACGCGTTTTCCGGCAGCGTGTCGCAGTCCACCGCATAGCCGTGGTTCTGGCTCGTCATGTAGGACAGCCCGGTCTTGACGTCCTTTGCGGGCTGATTTGCGCCGCGGTGGCCGTACTTCAGCTTGACGGTCTTTGCGCCCTGGCTGAGCGCCAGCAGCTGATGCCCCAGGCAGATGCCGAAGGTAGGGATGCGGTGGCGCATGAGTTCGCGCAGGTTCGCAATCACGGCGGTGTTATCCGCCGGGTCGCCGGGGCCGTTGGACAGCATCAGTCCGTCGGGATTCAGGTTCAGGATTTCCTGCGCCGTCGCGCTCGCCGGAACAACCGTGACCGCACAGCCGCGCTTTTCAAGTTCGCGCTGGATGTTCGCCTTTGCGCCGAAGTCCCAGAGGACGACGTTGTGGATTCCCCGCTTCTTCGCGGGCTGAACGCCGTCGCACGTCACGTCCTGAATCGACGGATGGAACGGCAGCACCTTCAATTGCGCGCAGATTTCCTCCGGATTCTCCGGCTTCTCGGTCAGCAGCGCGGCATTCATCACGCCCGCATTGCGGATAACGCGGGTCAGCGCGCGGGTGTCCACCCCCGTCAGGCAGGGAATGCCCTGCGCTTTGAGGTAATCATCGAGCTTGCCTTGGCAGCGGAAGTTGCTCGGCTCATCGCAGAGTTCCCGGACGATATACGCGGACAGGCGCGGGCGCGGCGACTCGAAGTCCTCCGGAATCACGCCGTAGTTGCCAATGGTCGGGAACGTCTGAATGACGATTTCCCCTTCGTAGGACGGGTCGGTCAGGGTTTCCAGATAGCCTGTCATCGCCGTGGTGAACACCAGCTCCGCCATGACCGGCTTCGCAGCGCCCATCAGCGTGCCTTCGTAAAGCTGACCGTTGGCCAGCAGCAGATAGCCCTTCATGCTCGTTTCCTCCATTTTTCTATTGGGGCAAAAACCGCGTGTTGCTTACCAGTCTTTCTTGTCCGCCATAACAGCAACCATGACTGCCTTCTGCGCGTGCAGGCGGTTCTCCGCCTCGTCGAAAATCTGGTCGGCGTGGGATTCAAACACATCCGCCGTGATTTCCTCGCCGCGGTGCGCGGGCAGGCAGTGCTGCACCATGCAGCCCAGATGCGCCTTCGCCAGCAGCTCCGCGTTAATCTGATAGCCGCGGAACGCCTTCTCGCGCACCGCCTTTTCTTCCTCCTGCCCCATCGAAGCCCACACGTCAGTGAAAATGACGTCCGCATCCTTCGCCGCTTCTTCCGGGCTTTCGGTCATGAAGAACTTGCCGGGGTACTGCTCGGTGAACGAGAGCACCTGCGCGTCCGGCTGATATGCCTTCGGGCAGGCGATGGACACATGCGCGCCCATTTTGAGGAAGCCGACAATCAGCGAATTGGCCACGTTGTTGCCGTCGCCGATGTAGCACATATTCAGCCCCTCAATGCGCCCCTTGTACTCACGCACGGTCTGCAAATCCGCCAGCACTTGGCAGGGGTGGCAGAAGTCCGTCAAGCCATTGATAATCGGGATGCTGCCCACGCGCGCCAGCGTTTCCACTTCTTCCTGCGCAAAGGTGCGAATCATGATGCCGTCCAGATAGCGGCTCAGGACGCGCGCGGTGTCCTCCACCGGTTCGCCGCGGCCAATTTGCAGATCGCGGCTGGACAGGAACAGCGCATGACCGCCCAGCTGGTACATGCCCGTCTCAAAGCTGACGCGCGTGCGGGTCGAGGACTTCTCAAAAATCATGCCCAGCGTTTTGCCTTTGAGGATGTGGTGCTCCACGCCGGCTTTGGTTTCCGCCTTCAGGCGGTCAGCGAGGTCAAGCAGCTCCGTGATTTCTTCCTTGCTCAGGTCGAGGAGCTTCAGCAGATGCTTCATGGGAATTCCCTCCATCATTATTCGCGGATGTTGCGGTGAACCAGAGAAACTGTATATTGATGCACAATTCATGTATACGCATCATGGTTTCTTTCGTTTTCCCGCCCGAACCGAGGCGCACCGAAATGTGTCGGGTTCAGGGGAAACAACCAGATTCTGGTGAAACTTAGGCACACGAAAATCGGCGCGTCAGCACACCTGCCGAACATTATAGCATAGAATAGCAGCGAGGGCAAGGGATGAAACCACTGCCCGGCGCATAAATTTTGAATGGTGGGCGCAAAACCCGCCGAAAAGTGCAAACAGGAGGGAAACAGGCATGGAACAGCAAGGTCGCAGAGCCATCGGGCGCGTCTGTCCGCGCGGGGCGGAGAGCTACACTTGGCAGGAGGGCGACACCGCCGAGCGTATCGCCCGTACATACGCCACCACCGTGCAGGCGCTGCAGGTCATCAATCCCGGCGTCGATTTCGCCACGTTGACCGCCGGGGAGGAAATCTGTCTGCCCAATTTCATCTATACCTGCATCAGCGGTCAGCCGTATGTGGTTGAAGACGGCGACACGTTCGCGTCGATTGCCGCGCGGCTGGACATTACGACCTTCGAACTCGCCGAGCGGAATCCCGGCGTGTCACAGAACAATCTCACAGTCGGACAGGTGCTGTGTGTTCCGGCAAAAGCGGACGGCGCCGACGACGCGCAGACGCCCGCCATCCCCCTGCCGGACGACGGTGAGTACCCTGCCCTGCCCGATGACAGCCAGACGCCCGTGATTCCCCTGCCGGACGACGGCGAATATCCCGCCCTGCCTGATACGCCGACCCGTGTCTGTCCGTCAGGATATACGCTGTCCGCGGTGCAGTCGGGGCAGAGTTACGCGGATTTGCTGGTGCAGCACAACGTCAGCTATCGGGCGATGCGCAGCGCGAATCCGCAATTGATGCCGGGCTACCTGATTGCGGGCACTGCGTACTGTGCGCCGCCGTCCGGCACGCGGCAGACGTGCGCCGGCTTGCGCTCGTACACCATTCAGCCGAGGGAGACGCTGGACACGCTGGCGGTGCGCTTTCGGACGACGCGGGGGCGGCTGCTCTCGCTGAACCCGACGCTGCTGCCCAGTGACTTCTCGTCGGGAACGGTGATTTGCATCGGCTAAACGGTGATTTGCATCGGCTAAGCAAAAAGGGCAAGGATGCGTTCTGCACCCCTGCCCTGCTTATAGCGTTAGTTCTGATAGCAAATCCCCTGCTGCTTTTTCAGTTCATACGACACGACTTCGCTGCCGTCCAAATCCGCCTTGTGCATGTCCACCGCGCAAATCTGCTGGTTGCCGTAGGTCGTGTAGTAGTAGACCCCCGTATCGGCGTTGCAGCAGCTTGTGTACACCGTGATCTCATACCCATGCGGCAGGTGGGCGCAACCGCGCGGGTGCGCCACGCCGCCTAAAATGTGGAAGAACTGCCCGACACTCTCCTCCTCGCTGTCCCCGGAGACGGAGTTGTTCGTCAGGAACGCCGCGCGGACGAACCGCGACCACGGCGACCAGTCGCCCGGCAAGCCAATCGCGCCCGTGCAGCGTCCGCCCACCTTCAGCGGCAGCGTGGGCGCAAAGCGATTCACCGGCTCTTCCGGTGAAAGCGCCTGATAGTGCGCCAGATTTTCCAATTGCAATGGCAGCGGCGGCTCGTTCGTCATCACGTTCGACCAGTTGTCGTAGACGTGCAGCCCGTCCGCCATCGACTCGACGACGATGCAGCCCTCGCGGTCGTCAATCATCCAGTGCAGCGGCGACGGCGGGAGCTGCTCGCTGAAGCCGTCGCGGGTGATGTTCAGGCGCTGGAGCAGCGTTTTCGCCTCTTGGACGCTTTCGCACTGCCCCAGAATGTACGGAATCAGCTCAAAGCTGGCGATGTTCGCGCAATCCGGCTTCACGTCGTGATACACGGCACTCGCGGGGAAGTTCAGCCCCGCCATGCTCAAGCCCTTCTCGTTCGTCGCTTCATAATACAAAGGCATTCCGCCGACGACGAACGCCATGCCAATCATGGCGAAATGGTGGCTGTTCGTCCCCTCGTGCCGGAAATGGAACGGATAGCGCCGCGGCGTGATGGCAACGGTCTCCTGATAGCTGTACTCCAAGTCAAGGTTTCTGCCGAAATAGTGGTCGCGCGTGGTCAGGCGAATCGCGGTACACATGATGCTTATCCTCCTTCTGCTGATGAGGGTAGTATAGCCCGAAATGCGCGTTTGCACAAGCGGTTTCGCCGCTTCTTGCGGAATTTTCCAGCCATCAGCGGCGGATTTTCGCCTGATGCGCGAATTTTGCATTTTCGTCCGCAATGTTCATGCTGAGTACACACGAATCCGCTACAATGTGCATAAGAATCGACAGAAGGAAGGCTTTCCTCATGGTGGAAAAAGTACTGGTATGCCTGCTGGCGGGCTTAGGCGCTGGCTTAGGCACGGGATTCGCGGGCATGAGCGCCGCGGCGGTCATCAGCCCGATGCTGATTACGTTCTTGGGCATGGAGCCGTATGAGGCGGTCGGCATTGCGCTGGCGAGCGACGTGCTGGCGAGTGCCGCAAGCGCGTGGACATACGGCAAAAACAAGAATCTCGACATTCGCAACGGCTTGCTGATGATGGCGGCGGTGCTGGCGTTCACGGTCGTAGGCAGCTACGTCGCAAGCCTTGTGCCGAGCCGAACGATGGGCAGCTTCAGCGTATTGATGACGATGCTACTGGGCATCAAGTTCATCATCCGCCCGGTGATGACGACGCGCGAAGCCATGCAGAACGTGAGCAAAAAGAAGCGCATGGTGCAGTCGATCGTCTGCGGCGCGTTCATCGGCATGATTTGCGGCTTCGTCGGCGCGGGCGGCGGCATGATGATGCTGCTGATTTTGACCTCCGTCATGGGCTACGAGCTGAAAACCGCCGTTGGCACAAGCGTGTTCATCATGGCGTTCACGGCGCTGACGGGCGCGGTCAGCCACTTCACCATCGGCGGATTGCCGGACGGATGGGTGCTGGCGCTGTGCATGGCGTTCACGCTGCTGTTCGCGCAGATTGCCGCGAAAATTGCGAACAAATCGAAGCCGGAGACGCTCAACCGGGTGGTCGGCGTGGTTTTGGTGGTGCTGGGCGTTGTGATTCTGGCAGTGCAGTATCTGAAGTAAGTGCAGATTACAAAAAGACATGCTTGACTTTCAACATCAGGCATGTCTTTTTTGCTGCTCCAGCCGCGTCTGCGGACGCGAAACCTTCTGCGACAAAGCACGCAATTATAGGAAGTGAAATCATCCGCATTCAAAAAAGCCCGAACCATCGCTGATTCGGGCTTCTTTTTGCCTTAGTTCATCGGCACATACTCAAAGTCGATTTCAATCGTCTTGATTTCGGCGATGACAGCATCGTTGCGGTTGATGGGGGTCGGCGTTGCGCCGGCGAGGTTGCCGCCGGGCAGACGCGCGGTCTTCGGCACGCTCGTCACCCATTCGTTGTACAGATTCACGCGCGTGCACACGCCGTCGTCAGAGGTCGTGTAGGCGCGGCCCTTCAGGCGGTAGATTTCGCCGTTGATGCGCACTTCCTTGATGTTAACGAGGTAGTTCGGGTACAGCACTTCGCCGTTGCTGATGCCGATGGCGGCAAACGCGACGGACGCGGAGTAACCCTGCGCCGTGCCGGTGAAATCCAGCCCAACAGTGTACTTGCCTTCGCCCGTGATGATGGCGTTGGTCGCGACAAGTCCCTCGGAGATGGTGTCCGCGTTGTAGGTATCGCCGACGCTGTGGGTGAGCGCCCAGCTGCCGTCGTTCCACATAATCCACGCCAGCGCGGTCTGGTCATCCACGACCACGGCATCTTGCTGGAAGGTCACGGGGGCTTCCGCTGCAGCAGCCGCTGCTTCCGCCGCAACAGCCGCCTGCACATCCGCATAATCCTGACCTTCTTCGTTCGCCTGACGCTTCTCCTGATACATCGCCAGAATATCGTCATCCGCGAAGGTCTGGGACACACGCTTGTACAGCCCGCTGCAATCCCACAGGCAGTTCGTCAGGTTGTACTTGGTGCAGGCGTCAAGGAACGCCGTGTGGTACGCCAGCGTGTTGTCCTTCAGCCCGTCGCTGCACGGCAGCGCGCCGTATTCGCCGATGACCACGCCGTAGCCCGCCTCGGTGAATTTCGTCATCTTCGCCAGCTGCTGATCCATGTACTCATAGTCGCTCACTTTGCCCCACTTGGTGGCGCTCGCCGCGCTGGACGCGCCGCAGTACGACCACGGATCATAGTAGTGGACAGAAACCATCAGCTTGCTGACCGCCGTGTCCTTGGGCATCTGGAAGCGGTCGTCGCAGGTCTGGTCAATGTTGGTGCCGTAACCCGCAATCAGCAGGAAGCGGGTCGCGTTGTTGCCGCCCGTTGCGCGGACAACATCCACAAACGTCTGGTTGATTTCGTTCGTCAGCGCATACCGCTCATCGTCGTTCAGGTAGGTAACGACGGAATCGGAGCAGTACAGCGCGGAATTCTCGTCAAAACGGGTGCCGAGTTCCTCGTTTGCGCTCTCGAAAATCAGGTAATCGGAGTAATCACGGAAGCGTTCGGCAATCTGCTGCCACATGCCCTTGTAGGCTTCCATGGCCAGTGCGCGGGTTTCGGCGCTTTCCGAACCGAACATGCCATACCAGCCGCCATCCCAATGGTCATTGACGATGACGTACATGCCCGCCTTGCGCGCATAGCGGACAACTTCCTCCACGCGGTCCATGTAGTCGGCGTCGATGGTGTAGTCGCCTTCGTAGAGGTGGGTGGCGTTGGTCATCCAAGCCACGGGAATGCGGATGGTGTCAAAGCCCGCCGCCTTCATGCCGTCAATCATGGCCTGCGTCGTTTTCGGCTGACCCCAGTGCGTCTCATAGCTAAGGGGCGTGTTCGTCTTGATGCCGACGTTGTTGTCGCAGGCTTCCAGGGTGTTGCCGAGGTTGATGCCGTTGCCCATCAGGCGGGTAGCCTCCAGCGCCGTCAAGCCCTCGCGCATCACGCCGTTATCCACCGCTTCCGCCTCTTCCGCCGACCCTACGCAGGGAATCAGCATCAGCACCGCCAGCATCAGGCTGAACAGGTGCAGGAACCGCTTCTTCATATCCATCGTTCCTTTCTTCTGCGTATTTGACCGCAGTTTCCTTTTAATTATAGCATCAGCGAAATCGTTTTGTCAATGGATATTTGTCTGTCTATCCATATTTTCGTGCCATATCTGCCAAGTTTCCGGTGGATTTTCATCGTAGTTTGCGAAAAAACGGTTTCGTATCGAAAATTGGTTTTCGTTCGACTATTATCTATTGATTTGAAGAAAAAAACAGCCTCCCGGCACAATCCATGTCGGGAGGTTGCTTTGGACGGGTTGATTACTCAATCGTCAGGTAGAGCGCCAGATTTTCCGCCGTCGCGGGCACGAAAGTCGCATCCACCTTTTCGTTCTGCGCGTTGATGACCGCGGTGAAGGCATCTTCATCCGCCGCTTCGCCGTTCACGAAATAGACGACGTTTCCGTTTTCATCCAGCTTGCTTTCCGCCAGCACATTGTACTGCGCATCGCGGTTCTCGTCCTTGTAGAAGGTCGCCACGCCGGATTCCGCCGCGCTGCTGCTGAAGGAGAAGGAGCCATCTTCCTTCAGGCCAATCATCGCGCGGTAGTAGCAGCCGTACGCACAGATGACTTCATCGGCGCTGGTCAGCACCAGATAGCCCAGCGCTTCGCCGTTCACGGTCACATTCAACACCACGTCGAGCTTGCCGTCGCCATCCACATCCAGCACAGCGAAGGAATCATAGCCCGCGCCCTCGGTGAACTCGTCGTTCAGGGCATCCTGCAGGGTCTTGTTCGTCTTGTCGGAGGGAACATAGACCTCGCTGCCGCCGTTCAGCACAGCCGCAATCGCCGGCAGATCCGCCGGGTCGCCCACCATATCCGCAACGGGGCTGGCAACAGGGCTGGCGACCGTGCTGGCAACGGGACTCGCGGTTTCCGCCACGGCAAACGCGCACAGCATCATGGACAGCGCCATCATGATTGCAAGGAACTTCTTCATGTTCATTTTTCCTCTCTTTCTTTTCCTAAATATTTTCGCTGCGGAGAGCCGCCGCGAAAGTTTCGTTCCATTCTTTAGGAACAGAAGGGAGTATATCACATTTTTGTCCAATTGTCGATAGCGAATTGTAAACTCTATGCGAAAAAATGGTCATAATTTGTCCTTATTCTGCATATCATTCGCTTTTATTCTGTTTTCTTTCATATTCGGCAAAAAAGATGCGGATGAGGCGCTTTTTTCACCTCGTCCGCATTCTTTTCATTTCCGACTTTACCCCAGCAGCATCCGGTCGTTGTTGATTTCGCTGCCGCTTGCTTTTTCAAACATCACCAGCAGGTCTTCGACGCGAATGCGCTTCTTCGTTTCCGCGTCGATATCGAGGATGATTTTGCCCTCATGCATCATGATGGTGCGGTTGCCGTACTCCAGCGCGTCTTTCATGTTATGCGTCACCATCATGGCCGTCAGATGGTTTTCCGCAATGATTTTCTGCGTCAGCGTCAGCACGTTTTTCGCCGTTTTGGGGTCAAGGGCGGCAGTGTGCTCATCCAGCAGGAGGAGTTTCGGCTGCTTGATGGTCGCCATCAGCAGCGTCAGCGCCTGCCTCTGTCCGCCGGAAAGCAGACCGACCTTGCTGCTCATGCGGTTTTCCAGCCCCAGCCCCAGCGTCGCCAGCTTTTCGCGGTACTCGTCGCGTTCCTTCGCCGTGATGCCCCAGCGGAGCGTCCGCCCCTGCCCGCGGCGATACGCCAGCGCGAGGTTCTCCTCAATGTTCATCGTTGCCGCCGTGCCGTTCATCGGGTCTTGGAACACGCGCCCGAGATACTTCGCGCGCTTGTATTCCGGCAGGTGCGTCACATCCGCACCATCAATGACGATGCTGCCGCGGTCCACCATAAACGTGCCTGCGACGGCGTTGAGCGTCGTGGATTTGCCCGCGCCGTTGCCGCCAATCATCGTGACGAAATCACCTTCCGCCAGATGGAGGTCAACATCCGCCAATGCACGCTTCTCGGTAATCAAGCCGGGATTGAAGGTCTTTGCAATATGATTGATATCAAGCATTCTGCTTCTCCCCCTTTCGAGCGCTGCGGGCGGTAAAAAGCTGGCTCTTCCAGTGCGGCACGGCGAGGAACATCGCCACAACCAGCGCCGTGAGCAGCTTCAGGTAGTTTGTGGGCAGACCCAGCCACAGCACCACCTGCATGACGATGTAGTAAATGATGGCGCCGATGGACACGGCGATGAGCTTCGTGGCAAAATTGCGGAAAATCTTGCCAAACAGCACTTCGCCGATGATAACCGCCGCCAAGCCGATAACAATCGCGCCGCGCCCCATGCTGACATCCGCATAGCCCTGATACTGCGTCAGCAGCGCGCCGGAGAGCGCCACCAAGCCGTTGGACAGCATCAGCCCGACGACCTTCGCGCGCCCGGTGTTGATGCCCTGTGCGCGCGCCATGTTGACGTTTGCGCCCGTTGCGCGCAGTGCACAGCCATACTCCGTGCCGAAGAACCAGTACAGCAGCGCAATCACTGCCGCGGTAATAATGAGCAGCAGCAGAATTGGGTTGTCAAGCGAAAAATTGCGCACGTTGCGCAGGGACACCAGCAGGTCATACTTATTCGCATTCACCGCCGTGTTCGCCTTGTTGCTCATGATGCCAAGGTTGATGGAATAGAGCGCAAGCTGCGTCAGAATGCCCGATAGGATGGCAGGAATCCCCATCCATGTGTGGAACACGCCCGTCACCAAGCCCGTCAGCATCCCGACGACGAACGCCGCCACCAGCGCCACCCACGCGTTGCAGCCGCTGATGATGAGCACCGCCGCGACCGCGCCGCCAGTGGCGATGGAGCCGTCCACCGTCAAGTCCGCCACGTCCAGAATGCGGTAAGTAATGTAGACGCCAATGGCCATAATGCCCCATATGACGCCCTGAGAAACCGCGCCGGGCAAGGCGTTGAGCAGCTTCATAATTTCCACGGAATCTTCCTCCTACTATAACGCAAGCGAAGCCGTAAGGCGAAATGCCCTATGGCTTCGCAAAATGTATCGATTGATTAGTCCATCGGGACGTAGTCGTCCGGGACGGTGATGCCCAGCGCTTCGCAGTTTGCAGCATTGTACTTCTTGGTGAACTGAGGTGCGAAAGCAATCGGCATGGTGGAAACATCCGCGCCGTTCACGAGGATTTCATACGCCATTTCGCCCGTTTTGTAGCCGAGGTCATAGTAGCTGATGGTCAGCGTCGCGGCACCGCAGCCGCGGCAAATGCCTTCCTCACCCGCGATGACCGGCACTTTCGCCGGCACGACGACGTTGGCAATCGTTTCGCTGTAGGCAGCGGCGGTGTTGTCCGTCGGGATGTAGAGCACGTCGCATTCAGTCGCCTGCTGCGCCATGGACGCAACGTCGTTGGAGTCGGTGAAAGCGTATTCCTTGCAGGTGATGCCCTTCGCTTCCAGCTCCGCCTTCACAACGCCAATCTGATAGGCGCTGTTCGCTTCCGCCGAGCAGTAGAGCAGCGCAACCGTCTTTGCTTCCGGGAACAGCTCCACAATCATGTTCGCCTGACCGTCCAGCGGGGCGAGGTCGCTCGTGCCGGAAACGTTGATTTCGGTGTAGCCCTTCCAGTCGCTGATTTCCAGCGCCGTGCCGTAGTGGGAAATCGACGTGCCGAGAATCGGAATATCCGCCGTCGCGCTGACAGCCGCCTGAAGCGCGGGCGTCGCGTTCGCCATAATCAGGTCAACCTCCGCCGCCACAAAGCCATTGGCAATCATGGCGCAGGAAGCCGTATCACCCGAAGCGTTCTGCTCATCAAAAACAACCTTGTCGCCAAGCTTCTCCGTCAGCGCGTCGCGGAAACCCTTGGTCGCCGCGTCCAGCGCCTCATGCTGCACCAGCTGCAAAATGCCGACGTGATACGTCTTTTCTTCCGCGCTCGCCATCGTCAGGCAGGTCAGCGCCATACACAGCGCCAGCAAAACCGCAAACATCTTCTTCATACAGGGAAACCTCCTTCAAATACTACTCGCTTCCGCAAAAGCCGAAGCGTTTCTACATGGAAAAGTGTACCGTATCCTTCGCCGCGTGTCAAGACCGGGAAGCGGAAAGGACAAAAAGAAAACAAAACAAAAAAAACAATGCGGAACGCGGAATTTGTCATTTTCCTTGGGCAACACCGCACAAATGAGGTGGTCGGCTGGCGAATGGATTTTTCGTCAGATGC
>ERZ1027047.390-NODE-390-length-24021-cov-8.595969_pt1 | contig 24021 bp, 14 predicted proteins | sample MGYA00519286_ERZ1027047 | MGnify/ENA primary metagenome ERZ1027047 (study PRJEB26926, sample SAMN06164592) | human gut metagenome | biome: ENVO:00009003; feature: ENVO:2100002; material: ENVO:00002003 | host: Homo sapiens | place: USA | collected 2012 ... | reverse complement strand
CCCAAGCAGCGCTTGCCGGAAGCATTGACTACTACAAGGCGGTGCAGTTCTTCTTCTACACCCAGTGGAACGCCCTGAAGGCTTACGCCAACGGCAAGGGCGTCCGTCTGGTGGGCGATATTCCCATCTATGTCAGCCCGGATTCCAGCGATCTGTGGACCCACCCGGAACTGTTCCAGACCGATGGCCAGATGCACCTGACGCAGGTTGCCGGATGCCCGCCGGATGCCTTTGCAGCGGATGGTCAGCTATGGGGCAATCCGCTGTACGACTGGCCTGTTCACAAGGCCACCGGCTTTGCGTGGTGGAAGCAGCGCATGAAGCACGCCACCTCCATTTACGATGTGGTGCGCATCGACCACTTCCGCGGCTTCGATGAGTATTTCTCCATCCCCTACGGCAGCGAAACTGCGGCGGAGGGCCACTGGGAGAAGGGCCCCGGAATCGAGCTGTTCCGCGCCGTGGAGCAGGCATTGGGCAAGCGGGAGATCATTGCAGAGGATCTTGGCTATATGAGCGAGACGGTCCGTCAGCTGGTGCGGGACAGCGGTTTCCCCGGCATGAAGGTGTTGGAATTTGCCTTTGACTCCCGCGACACCGGCAGTGCCAGCGACTATCTGCCCCACAACTACCCGGTGAACAGCGTGGCCTATACCGGCACCCACGACAACGAGACGCTGGTGTCGTGGTACCAGACCATCACCGATGCCGAGCGTGCCATGGTGCGGGACTACCTGTACGACTACGCCACCCCGGAAGAGCAGCTCTATAAAAGCATGATCGCACTGATCCTGCGCAGCGCAGCGGCAACCTGCATCGTTCCCATGCAGGACTGGCTGGGGCTGGACAATTCTGCCCGCATCAATCAGCCCTCCACCGTGGGCCAGAACTGGCGCTGGCGGCTGAAAAAGACCCAGCTGACCAAGAAGCTTCAAAAGGAGATCTGCCTGCTGACCACCCGCTATGGGCGGAAAAACTGGGTGTGACCGCACACGGCATAGCGCTGCAATGCCGCATTGACAGGCGCTGCTTTGGAAAATCGCGGTCATAAAATCAAAGGGGCTGCTGCAAAATACAGCACTCTTTGGTTTGACGATATTACGCGATAATTCAAACCGAGATCTCACATAAAGAAAAGCAAGTGCAACACTTTTTCTCGAAAACCAAAATTTTTGATGGAGAGGGGATGCACTTGCTTTTTATATTTTCCGCAGATTTTTAAATGGGCTCTATCCCCTGAGCGAAGCCATGCAGACCGTGGATTAAAATATTTTCGCTTATTGGCAGAGGCGGCTGTTGATATATGCCGCCCTTTCTTGTATACTGTTCTTATTGTATCTGTTTTTTCACAACCTCAGCTTACAACAAAAAATGAGATAGGCAACCCCTTCGGGAAAGTCTATCTCTTTTTTTCGTTGGGGCTATTTTGCAACAGCCCCCTGTTTTTGCTGATACTGCGCGATTTTTATAAGCCATCCTCCGGCAGCAGAAAATCGATTTTCATACTCCTATTACAATCGAGCTCTTTTATAAATATTGGATCAGCAGCGTCATTTTTGCGGTTTCCTGCCCCGCATTGACATAGCGGTGCGGAACTGATGCATCGAAATATGCTTCTGGTCCACCTTGTTTAACGATCTCACATAAAAAAGGAGAATACACTATGGAACATCTTTATGAAAAAGCACTGGAAAGTGCAGAGTACATCAAGGCACACACCACCAAACGCCCAAAGGTGGCGGTGGTGCTGGGGTCCGGGCTGGGAAACCTGACCGCAGACTTTACCGACACAGAGGAGCTGCCCTACAAGGACATCCCCAACTTCCCGGTATCCACAGTGGCAGGGCACAAAGGCGCTTTGCTGGCAGGCAGACTGGGCAAAAAAGAAGTCTATGCTTTGGAAGGCCGCTTCCACTTTTATGAGGGCTACAGCATGAAGGAGGTCTGCTACCCCTTCTATGTCCTCAAGCTGCTGGGCGTGGAGCAGGTGGTGCTGACTAATGCCTGCGGCGGCATCAACCGGGACTTTGCTCCCGGCACCCTGATGCTCATCACCGACTTCATCAACATGATGGGCACGAATCCCCTCATCGGCCCCAACGATGAACGGTTCGGCCCCCGGTTTCCGGACATGACCGAGCCCTACAATCTGGAACTGCAGGAGCTTGCCAAGCACACCGCTGAGGAAATGGGCATCGACTACAAGGAGGGTACCTATCTGGGATTCATGGGACCCTGCTACGAGACCGCTGCGGAGATCCGCGCCTTTGCAGGCATGGGCGCAGATGCCGTGGGCATGAGTACCGTACCGGAAACGATGGTCTGCAATTATATGGGAATGAAGGTGCTTGCGGTCAGCTGCATCACCAATATGGCCACCGGCATCCAGACCGTGAAGCACAGCCATGCCCGCGTGCTGGAAATTGCCAATCAGGCGGGAGATACCATGTGCCGCTGGCTTGGCGCCGTCATCCAGAAAATGTAAAAACGGCCAGAATCCTCACCTTCCTGATTGCAGGCTATCTGATCTGCAAGACCTACCGTGAACTGAACGGGAAAGGAGAACTCTAATGGAAAAACACATCATCACCATCAGCCGGGAATTTGGCAGCGGCGGCAGGACCATCGGCAAGCTGGTGGCAGAGCATCTGGGCATCCAGTGCTACGACGCCGAACTGATCCAGAAGCTGGCTGTCGAAAGCGGCTTTGACGAGAGCTACATCAAGGAGGCCGGAGAGTACACTCCCGGCGGCTTCCTCGCCTCTGCCTTCACTGACCGCAGCTTCGGCCCCACCAACTCCTCCCTGTTTCAGCCGCTGGCTGCGGCCGTCGTCGTTGCTGTTCAAGTCCTCTTATCCGCGGTTACTGCTAAAGAGAAACTGCCATGTAAAACAAAAAAGACAGTGGACAGTCTGCCTCCCGGTAGACATTCCTACGGGCTGGGAACCGCAGGCTAAGCAACAGCCCACTGGGCTGATTGCTTACGGCGCTGCGCGCCGCCGCCTTGTTCAAGTCCTCTTATCCGCGGTTACTGCTAAAGGGAAACTGCCGTGTAAAACAAAAAAGACAGCTATCAAAAGCTGTCTTCCTTGTGGTGCAGTTACGCAATCAAAATCCGAACCATTTCCCTTTGCTTTGGATTCCTCTACTTTTTCAAAAGGAATGGTCTGTGTACCCTCTTTATAGTTAAAGGTAATCAAAACCTTATCGTCATACAGGTAAATCGCATTGATGAAGGTATCCACCAGAGCCTGCCGCTGGTCTTTCAGGCTCATATCCAGCTTACGGAACCGCAGCAACCAAAAGCGAATGAACTCCTCCGTGACCTTGGGCTTCGCCAGCTTTTCTTCCGCAATGCGGGCTTCAAGCTCACGCTTGGTTTCTTCCAGCTGCTCTAGCCGCTCCTTGGTGGAACTGGTCAGGATACCGGCCTGAATCGCATTCAGCATATTCTGAATACCAGATTCCGCATCACGGAGCTGCTTTTCATAAAGGGGAATGTTGGTGTTCTCCTTGTTTTGCAGCTCCATCACCTTGGCGATGATGGATTCCATAGCGGCATCGTCCTTGACAAGCTGCATGGTCTGGTTCACCACCAGATCTTCCAGCCACTGTTTGCGGACGGTCTTTTTCTTGCAGCCCTTGTGCTTTTTGGCAGTGGCACATTTATAGTAGCGGTGGACTTCGCCTGTCCGGCTCGTACCACTTTCGCCAAACATCAGCGCACCGCAGCAGCCGCAGTGCAGCTTGGTTGTCAGCAGGTAATCATCCTCTGCCTTTCTCCGGGCAGGGGCTTTCTTATTTTTGGCAATCTTCTCCTGCACATCATTGAAAAGCTCCGTGGTCACAATGGAGGGAATCGCATCGGGAATCAGGATGTCACGATATTTCAACTCACCAATATAGCGGCGGTTGCTCAGCATGTGTTGGATGGTGTTGAAAGTCATCGGCCCGCCGCGCTGGTTCTTGATTCCTTTCTCGTTCAGCCAGTCCCGGATCTCCCGCATGGTCTGACCATCGTTGTACCGCTGAAAGGTTTCAGCTACAAAAGGTGCGGTCAATGGGTCGATCTCAAAACGGCGGTCGGCATTGATGGTGTACCCGAATGGAATCGCACCACCGGTAAACTTGCCTTTGAGGGCATTTTCCGTCATGCCGCGAATGACCTTTTCGGACAGATCAGCGGAGTAATACTCGGCATAACCTTCCAGAACCGATTCCAGAATGATACCTTCCGGGCCATCCGAAATGATCTCGGTGGCAGACATAAGCTTGACACCATTCTTTTTCAGCTGGGTCTTATACCGGGCACTGTCGTAGCGGTTTCGGGCAAAGCGGTCCAGTTTCCAGACCAGCACGATATCAAACAGCTTTTTGTCGCTGTCTTTTATCATCTGCTGAAACTCCGGGCGGTTGTCTGTCTTGGCAGAGATGGCACGGTCAATGTAGTGCTTGACGATGGTGATGCCGTTCTTTTCCGCATAGGCCGTGCACTCCCGGATCTGGCCTTCGATGGATTCTTCACGCTGGTTGTCACTGGAATAGCGGGCGTAGATCACAGCGGTCATGGCAGGCACCTCACTTTACACATCATTGAACGGTGGAGTGTTCTTTTAAAGCAATGTTTCGTATAATGGATATACCACATTTTACAGATGATTGCAAGCTTTTTATACGCTTTTCACGAGATTCAGTAAAAAAAACATGAACTCCTATGAAAGCAAAATATTCACATTCCATGGTTCTATGAAGGTGTCCGGAGCAATTGTGTCATTTTGACACAATTCCTTATTTCTCCATAAACCATAAAAATTCAACTTTTTAATGCAGCAGCTACAACGTTGGATTGCATATCGCAAATATACTATTTGAATATTGCGCTGATTTTTGTCTTGTTACGGTTTCGCAATAAGACCAAAGTGGTGGGTATCACGATGATACCCACCACTTTAGCCAAGTAAATTTTTATTTTTGAATCGTAAAACGGAACGAGGTTCCCTTCTCCACCGCAAAGCAGGCGTCTGCATGGGGCTTTGCGCCCCAGCTGTTGTCGCCGCCCACGCCGCGCTGGAAAGCAGCGCAGCGGACGACCGTCTTATTGTCGTCCCGGGGCAGCTCGTAAAGGTGGCGGGCGTTTTCCAGTTCATGGGGCGTGTAGGGCAGCGCCGAGAAGGTCATGCCGTCCCCTGCAAAGCCGATGCCTATATTCAATCCGCTGCCGGTGAGTGCTGCGCTGTACACGCCGGTACGGCTGCCGCATTCCTGCGGGTAGACCGGGCTGTTCTGGGCAAAATCCTGCCGGACATTGTAGCTCCAAGCGCCCATCTTGCCGCCTGCGGTGCGGTCGGCGGTGGTCTCCCGGGGGCCAAGACCCAGATAGGATACCTTGGTCAGCTCCCGGCGCATCGGGAAGAGCAGCCCGAACTCCGGCAGCTCAGTCTTTTCGCCCTGCCATGTCATGGTGATATCGCAGCGGCCTGCGCCGTCGATGGCAAAATCAATGGGCAGCGTCTGCCCATCTGGTAGGGTGTAGTTTGCGCGGACGATGACGAACTCATCCTTTGCTTCGGCAGTCAGGTTATCGCACCGGGCGTAGAGACCGGCGGTTTTCCAGAAGGCAAATGCAAACGGCTCTGCGCAGCCCTCGTCGTTGTTGGTGGGCGCACGCCAGAAGTTGGGGCGCACGGTATCGTCCAACAGCTGCACACCGTTGTAGCGGATGGACACCAGCCCCTTGCCGCGACCAAAGATGTACTCGAAGCCATCGCCCTTTACGCCGATGTTGCAGTCCATCTCCACCAATTCCGGCGCGGCAACGGTCAGCCGGGCGGCGGCGTAGTTGTGCCATACCTGCCCAAAGGCAGCTTCATAGCCCGTCGGGATGCCGGGCTTTGCAGCCCGCTGCACTGCGGTAACGGTCATGCAGGCAAGCCCTGTCTCCGGCAGAGGGAACGGGAACGCGATGTGCGCAGTCTTGCCGGGTGCGCAGTCTGCCCGCAGCACCGCGCGGCGTTCCGGCTTGCCGTTGACCGAAGATGCAAACACAAGGTCGTAGGCGCTCAGGTCGGTAAAGAGGTTCCGGTTTTCAATCACGACTTCGGTGTCGGTCAGGGTGATTTTCAGCGGTGCGTAGGCCGCCTTGACTGCATCCATCTTGGGAGTATTGCGGCGGTCGGGCAGCACAAGGCCGTCCACGCAGAATTCCCGGTCGGTGGGGCGGTCGCCAAAGTCGCCGCCGTAGGCAAAGCCGGGCTTTCCGTCCGGGCTTATCACTGCAATGCCGTGGTCCATGTACTCCCAGATAAACCCGCCCTGATACAGCGGCTCTTCGTAGGCATACTCGGTATAATCTGCGATGCCGCCGCAGCTGTTGCCCATAGCGTGGCTGTATTCGCACATGATGAAAGGCTTTTCCGGGTGCTCTGCCAAAAACTTTTTAATGTCTGCCACCGGGGTGTACATCTGGCTTTCCATATCGGAGGTGGCGGGGTATTCCCGGTTCCAGAAAATGCCCTCGTAATGCACAAGGCGGCTGGGGTCGGTGCGGCGGAAATACTCGCTCATCTCCCACAGGGTCTTGCCGCCGTGGCTCTCGTTGCCGCAAGACCAAATGAGGATGGCCGGGTGGTTTTTGTCCCGTTCCAGCATGGCTTCGGCGCGGGCAAGCACATTCTCCCGCCACTCCGGGCGGGCACCGGGCAGCGTCCACTCGTCCGAGCCGTCCGCACCCAGCTTCTGCCATGTGCCGTGGGTCTCCAGATTGGTCTCCCCGATGACATACAGACCGTATTCATCGCAGAGCTGCAGAAAATAGGGGTCGTCCGGGTAGTGGCTAGTGCGCACGGCGTTGACGTTGTGGGCCTTCAGGTTCTTTACATCCCACAGCATCTCTTCCCGGCTGACGGTGCGGCCGGTCCGGCAGCTCCACTCGTGGCGGTTGACACCCTTGAACACGATGCGCTGGCCGTTCAAAAGCATCTGGCGGTCTTTCAGTTCAAATTTGCGCAGACCGACTTTCAACCCGGTGCGCTCCACGAGAGCGCCCTCGCGCAGCAGAGCAATCTCGGCCTCGTACAGGTTCGGCTGCTCGGCGCTCCACAGGGCGGGATGCTCCACCGTAAAAGTGAAGGAAACGTCCTGTACGTCCTCCTCCACATCCGGGTCGGACTCGCCTTTGCCAAACACCACGCCGCTGTCGTATTCGGCAGGCTCCCCCACCTCAGCGGACTGCTCCTCGCCGTCAAACACCACCGACACCGTTCCCGCGCCGCTGACCTTGCAATCAAAGGTGACGGTGGCACTGGAAAAGTCCGGGGCAAAATCCTGCTTCACAAAGACATCCTCGAGGTGAATTTCCGGCTTTGTGAACAGCTCCACGGAGCGGAATAAGCCGCTCATGCGCCAGAAATCCTGATCCTCCAGCCAGCTGCCGGAGGAGAAACGGTACACCTGTACCGTCAGGGTATTTTCGCCGGGGTGGACGGCAGCAGTCATGTCAAATTCAGCGGGAGTGAAGGTATCCTCGGTGTAGCCGATGTAAACGCCGTTGCACCAGACGGCGGCGGCACTGTCGGCACCGTTCAGGCGCAAGTAACAGCTTGCCCAGCTTTCCGGCAGGGTGAAACTGCGCTGGTATTCCCCGATGGGGTTATAGTCCTGCGGAATCTGACCGGGGTGCAGCTTTTCGTGGCCATCCCACGGGTACTGGGTGTTGACATAATGGGGCGCGCCGTAGGGCTGGCCGGGCTTTTGCAGGCTCTGCATCTGGATGAAGCCCGGCACGGTCAGGGTGTCCCAGTCCGTAAAGGGTGCAGTCAGGTTTTCCGCATAGCAGAAGTTCCACTCGCCGTCCAAGCTGACGGTCAGGGGCAGTTCCAGGCTGGTCTGGTCGGTAAAATGGGCATGGAAGGGCAGACGGTTCTGCTGGAAAATTTCCGGGTCGGCCAGAAGCGCCGAGGTAATGGGATGATTTAACGGCATAAATGTCACCTCGCAGCATTTTCTGCTTTTATTATAGCACAGGATATAAGAAAAACAGCCGCACAAAACGACTGTTTTTCTGGAAAGAAGCGGCATCAGTCCGCTTCGTCAAAGACCTCGGTGTCCAGTCCTGTGTGCCCCTTGGGGATGTGGTACTTCACGGCGGGCAGATGGACGTTAGTGAAGTACAGGCTGGTGTTGGGGTCGCAGCCGATGACCACTGCTTCTCCCCTGCCGCGCACGGTGCAGCGCAGGGTGTCGCAATGGGCTTCGGCGGTGTCATTTTCCACGCTTTCGGCATAGCCCGGTGCAAAATTGGGCACGGCAAAACCGCAGTCGTAGGCTTCGCAGTCGAAACTGCTGTCAATCTCGTGATGGCGGCAGTGGCCGGTGGCCGTGGGGGTGATGGTAGTGGTCACCTCAATGCCGGGGAAGGGCGACCACTGCGCAGTCACAGCCCCGGCTTCAATTTCCCACGTTTTGCTCACCTTGCGCACAAACACGTTATCGTCGATGACAAAGGCCAGCATACTGTCGGGAGCCGCCTGATTGAGCACCTCCCGGCTGCGGGAGGCGCAGAAGCCAAAGCGGGTATCGTAGGCAAATTTTGCATACTTTTCCGGGAACTGTCCGTGGCCGTGCCCCTCGTTGACACCGGCAGCATAGGCCGTTACCCGCCCCGCCCGGCGCTGCACCAGCATATTGGCGTAGGGCATTGGCTTGAGCCGCTCCAATGCGGGCATGGGCGCGGCTTCGGCAGACCAGAAGGGATGGTCATCCGGCAAAGCAAGCAGCAAAAAGCTCTTCATGCCCCAGTAGGGACTGCCGGGGGCGTTGTACCGCTCGGCCATGTACATCTGCGGGTAGCAGTAGCCGATGGTCAGGATACCGTCCCGGTCGAACATTTTCTGCCCCAGCCACCAGTTGAAGTTGCGGACGATGAGCCCTTTCATCACCGGCAGGGGCAGCGGCTCCAGCCCTGCCCAGATGCAGGCCGCCCAGAAGCTGTTCTGAGCAAAGCGGTAGGTCAGGCTGCGGCCAAAGGGCAGCGCTGCGCCGTTGGCATCGAACCAGTAGACGAACTGCTGCGCGAACAGCTGGGCGCGCTGGCGGTAGAGTGCAGCACGCCGGGGGTCGGTGTCGGCGGCAAATTTAGAGTAGAGCAGCCCGTAATACTGGATGGCCCACGGGATGTAGTAATCCTTTTGTACGGAGGCGCCATCGGTGGACCAGCCGTCGCCGCTGTAATAGCTGTCAATTTTGCAAAGACCGTCCTCCAGCAGTTCCGGGCTGAAAGGCATCCCCACGCTTTTCAGGGCAAGGTTTACAAGGATGCGGAAAAACTGCCAGTTGCAGTCCGGGATGGTGTGGGCGTTGATCTGCCCCAGCCATGCAGCAAGGTTCTGTTTTTCGGTGTCAGAAAGCGGGGTCCACAACTTTTCCGGTGCGGTGAGGATGCCGCAGGCAATGGCAGCCATCTCCACATAACACTGGTCGTATTCCCCGGTGGTGCCCCAGTATTCGGGGTTTTCCGGGTCGGCGCCGGCGGCAAGACCCTTGCGGTAGATGGTTTCAAATTCCGGCTCAGAGCCGCCGCCCACCCAGAAGGGCACCAGCGCCCACAGCGGGCGGCTGAAGGCTTCCAGCTCAATAGCATTTTGGTTGTAGGTCACGCCCGTCTCGCCCAGATGCAGCCGGGCGCAGCCTGCGGAATAATAAGGCTTGAGCGGGTCGAGAAATTTGTGCATCAGTGCGGTAAAATCCGCTTTGGTCTGCAAGTTCATCACCAGTACATCTCCCAATCTTTGGTCAGGCGGGTCAGCGCCTCCATGTAAAAATAATCGCCCCAGCTCGTGCATTCATCCACGCCCTCCGGGGTGCAGGTGTTGTAGGGGCTTTTTTTGCTGTAAGTGCCGTGCAGCAGCTGGCCGGAGCCGAGGGTACCGGGCTTTACTGCGTAGTTTGCGGCAAGGCTGGCCAGCATCTGCCGCGCCAGCGTGCGCCACTGGGCAGCTTCTGTTTCATCCACATACTTGGCTGCTTCCAGCAATCCACAAGCCACGATGGCAGCGGAGGAGGAATCCCGCGGCTCGCCGCTTTCCGGGGCAAAGAGCATATCCCAGCAGGGGATCATGTCCTCTGGCAGACGGGAAAGGTAGAACGCCAGTGCCTTGCGGAACACATCCAAAAACTTTTCATCGTGGGTGTAGGTGTAGCCAATGGCGCTGCCGTACACGCCCCACGCCTGTCCCCGCGCCCAGAAGCTGTCGTCCTTATAGCCCTGACAGGTGCGGCCGCCCTTGGGGGTGCCGTCCGGGTTCATAAAGAAGGTGTGGTAGGTGCTGCCGTCCGGTCGGAAGGAGTTTGCCAGCGTGGTGGCGGTGTGGGCGGCGGCGATCTCGCGGTAGTGGTCGCTGCCGGTCACCTGCGCTGCCCAGTACAGCAGCGGCACGTTGAGCATGCAGTCAATGATATAGCGGTAGTTGTCGGGGTCATCCATAGTGCCCCATGCCTGCAAGAAGCGGCCGCTGGGCTGGTAGCGGGTCAGCAGCTGGTCGGCGGCGGCAATGGCGGCATTTTTGCCCTTTTCGCTGCCCACCAGCTTCCACGCTGCCACGCAGGTGGGGCTGTACAAAAAGCCCATATCGTGGTGGTCCACCTCCACCTTGCGGGCAATGCGGTCCGCAAAGCTGTCCACCTGAATGAGGGCGGCGGTCTTGAATTTTTCGTCCCCGGTGGCCTCGTAGGCCAGCCAGATCTCACCGGGCCAAAAGCCGCAGGTCCACTGGTTATTGGCGCAGCCGGGGTAGATATCGTTCACACTGGAATGGTTCTGGCACTGGTAGGTGTACAGGGGCAGATTGGTCTCCACCTGTTTGCAGGCATCGGCCAGTGCCTGCCGTGCCTCGGCGTCGGTCATCGCGTGGTTCTGGTAGTTTTTCATCATGATTACTCCTTAAATCCAAACGTAGGGATCTCTGCCCACCGCTGGCGCAGAAAGTGCATACCCAGCTTGGGGCGGCGGTCCCGGGTGAACAGGCCCTTTTTGTTGCCATCCACCCGCATGGGGCCCTGCACGGTGTCGTAGTCTGCAAAGTTCCAGACAAATTCTCCCACAAACCACGGGCGCTTGTCAAACTCTGCATCCAGACGGCGGTAGAACTCCACCTGAAACTCCTCACTGAACATCTCGGCTCCGGCGGTGTGCAGGCCTGCCACAGTGTCTGCGCCGTACTCGCTCATCATTACGGGCTTGTGCTGCTCTGCCCAGAAATCCAGCTCCTGATTCAAGCCGTAGCAGGCAGCGTCCATGTCGCCGGAAAGGTTGTACCAGCCGTAGTAGCGGTTGATGCAGACGATATCCATGGTGCGGGTGGTGATATCCTTCGTATAGTCGTTCTGGCAGCAGACGAGGGTGACCGGGCGGTTCTGCGGGTCCAGCTGATGCGCCAGCTCATACAGCGGGTGCCAGTAATCGTAGGCATCCTGCGGGAAGTGCTCCAGATCCGGCTCGTTGCCAAGGCTCCACAGCACCACGCAGGGGTGGTTTTTGTCCCGATGGATCATCTCGGCAAGCACCTGCCGGTGATGCTCCGCAAGGGGATATTCCTTGTAAGGATTCACCGCCGCCCCGCCGCCGATGCCCACCGCCGGGGTCTCGTCCATGACCAGAATGCCCTCCCGGTCGCACAGGTCGTAGAACTCCTCAGCGTAGGGGTAGTGGCTGGTACGCACCGCGTTGGCGTTTGCCCAGTGGATCAGGTTCACATCCTTCACGTTCAGCACCGGGTCAAAGCCGCGCCCATGGGCGGTAAAGTCCTCGTGCTTGCAAAAGCCCTTGAAATAGAGCGGTTTTCCGTTCAAAAGCACCTGTGTGCCCCGCACCTCAATGCTGCGCACGCCAAAGGTCTGGTCGTAGACATCCGCCCCGCAGGTGATGTGCAGGGTGTACAGGTAGGGCGTGCCGGGTCTGGGCTCCCAGAGATGCACTTCCGGGATGGTGATCGTGCCTTCTGTACCCTCGGCGCTTGCAACGGCGTTGCCGTCCGCATCCAGCACCGTGACATGGACAGGCGCGCTGCCGGTGGTTTTGACCGCATACTGCACCGTGCCGTCCACGGCGGGCACTACGGTCACATCCTCGATATACTCTTTTGGGGTGGTGTAGAGCACCACCGGGCGGTGGATGCCCGCATAGTTGAAGAAATCAAAGTTCGGGCGGTTCTGGGGTGCGGCGGCGCGCTTGGCGGCTTCCACGCTGGGGATGCCCGCGTTGTCCGAGCCAAAGAAGGCCAGTTGTCCGTCCTCGTTGCCCACAGGCAGGGTGCTGTGGTTTACCCGGTTGTCGCAGGCGACGGTCAGCAGCACCGTCTCGCCGGGGCGCAGCAGGGCGGTGACGTCTGCTTCAAAGGGGGTAAAGCCGCCCTTGTGCTGTGCAATGAGCTGGCCGTTCAGCCAGACCTTTGCGGTGTGGGTCACCGAGCCGAACCGCAGCACCACCCGCTGCCCGGCGCAGAAAGTGGGCAGGGTAACTTTGCGCTGATACCATGCCCAGCCGTAGTGGCGGCGCAGGGCGGTGGTCTGGTCGTTCTGGTCGTTGTAGCTGGCGGGCACGGCGATGGGCTGGGCATCCGGCAGGGGCTTTGCGGGATCGAACTGGTCTTCCACGCAGCTGCCCAGCGCAAACGCCCATGTGCCGTCAAGGCTCAGCTTCAAGCGCGCTTCATTCTGTTCAGGATATAACATAACGTTTTCCCTCTATTTCTGCAAAAAATGCGGGGCGCGGGTACTGCCCACGCCCCGCTTACGGGTGATTTATTTAGCCCTTGATGCCGGTGGATGCCACGCCCTGCACAAAATACTTCTGCAGGGAGAGGAACACGATCAGCACCGGGATCAGTGCCACCACAGAGGCCGCCATGATCAGGCCGTACTCTGCAGAATACTGGGTGATGAACATACGCAGACCGATCTGGATTGTCTTGAGTTCGGTCTTGGTCAGGTAGATCAGGGGGCCAAGGAAGTCGTTCCAGGTGTTCACAAAGGTGAAGATGGTCAGGGTGGACAGGGCGGGCAGGCTGAGCGGCAGCATGATGTGCCACCAGATGCCGTACTCGCTCAGGCCATCAATGCGGGCAGCCTCACACAGCTCGGTAGGCACGCCCTCGTAGAACTGCTTCATCAGGAACACGCCGAAGGCGCTGAAGGCCTGCAGGCACATAATGGCCAGATGGGTGTTGTTCAAATGCCACGAGCTCATCATCATGAACTGGGGCACCATGTAGGCCTGCCAAGGCACTGCGATGGTGGCAATGTAGCCGAGGAAGAGCGCGTTTTTGCCCTTGAACTGCATCTTTGCAAAGGCGTAGGCTGCAAAGGAGGAAGTGAACAGCTGCAACAGGGTGACCACCACGGTGATCTTGACCGTGTTTTTCACAAAGGTCAGCAGCGGGATCTGGGTCCAGATGTCCACATAGTTCTGCCAGCGGGGATTTTTGGGGATCCACTGGATGGGGAAGCCGAACACGTCCTTATTCAGCTTAAAGGAGGAGGACAGCATCCACAAAAAGGGCAGCAGCATACAAGCTGTGATGACGATGAGGAAGAAATAGATCAGGAACTTGGAGATGAAGTTGCGGCGCTTCTGAGAGGCTTCGGTCTTGATAATAGCAGCAGACATAGTTCTTCCTCCTTTCTCAGTTCTCGCCCTTGGAGCCGCGGAACTGGATGATGGTAACGATCAGCACCAGTACGAACAGCACCATGGAAATTGCACTTGCGTAGCCGTATTTCGGGGTATTGACGAAGGCCACATTATAGATGTAATACACCAGCGTCATGGTAGCAGTGCCGGGGCCGCCCTGCGTGATCATGTACATCTGGTCGTAGACCTTGAAGCCGGAGATGGTGAGCATAATGACCACAAAGAAGGTGGTGGGGCGCAGCTGCGGCAGGGTGATGTGCCAGAACTGCTGCCAGCGGTTTGCGCCGTCCAGCTCGGCGGCTTCGTTCAGGTCCGGGTTGCAGCCCTGCAGGCCTGCCAGATAGATGACCATGTAGTAGCCCATGTTCTTCCACACGCTGAACAGGATGACCGTGATCATAGCGGTGTCCTTACCGGCAGCCCAGCGGGGCAGGTTTTCCACCGCCACGCCAAAGAACTGGTTCAGGAGCATGTTGATGGGGCCCATGGAGGGGTTGAAGATCATATTCCACACCGCTGCCACCGCCACCAGCGAGGCAACATAGGGGAAGAACGCCACGGTGCGGAAGAAGTTGCGCAGCTTCACGTTCTGGTTCAGCAGCACAGCCATGGCCAGCGAGCAGGCCAGCGTAAGCGGCACGGTACCGATGACATAGACGACGGTGTTTTTCAGCGCCGCCTGAAAAATTTTATCGGTGGTGAAGAGCTTTACAAAGTTCTTCAGGCCGATAAACTCGATGGCGTGGCGGCCGTCCCATGCGCAGAAGGCCAGCGCAATGGCAAACACCATGGGCACCAGCGTAAACACGCAGAAGCCAATGAAGTTTGGCGCAATGAAGGAATACGCGATCAGAGAATCGCGGGTCGATTTTTTAAGCACTTTACGGGGAGTTTTATTCTGGACAGCAGCACTCGCCATAAAAGAGCCTCCTTTCCCGGAAGTATAACAGCTTTTCCAAAAAATGAGCGGGGCGGGCGCTTTGCATACCCGCCCCGCTCGGACAGGGCTTTTTTCCGATGCTCGTCATCGGAAAATGAATGGGGATCGAAAACAATGAAGAAGGAGAACCGCAAACTATTGCGGAAAACGCTTTATCAGCCGAGAACTGCGGGAACCTGATCGTTCATGTTCTGGATGCCCTCGTCCACGGTCTCGCTCATGGTCATAATGGCATCGTGCTCGGCGTTCAGGATGGTCTCGATATCAGATGCGTACTGGGTGTAAGGCATTTCCAGATAGACATTGCTGGTGGTCAGTGCATCCACAGAATTGCTGTCCTCGGGGAAGCCCTCGGTGGACTTGATGATCTCGGCGGTGGCAGCGGAGCCGCAAGCCGGGAAGGTGCCGGTCTTGGCAATGGCCTGTGCGCCCTCCTCGGAGACACACCAGTTGATGAAGTCGGCAGCGGTCTCTGCCTTGGGAGAATCGGCGTTGATGGCCAGGCTGGTCACAGTGCCCAGCGTAGAACCAGCCTCTGCACCGGCGGGGTGCGGATACTTGACGATGCCCCAGTTGAACTTGGTCTCGGCATCCTTCATGTAAGCTTCCAGCGTGGAAATGAACCAGCTGCCCATGTTGACCATTGCGCACTGCTGGTTCTCAAAGGCTGCGGAGTAGTGCAGAGAAGAGGTCTTGAGGTAGCCGTAGTCCATGCAGATGCCGTCCTTCTGCTGGGCAATGACCATATCGTAGGTGGGCTTCATGAAGTCGTATTTGCCGTCGATGATGGTGTTCTTGCCGTCCAGAATAGAGAACAGAGAAGCGGCAGAGCGCCAGGTGTGGTAGTGGCAGCCATAGACCTTGGTGTCGCCGGAGCCGCTGGTCATCTTGCGTGCCAGAGCATCGTAATCTTCCATCGTCAGGTCATTGGAGGGATACTCCACACCGGCCTTATCGAACAGATCCTTGTTGTAGTACAGCACCCAGAAGTCGCTGCGGAAGGGCACGGCGTAGAAGTTGCCGTCATCGGTGGTCAGCTGCTCGATGGTGCCGTTGAAATCGCCGGTGTCGCGGGTCAGCACCTCGTTCAGGGGCTTGAGGTAGTCCAGATTGATCAGGTTTGCGTAGCCGGGGATATCCTTGACGGTCACGACATCCAGATCGGCGCTGCCGGCCAGCTGGGTAGCCAGAACGGTCATGTAATCGCTGGAGCCCAGATCCACCATCTCGATGGTCACGTCCTTGTGGCTTGCCATGTAGCCGTCGGCCATAGCCTGCCAGTAGGGGGTGGATTCCTTATCCCACACCGACCACTGCAGGGTAACAGGGCCTGCTGCTGCGGATGCAGCGGTGGAACCGGCAGTGGAGGAAGCAGCGGTGGAGCTTGCGGAAGAGCCGCCGCAGGCGCTCAGAGCAGCAGCAGCGCCGCAGGCAGCGGCAGCGGTAAGGAACGAACGACGAGAGATCTTTTTCATAAGTGTGTCCTCCTTCAGGGCAGTGTGTGTATTTCGTGCAACGGTCTCCCCCGTGCCGGGGAGCCACTCGCTTTTGTTGACACTAGGATACCGCACAAACGCAAAAACCGGAATGGAAAAATTCCGGGAAGAGTTGCAGTTTTTCTGTATCTTTTAAAAAAAGATGCACTTTCTTACACTGGAGTCTGCACTTTCTTGTTCTCTTGCACAGTTTACATCCATGGCACAAGAAAAAAGCGTATAAAGTACACAATTTTCATGAAAAAAGTCGTTGACAAACCGCGCCGGAATCAGTACTGTATAAAGGAAAGAATGCAAACTGTCACCAGAAAGGAGGCACCGTTATGAAGAGCAGCCACCGTTTCCCGCTGCGGCGGCAGATCGTGTGGGGGATGCGCTTTTTTACCATTCTTACCTCGCTGGCCGTGGGCGCGGCGCTGTTCATTCTCTCCAACCAATATGTGCGCGCCAACTCCCTGCAGGCGGCAGAGTTCAACCTGCGGCTGGTGGCTACCTCCATCGAGACCAGTCTGGACAGCGCCGATGCTCTTTTGAACTGGGCTTCCATCGACAGCACCGTGCGGCGGTACATCTCGCAGGAAAATATCAACGGCACCCAGACCATTGCCGCCTACGAAGCCGTGCAGGAAAAATACTATTCCAGCACCCTGTACAGCCATATCCTCCGCTTTTTTATTACCAATGAAAACGACCGGCATTTGCAGTTCGGCACGCTGAACTCCTCGGCGGCGCTCAACCGCACCAGCATAAAGCAGTTTCTCCCCAAGGGGTACGGGATGCAGTTCACCACCGACCCGCTGCTGCCCGGCAGTCCGGACTGCATCGCCCTCAGCCAGCCTGTCCGCTGCGGCAAGGGCACCTTGCACCGGGGCAGCACCTACCTTGCGCTGGACACCGCCATTATCACCGACCCGGCTGCGGGCTACAACCTGACCGACGGCAGCGCCCTGTACTGGGAGATGGGCAGCCGCCTGTGGCAGATCGAAAACGGCAGCCTGACCGAGATTGAAAACCCGCTGCGGGAGGTGGACTACACCCTGCGCACCGGCAGCAATAACGGCGTGACAGAGCAGACCGCATGGCAGGGCAAGGTGCGGCTGGACGGCCAGAAGTATTATGTAGTCAAGGTAACACTGAACGGCCGCAGCGCGGCACTGGTACAGCTTTTGCCCGCAAATACCTTTTTGCTGCACTACGGCGTGTACCTGTGGCTGGTCGCCCTTGGCATTGCCATCATCTGGGGACTGAGCTTTTTGATGCAGCACTGGCTGGAGCGGGTCATCACCCGCCCGGTGGAGGCACTGCAAAAGCGCATCGAGACCGTGGGCAGCGGCAGCTTTGCCCCCGACCGCACGGTGGAGTGGAACAACGAGCTGGGCGATATCGGCCGGGGCATCAACCAGCTGGCAGAGAACGTTGACAGCCTGATGACCCGCCGTGTGGAGGACGAGCGCCGCAAGCAGGAGCTGGAATACCGGATGCTGCAAAACGAGGTGAACCCGCACTTTATCTACAACACCCTCAACAGCATCCGCTGGATGGCTACCATCCAGCACGCGCCCGGCATTGCCGAGATGGTCACCGCCTTTGCGCGGCTGACCAAGAGCATCTCCAAAGGCACCCAGAAGCTGGTGCCTTTGCAGGAGGAGCTGGCGCTGCTCAACGATTACTTTACCATCCAGCAGTACCGCTACGGCGGCGACTTAGAGATTGAGGTCTCCCGCATTGAAAGCGAGACCCTTTGCCGGGACTGCATGATTCCCCGGTTCACCTTGCAGCCGCTGGTGGAAAACGCCATCTTCCACGGGCTGGAGCCAAAGGGCGGCCACGGCAGCGTGCTGCTGGATATCTCCACCGACTCGGATACCGGAGACGTACTGCTGCGCATTACCGATGACGGCGTGGGCATGCCGCCGGAGCTGGTGGCTCACCTTCTGGACGAGCCCGCCGAGGGTGCCGAAAAGGCTGAAAAGTTCCGTCATGTCGGCCTGTGGAACGTGAACCGCCGCATCCGGTATTCCTTTGGCGAGGGTTACGGCCTGACCATTGAAAGCGAAGAGGACGTGGGCACCGAGGTCACCATCCGGCTGCCCTATCAACAGAAAGGAGGCAGCCATGCTGCGGATATTACTGGTGGATGATGAGCCGCTGGTGCTCATCGGCCTGCAAGGGATGCTGGAATGGGAAAAGCTGGGCTATACGGTCTGCGGCACCGCCCGCAACGGCAAGCTGGCGCTGGAACTCATTGAGCGGGAGAAGCCGGATATCGTCATTGCCGACGTAAAAATGCCGGTGATGGACGGGCTTACCCTTGCCCGCACCTGCCGGGAACGCAGCGCCTTGCCCGCCTTTATCATGCTGACCAGCTTTGAAGAATTTGGTTACATCAAGCAGGCCATGGGTGCCGGGGTGGTGGATTATCTGGTCAAGCTGGACCTGACCCCCGAGAACCTGCAAACCGCCCTTGCCAAGGCCGCCGAAAAGGTAAAAAAGGAGCGCGCTTTGCTGGGCGAATTGTCGGCACAGGAAAACCTTGCTGAGAGTGTGCGCAGCTATCAGGAGCGTTTTTTCGTGCGGCTGTACGCCGGGCTGTTCCCGGACGAAGCCGCATTGGAGCAGCCTTTGCAGCACATGGAGCTGAACCTTGCAAGCGACGCCTACCTTGTAGCCAGCTGCGAGATCATCGCCAACACCGCCCTTACCCCCGCCCAGCAGCTGAAGCTGAGTTTTTCCTGCGGGCGGATGCTGGAGACCACCCTGCAAAACTACCTGCCCTGCTATGTGACCGGGGCGGATGCCATGCGCTGCAATGTGCTGTTCTGCCTGACCGATGCCCAGTGCCAGAACTACCGGACGGTGCTGCGCCCGCTGCTGGAACGCGCCAGCCAAATTCTATACAACTATTTCACGGTACGGCTGCTCTGGGCGGTAGGCCGCCCCACCGGCTCCCTGCTGGGGCTGGCGCGCTGCTGCCGGGAAAACGCCCATTTGCAGCCCCTGCTCACGGTGGAGCAGCCCATCCAGTTCGTGGAGGTCAACGAGGGCGACGCCACCGCCGGGAAGATGCAGGTGGTGGCACAGGTGCAGGAGTACATTAAGAATCACCTTTCGGAAAAACTGACGCTGGCCGATGTGGCGGCAGTGTTCAATTTTTCGCCCAACTACCTCAGCCAGCTGTTCGGCAAATACGGCGACAGCGGCTTTGTGGAGTATATCACCGAGACCCGCATCGCTGCGGCGAAGGAGATGCTGGAACAGGGCGATTTGAAAGTATACGAGATCGCTGAGAAACTGGGGTACGAAAGCGCCTTTTATTTTTCCAAGGTGTTCAAAAAGGTCACGGGGCTCAGCCCGCGGGAATACCAGCAAAGTATTTAAAATCGGAGGCTTTTATGATACAGGAACAACTTGCCCATCTGCCGGAATTTCTTCCCGATTACCGGCCCTTCCCCCCTGCCAAGGAACGCACCGCATGGCAGGGGCTGCCCCTGCGGGCAAAGCAGCGCTTTTTGCAGGCGGGGGAAGCCGCGCTGCAAACGCCCATTGCGCCCCTGCCGCTCTCGCTCTGGCTGGATTTCACCCACACCGGGCGGCGCACCCCATGGGAGACGGCTTACTTCTCCCGCCGGGCGCGGCTGTGCGCGTTGGTAAGTGCCGAGTGTGTGGAGCACAAAGGGCGCTTTCTGGATGCCATTGCAGATACCGTATGGGCGATCTGTGAGGAAAGCGCATGGCAGCTGCCCGCCCACAACAGCTACATCCGGGACACCCCGCAGCTGCCCCTGCCGGACACCACCCGCCCCATCGTGGACCTGTTTGCCGCCGAGACCGGCGCGCTGCTGGCGCTGACCCGGTACTTACTGCCGGACGAGCTGGATACTGCCGCGCCGGGCACCACGGTGCGGATGAAGCGGGAGCTGGACGCCCGCATCCTGACGCCTTATTTTACAAGCCACTTCTGGTGGATGGGCAACGGCGCAGAGCCTATGTGCAACTGGACGAGCTGGTGCACCCAGAATGTGCTGCTCACGGTCTTTCTGCTGCCCACCACACAGCAGCAGCGGCAGGTTGCCGTCAAACAGGCAGCGTACAGCCTCGACTGCTTTTTAAAGGACTACGGCGCGGACGGCTGCTGCAACGAGGGTGCGCAGTATTACCGCCACGCCGGGCTGACCCTGTGGGGTTGCCTTGAAATTTTGTCCAATGTTGCACCGCAGGCCTTCTCTCCCCTGTTCCATGAACCTAAAATCAAAAATATCGCAGAGTACATCTGCAATGTCCATGTGGAAGGCCCTTACTACCTGAACTTTGGCGATTGCAGCCCCCTTGCCGGGCGGTGCGGTGCGCGGGAATACCGCTTTGGGCAGGCTGTGGGCAGCGATGCCCTGCAAGCCCTTGCGGCGGCAGACTTCCGTGTCGATGCCGACCCCGACCATTTGCAGAACCCGGACGGCAGCACCCACATCAACCTGTGGTACCGGCTGACCACCGCCTTTGCAGAAGAAGAAATGATGGCGTACTCCGCAGCGCCCCGGCACCACGCTGCGGTGTGGTACCCCAGCGTGGGCGTCTATGCCGCGCGGCAGGGCAGCTGGGTGCTGGGTGCAAAGTTCGGCTCCAACGGCGACAGCCACAACCACAACGATACCGGCAGCATCACCGTATACAAGGACGGAAGACCGTTTCTCATCGATATCGGAGTGGAGAGCTACACCAAAAAGACCTTCAGCCCTCAGCGGTATGAGATCTGGACGATGCAGAGCGCATGGCACAACCTGCCCACCTTTGACGGCGTGCAGCAGCTGCCCGGCGCGGAATACGCTGCCCGGGAGGTGTGCACCGAGGAAAATAGCATCACCGGCGAACTGGCGGGCGCGTACCCGCCCATCCCGGGGCTTACCACCTACCGCCGCAGCGTATCTGTCAGCGAACAGGGCATCACCCTGCGGGACGAAACAGACTATCCCGGCACAGTAGACCTGACCCTGCTCACCGAGCAGCAACCCGTCCCCACTGCGGACGGCTTTGCGGTGGGCACACTGGGCGGCATCCGCTTTGACCCGGACGCCGCAACGGCTGCTGTTACGGCGGTGCCTATCACCGACCCGCGCCTGCGCACCGCATGGCCGGAAACGATCTATAAGATCACCCTGCATTTCCAAAAAATGCTGAAGCTCGAACTGTACTAAGGAGAACTGCCATGGAAACCATCAAGCTGAAAATTCTGGACGAAGCCGGCCACACCCTGATGACCTGTGACGCTGACACCGCCGTATCCCTTGTTTACACCAACTGCTACAAGCCCGGCGACCGGGTGGCGCTGGAGATCGACCATCCCGGGCAGTACTGCGTCATCCAGTTCGAGGACACCATGCCCGAAGCCCTTGTGTATGTGGTCAAGCGGGAGATCAACTTCCACATTCCCTTCGGGGAGCAGGCCATCACCTACTCGCCCAAGAGCTTTGCGGGCAGCCGTCACGTTATCCGGGCACGGCTGGCACTGCCGGAAGAGATTGCCGCCCGGCGGAATCTGGCCTTCAACTGCTATGACGAGCATGGCGACACCGGTTTTTATCCCCACGCCAGCGCCAACGTAGAAACGCGCGGCGAGGCGGTGTTTGCCGCCCGCAACGCCATCGACGGCATTTTTGAGAACAGCGCCCACGGCGAGTATCCCTACCAGAGCTGGGGCATCAACCGCGACCCGAACGCAGCCCTGACGCTGGATTTTGGCCGGGAAGTACTGCTGGATGAGCTGCGCATCACCGAGCGGGCAGATTTCCCCCACGACAACTACTGGGTAAAGGCCACGGTGGAATTTTCTGATGGCAGCCAGCTGGACATCCCGCTGGTGAAAAGCGCCAAACCCCAGAGCGTGGCCTTTGAGCCCAAGCGGGTGCGCAGCCTTGTGCTGAAGGATCTGATTCAGGCCGAGGGGACTTCCCCCTTCCCGGCGCTGACCCAAATCGAAGCCTTTGGCACCGAGGTGAAGTAAAATGAGCATCTACAATGCCCTTTATGGGCGGGACGGCCACGGCGTAGGCCCAAACGAGCCGGAGAAAAAAGGCTTTGCACGCTTTTGCCAGATGGTCGGCCGCGACCTCGGCCAGCTGCTGGGCACGAACCTGATGGTCTGCGTGCTCTGCCTGCCTGCCGCACTGGGGGTCTCGCTGGGCGTGACCCTGCTCTCCCTGCCGCTGACGGTGGTGTGCAGTGCGGTCACCGGTCTGCTGACCGGCCCTGCCATGGTGCTGCTGGCAGACTGCGCTCTGCGCAGCTTGCAGAACGACCCCTCCCAGTGGCTGCCCCGGGCAAAGCAGACCCTAGCCGCCCATTGGAAAGCCGCCTGCGGCTTTGGCTGCATTGGCACGCTGGTGCTGGGGCTGCTGTGCTTTGTATCGGCCTTTGTGTTTGAAGCCGCCGCGCAGCAGGGGTATTACCCCGGGCTTGCCATTCTCGTTTTTCTGGCGCTGGATTTTCTGGTGCTGGCGGTTCTGGCTACGCTTTGCGCTGCCGTTCTGCCGCTGCAACTGCCCGCCCCGGACAGCTTGCTGCGCCGGGCGGGCAGGCTGCTGGCTGTCGCCCCGGCGCGCTGCGTCCTGGCAGGCGTTCTCATGCTGGCGGGCATCGGCGGCATGATCTTGCTGTTCCCGGTCAGCGTGTTCTGGGCGGTGCTGTTCGGCTTCTGGCTGCCGGGGCTGGCAGCGATGCAGACCCTGTTCCCGGTTTTGCGGCAGGAATACGGCGTAGAGGTGCGCAGCATCCCGCGCCCGGCAGCGCCGGATAAGCCCCTGACCGCACAGGAGCAGAAAAAGCGCTCCCGCGCCAACTGGTGGTATTACAACTGGGGCATCGTGGCGGTGGCGGCAATGGTCATTGTGGGCGTAGCGTATGTGGCGCACGGCCTGCTGACTACCGTAGACCCGGACTACACCGTGGCGGTAGTCACGGCGGAGGCCCTGCCGGACGAGGCCGTGCAGCGCCTGCAGACTGCGCTGGCAGACTATGCGGAGGACGCCAACGGCGACGGGGCTGTGGTGGTGCAGGTGAACAACTACACATGGAGCGCCGATGCCGCCCTGACCGACATGAACGGTCAGATGGCCGGTGCCACCCAGATGAACACCGACCTTGCCAACGGCGAGAGCAAAATCTGGATCTTGGATGACCCGGAGGGCTTCGAACAGGCCTATGGGGCACTGAGCGAAAAGCTGGGCGCGGAATGGCAGACAAAGCTTATCCCGTGGCGCAGCCAGCCCGCCCTTTCCGGGCTGGAACTGGGCAGCTACAACACTGCCGCCGATGGCAGCCAGACTGTTGATATCCAGAGCCGCTTTGCCGGGTACAGCGTGGCAGTGTTTGATGCTTCAGATGCGTTGTGGCAGGCGCTCAATTCGTAAACAGAAACGACCGTCCGTTCTCTTTTTGTTTATGTGGTATTCTATACACAGAAAAATAGACGGAGGCATACCGCCATGAATCCCCATACCACGCTGAATCTTGCCAAGATTGCTCTGTGCGCGGTGGAAACCGTACTGAGGAATACTTCGCCCGATGCAGAGGACTATCCCCCAGCCAGTTGAATAAAATAACAACGCTGCAAGTGCTTATCGTCAGGCTGTTACAGATGCAGCAGCATAAAACGGACATTTCTTCAATAAAAAAGTCAAGTAGACTTCAATTTGAGCCAAATAGTAAGACTTCTTATGTTTTACCGTCATAAATTTTTCAAAATCATCTTGACGCACCTTGCGAAACATGATATTCTCTGTCACAAATCTCACTGATTTTGTGGATTGGTTTGAAACCATCCACAAGATGTGGTCGTGTTCATTTTGAACACAGCCACAGAAAGTGGTTGGTTATCACCGTGAGACCCACCACTTCCGTGAGGAAAAGTC
>ERZ1027047.364-NODE-364-length-25049-cov-23.418941_pt1 | contig 25049 bp, 27 predicted proteins | sample MGYA00519286_ERZ1027047 | MGnify/ENA primary metagenome ERZ1027047 (study PRJEB26926, sample SAMN06164592) | human gut metagenome | biome: ENVO:00009003; feature: ENVO:2100002; material: ENVO:00002003 | host: Homo sapiens | place: USA | collected 2012 ... | reverse complement strand
ATTAAAAAAATCGTTTTATGGTTGTTCAAATTATCCTGAATGTAAGTTTACTTTAGCTGAACATTTTAGAAAGAAAAAACTAACCAAAACGAATGTAAAAGAATTACTGGAGGGAAAAGAAACCCTGGTAAAAGGAATCAAAAACAAAGAGAAAAAGCCCTACAATGCCGTTGTAAAAATTGGGGAAAAGGGATATATTGATTTTATCTCTTTTTCAAAATAAACATAAAAGCCCTTTAAAGAGGGCTTTTATATATTAATCACAAATCACTTATCACAAATCACAAGTGATTAATCACAAATCACTTGTGATTTGTGATTCTTAATGATACAATATTACTATGTTTTAGCTTTAAAGGCTCGTACAGACTATATGTTTTGTGCGGGCTTTTTTCATACCCGAAAAAATTTAAAAAATTTTTCAAAAGAGGTCATTAAATCACACCTAGCTGTCCTTATATGGTGCGGAAAGAGGGATAAACACTTTTCAAATCATAAAGGAAAGGAGGTGAGATTGATGAAACCGTCTGACTTCCAGAAAACAGTTCAATGTCGTTTTGAAAGTTGTTTAAAGAAAGTTGTCCGTAGTGTCGTGAAAGATTATTACAAGGAATTAAACCGTCGTAAGAATAAAGAAATATCTTTCAGCGAATTGCCAGATGTCCTTGTTGATAAAATGGCTGTTTGGGACGACTACGAAACAGATTATACAATCTTTTCAGTATGTGGCATTGATATTCGTGTCCTTGATGATGAATTGGCAGAAGCAAGCTCTTTTTCCGTCGCTGTTGGGTACAGCTTAAAGAATGTTTCCAGAAAAGCGGTAGCGTCATTTACCGTATCAGCGTCCACGCTTGCGTCTGCTTCTGGTGTCTTAGGCTCATAGTCTGATTTTTCAACTGCTGGTGCAAGGGTAGGGTTTTGAACGATTACCATATCCCCGTCTGCGTCCACATAGACTTTTACAGTATAGGTTGCTTTCACATTGCTTGTCTGTTCTCCCTCTTTTATCTGCTGATCTACTTCGTAGGTAGCAGAAAAAGTGTCCGCTCCCGATTGCTCGATATGCCATACAATCACATCTGTAACCGTGGAGCTGGTCGGTATATCGGTTCTAATGGTGTCTACATTTAAGTCCTGCAATTCCTTTGTCAGATAACCGCTGATTGCCTGCGTCCTTGCTTCGATAGCTTCTTTGCTGTTATCCCATGTGTAATAGGACTTCGCAAAGTTTTTCACGAAATTTTCTATCCCGTTGGTGTCCTGCAAGCAAAGTTCAATGATTTCTTTTTCATGGGTGGTGTGCTGGTCGATAGCCGTAAAATTCTTATACACCCCAAAGCTCACGCTTGCGACAAGCACCACCCACAACGCAATCACGGTTTTCTTATGTGTGCCTACCTTGACAGTACGCACCTTTTTTTCTTTTGGTTCTTTGATAGTTTCTGTCTGTTTCTTATTCTTCTTAAACATATTTTTCAAGTCCTTTCTATTGTTTTACTCGTCCTGCACCGATTAAGTGCTGTTGCCAGTAACTACTACTTAGGTCTGCATATCCTATCGGGTCGCCTGCGTGGTACATCTGTGTCGGCGAAACAAGAATACCGACGTGTGTTACATACGAACCAGCGTTATAGGTGGAATGGAAAAACACCAAATCGCCTGCTTTTGCCTGCGAGAGTGGCAGATGTTGGGTTGCGTCATACTGTGCTTGTGCTGTTCTCGGTAAGGAGATACCAGCTTTTCCATATGTATGAATATTCGAGTATATTATTAATGCAAACTACATTGTTGTAGTAGAATATAACTGAATATTATTTTTTGTAGGAGGGTAATCAAATGAACAAAAGAAAAAAGGGTTTGTGTCAGCTACTTGCCTGTGCTATGGTGCTTGTAATGCTGGTATCTTTATCACCTGTAAATGTACAGGCAGCGAGTAAGGTAAAGATTAATAAAACAAAGACAACTATGTATGTGGGTACTCCAAAGACATTAAAGATCACAGGTACAACCAAGAAAGTAACATGGAAATCAAGCAATAAGAAGATTGCTACAGTATCGGCAAAAGGAAAAGTAACACCTAAGAAAGCCGGAACAGTAGTTATCACAGCAAAGGTATCTGGTAAAAAATATAAATGCAAAGTGACAGTTAAGAAACCATGCTTGTCTGCAACGAAAAAGACTGTAAAAGCAGGTTCAACATATAAATTGGTATTGCATGGAACAAATGTAAAGAAATGTTCTTCTACAAATAAAAGCATTGCAACTGTAAAAAAGAAAGGCAAGAATGCTGTTACAGTAAAAGCAGTTAAGACCGGAAATGTAAAGATAAAAGTTCAGGGAACAAATGGAAAATCATATGTATGTAATGTGAAAATAAAATGTGCTAAACATACATGGAAAGAGTATACAAAAGAGCATCCTGCCGTAACACATAAGGAGACAAAGAGTGTTAAGATTAAGGATGCTTGGGATGAGGAGGTAACTACTGAAGTATACCATATTTTTTGTGGAGGGTGCGATATGGACTTTACTGCAGCGGGTTACTCTATGGATGATATTACCTTACACACTAATTCTTGTCAGGGGGGTTCTTCATATTATTTTTATCCTGTTCCAGAAACAAAAACAGTACACCACGACGCAGTTTATGAGGATCGAACAATAACAGTAACAGACAAGGAAGCCTGGACTGAACGTTGGGTAGAGTGTACAACCTGTGGTGCAAGACAGTAAATAGGCAACAACTAAATAATATAAACCTTTATGAGAGTCAGTTATGTAAAAGTAACTGGCTCTTTTCATTGTATATAAGGGAAACTAAGCAAAGGAGGAATCAAAAGTCATGTGAAAAGAAAAACAATTTTAATTTTAAAGTGATTTTTGAAGAAGAAGGAGGAACAAGAGAATGAAGAGGAATTCAGTTTATTTTACGGTTTATTTTACGGTTATTTACTTTTATAAAGAATACAATTATGGTATAATAATACCATTATAAAGCAGGAGGTGGGTATTATGCCACAGATTATACCAATTAAGGAATTAAAGAATACAGCAGAGATATCGGATATGTGTCACAAGTCTGAAGAACCAATTTATGTTACAAAAAATGGATATGGTGATATGGTTATTATGAGTATGGAGAATTACGAAAATACCATGAATCGAATAGCGATGTATCATGATATAGAAATTTCAGAACAGCAGATAAGAAAAGGTCAAGTAAGGGATGCAAGAATCTCGCTTCAAGAAACGAGGGGAAAGTATGGCTTATAATTTGAGAATAACAAAACATGCAGAGAAACTGTTAGATAGACTTGTTTATTATTTGCTTTATCGACTTAAGAATGAACAGGCTGCCAGACACTTGTTGGATAGTATCAATGATATATATGAAAGATTGGAAGAAAACCCATTGCAGTTTCCACGATGCAGAGATAACTTTCTTGATCAAAAAGGATACCATGAGGTGGTTGTGCCACAGATGAATTATGTGGTTGTATTTAGTATTGATGGAAATGTTGTGAATGTTCTAGGTTTTTTTCATCGACTTGAGAACTATTCACACAAAATATAAATAGCAGAACTTGTGAACAAAAAGGTTTCAAAAGCATGGTTGACCAGATAGTTAGTTTCTGATAAGAAAGATTAGATTATTGAACAATAATTAGCATTGACTTGCACAGGGAGTGCGGAAGTATAATTTATATAAGCGGGGATATACTGAGCATATATCAGCAGATGATTGACACATATTTGTTAGAAGAAAGGGTGGTTATTATGATGTCATTATCAAATGCAGCGGATGGATTTTGTTCAACGATCGCGTGGAACTGTGCAGATAAAGCATTATTTGGAGATTGTCCGTTAGATACGGGGGATGAGATTCAGGTGGTATCATCGTTTTTCGGAAATGTCATCGTTCGGGTACACGGGAGATGTCTTGCGATTAACAAGGATGCGGCAGAACGGATCAAGATGTGCCAACCGGATGTACAGTAAGAGATAAAATTTATAACTGTTCTTGAAGTCGTGGGCAAATGTTTTATTGTGTAAACGTTAAATGAAAATGAGTTGGTTGAAATAATAAATAATATATATTATTATTATTATTTATATATCAATTATTTGGAGGGAGACATTTACAAATGAAAAAAAGAAAAAGAAGTATTATTTTATTATGTGCATTATTGATCGTTGCACTTATACTGCCATGTAGTGGAAGCGAGGCAGCATCTAAGCTTACTAAAAAGCAAAAGGCAACATACAAGAAGTGTTTGGATAAATATTTTTATAAGACAAATTGGCCATCTTGGTGGACTTCGTATGTAAATGATACAAAGGAACATACGGAGATAGCATTTGCGGATATTAATAATGATGGGAAAAAAGAACTTTTGGTTTACAGTGCAGCAGGAGCTTCCTGGCAGTGGAGGGCAGCATATAAGGCAAATGGAAAACCTTTAAAGTTCAAATATTATTATAAAGGAAAGCTTAGAAGCAAAAGTACAAAGAGTGACCAACATGGTGTATATACACGTATAACCAAAATGTCTGATAAAGCATTTGTAGATGAATTTGGTGGACATATGGGCTTATATGTAAAAACATATTTTAAAAAGACCAAATCGGGTGGAACAGAGGTCGCGAAATATAGCACACGGATGGATCCGGTAACGTATAAAACAATAAACGAGTATTATGTAAATGGTAAGAGAACAACAAAAAAAGCTTATCAGAAAAAAGTAAAATCATTAGGAAAGTTTAAAAAAATTACATATCAGAATTATAATGATGTCTGGTAAAATAGGAATATATTTAATATGAATACAAACGCCTGTCATTGGATTTAATAAGAACCAATGACAGGCGTTTGTATTACCTGTGCGAGGACAATAAGCTAAAGTCTATATTTATACAATGTGCTCTGATAATTGCCCACGATATAAATATTATTTTGTAATAAAGGTGCTGTAGATTGCTTTGATGGCTGTCTCGAAGTCACGGTTTTCAACACCGATGATGATGTTAAGCTCAGAAGAACCCTGATCGATCATCTTGATATTGATGCCCTTGTTTGCGAGAGCAGTGAAAAGCTTGCCTGCTGTACCGCTGGCTGACTTCATACCACGACCTACAACTGCGATCAGTGCAAGACCGGATTCAATCTCAACAGAATCCGGTTCTGCCAGACGATGGATAGCAGATACAACGCTCTGTTCCTTATCGATGAATTCGTCTGCATGAACAACGATGGTCATAGTATCAATACCGGATGGCATATGCTCAAAGGAGATGTTGTTTTCCTCAAATGCCTGAAGAACTTTACGACCGAAGCCGATCTCTGAATTCATCATTGCTTTTGTAATGAAGATTGTACAGAAATCTTTCTTTCCGGCAATACCGGTTACGACATAATCCTGCTTCTGGCAGGTACTTTCAACGATCCATGTTCCTGCATCTTCCGGTGCATTTGTATTCTTGATATTGATAGGAATACCACAGCTTCTTACAGGGAAGATTGCATCTTCGTGGAGAACGGAAGCACCCATGTAGGATAACTCACGAAGCTCGCGGTATGTGATATATTTTATCGGCTTTGGATCCGGAACGATTCTTGGGTCAGCTACAAGGAAACCGGATACATCTGTCCAGTTCTCATATACATCTGCGCGGCTGGCTCTTGCAACGATAGAACCTGTTACATCGGAACCACCACGAGAGAAGGTCTTAACATTTCCATCTTTACCCATTCCGTAGAAGCCGGGGATAACGGCGCGTTCATTTTGAGCGAGACGCTCGGTCAGACGCTTGTATGTCTTATAATCATTCAGATTTCCTTCTTCGTTGAAGAAGATGACTTCTGCCGAATCGATAAATGGAATACCAAGGTAAGCTGCCATGACTTTACCGTTTAAGTATTCACCTCTGGATGCAGCATAATCGCTCTGAGGATTCTCGGCGAGGTTCTTTTTGATCTCCGCAAAATCGTCATCCAGACTGAAATCCTTCAGCTCAAGACCTGTGATGATCTCATCGTATCTTGCTTTGATCGCCTTTAATTCTTCGTCAACATCATTGCCTTCGCTGGCGGTCTGATATGCATGAAGTAACATATCGGTTACCTTAGTATCTCCATCAAATCTTTTTCCCGGAGCAGAAGGAACAACATATACACGGCTATCATCTGCATGGATGATTTTACCGACCTTCTTGAACTGCTCTGCACTTGCAAGGGAACTTCCACCAAATTTAACAACTTTCTTCATAATAAACTCCTGCATTTTTATTTTTATTTACAAATTATCTCTATCTTAATATTATTGTACCGATTAGACAAGGAAAAAATGTGATTTTTTTGAATTTTGAATGATCGAATAAAAACCTCTTGTATAATGGTTTTGTTTTAGGCAAAATGTTGAACCTTTTCAGAAATAATCAGAGATTTTTGATAGATGAAATATAAGAATATGGATTTTACATGTAAATTGTGCAAAATGACTGAAACAGATGAAAAAATTCGTTATCTCCAAATGTGAAAAAACGTTGTACTTCCTTGAATTTGCTTGTTTTCTATACTAAAATGGCAGTCGAAAAGGTAGCATAATGCCCAAACGGCTAGAAGATTGAGGTGATAATGTGATTGATTATTATAAGTGTCAGTATCATTTTAACGCCAGTCATAGCTTTGATGGAAATAAAGAACAGGTACACAGTCATACATTTACGATGATACTGTATATTCGTAATCATTCCGGTCGAGATATGGATTTTAAACGGCTTGACAGAATGATTGAGATTTTTCTCGGTAGATATGAGGGCATGTATCTGAATGAACTTCCCTGTTTTGCCGGGAATGCAAGTATAGAGGCAATCGGAGATTATTTTTACGAACAATTAAAGATAAAATTATCGGAATTGAATGCGGAGCTGATGCAGCTTGATATAGGGGATACACCGCTTGGGGTGTATCAGGTATGTGATCGCATTTTGTTACCGACGGTTAATGAGAAACGGAGCAGAGAAAATCTGGAGGCAATCTTGTTCTATAAGAAACAGATGCCTGACCAGAAAAAATAGATAGGGACTCATTCGGATAAGATGGGTCTTTTTTGTGTGGAATGTCATAAAACAGACAGAAAGAAGGCATGTATGATGAGACATAAGAAAATCTGTAAAAAACTAATAACTGTAGGGATAGTGGTATTATTGATTGCTGTTTCCTGTATGCCAATGACAGGAATGAGGAGTCAGGCAGCAACGTTTGAGGATAATGGAAATACAGTGGATATATATACGGATAATAATTATTTGTGTATCCGTTATAATGGAAGCTGGTCAGGATATCTGAATGAGCGCTTTGACCTGTCGGCAGACGGAGTGTCACTGGATCGATTGAATGCGATCATATTGAATAATGAAAATAATGGAGACGGAAGTTCATTTTCAGTAAAGGATGCATGGAGTTCGGAAATCAGTGGGGCTTCCGGAACAGTTACAAATACCGGGAAAAAACAATATTATGGATATGAATTTATGACATGGAAGATTCAGGTTCCACTTGATACTTATGAGGCTTTTAATCTTGATACGCTGAAGGTAACATATAAAGGGCAGAGCACGGAAGTTACGATTGGTACAAAGAATACTACGGAAGAAGCTTCTACAGAAAATACGGAAGAAATTACATCTGCTACAGAGAAGGACTCAACGGAAGAAATTCTGACGACCGAAGATACAACTGAAACTGAAAAAAATGATACAACAGAGATATCCGGTACGGAATCAGAAGACAGCAGTGCAACAATTCCTGAGACTACATCGGAGGATAACAATAATGCAAGCACTACCGGAGAAATGACGGACGAGGCAACAACAGAAACAACAGGCGGAATCCATGTAGGCGGCAATATCCAGATTGATGGATATTATGATGATTGGGAAGGAAGACCGAAGACGGAGATTACATATTCCAGTAATAACAAACAGTGTAATCATTATGGTCAGCTTGCATTAGACGGGGATACTTTATATGGCCATTTTAAGATGAATGAATTATATACCTCCGGTATGCAGCTTCAGATCTGGTATCTGACGATCAACGGCAAGACATTTGCCATGCAGATCCAGCCGGAAAAGAACGGAAATATCGACTGGAGTACGCAGGTTCCGAGATCAGAAGGAATCCATACCAACTTGAAAGCTTTTATCGGATATGGAAATAATAATGAATGTGACAGTAAAGTAGCATATACAGTGTATGATGCAGAACATAAGGATAATACGCCGGGAGATGAGGTTGAATTCTCGCTCAGTCTGAAACGTCTGGCAGAATTAACAGGTATTCCTGCGGATGAGATGGGAACTATCACGATCCAGAATCCGAATATCGGAGGTCAGGGTGTGTCGATTGCCGGATCTTCTACAGGACCGGTCGTAGGTGTGTTGATCGCTCTGTTACTGGCAGCAGGCTATGTTGCAAAGAAAAGAAAGGATAAAAGGTAGAGGATGAACTGGCTGGTATTTGTCTGTCTTCTTGGTTGGATCTATATATTAACAGTATTATATCGGGCAAAATTGAATTTCTGGTATTATATCTGCGGAAGTGTGGGATTGTTTATTTTCAGTCTGATACTGATAGAACCGTATGTCGTAGTTCCGCTTCAAAAGGCCGTCTCTGCTGTTGCCGGTGTGATCGGTGGGCTGACGCATCTCTATGATTCTTATTTTCAGCAGGGGATTCTGTTTATCCAGAATGGCGGGACCAGTCTGTCCTTATATATTGATTTTGAGTGTTCCGGTGTGATCGAGATGCTGGCGTTTCTTGCACTGCTCTGGTTCTTCCCGGTCTATGACAAATATGAGAGAGTGGTTGTAAGTATGATCGGAGTGATGGCGATCTTCCTTGCAAATGTGCTTCGGATCTTCTTTATCTGCCTGCTAGTTCATATATGGGGCATCGATATGTATTTCTTTGCACATACGATATTTGCCAGAATCCTTTTCTATGGATGTACAGTATTCCTGTATTTCTATGTATTCACGAAACCACAGATTGTCAGACAGAAGGTAGGTGCATTCCGTTATGACAGCAATTAAAAATATGCTTATGTCTTCCGTGATCTTCTGGGTGGCATGGATCGTCATTCCGTTGATCATGGAAGTGATTCCGACGGTCGGGAATTTTATCATCCTGTTAAAACGCAGGATCATGAAGAAGAAATATAAGCCGTTATCTCATTATCCGGAGGTATCTCTGATCGTTCCGGTCTACAATTCGGCAGAAACCCTGTATGCCTGTGTGCAGTCGATCTATCAATCGAATTACCCGAAGGATAAGATATTTGTTCTGCTTGTCAATAATATGAGTCAGGATAACAGCTTTGAGATATACAGCAAATGTCAGAAGGATTTCCCGAATCTCTCGATCAATTGGATGAATTCGAAGCAGGGAAAATCCAAAGCCCTTAATCTGGCATTGTTTAACTGCCAGGGTAAATATATTATCCATATTGACAGTGATGGAATATTAGAACCGGATGCTATCAGAAATATTGTAACAATGTTTGAGAATGAACCAGAAGTTCACAGCCTGACCGGAACAGTACTGACGAATCCGGAGTTGATCGATCAGACGAATCGGTGCGCTTTACGGTTACTGCAGAAGATGGAGTTTGGAGAATATTGTCAGGCATTTCTATCCGGCCGTAATTTCCAGTCGGAGCTGAACAGTATTTTTACTCTGTCGGGTGCTTTTTCGGCGTTCCGTAAATCTGCGATCATGAAGACGCAGTTATATAATACGGATACCCTGTGCGAGGATACTCATGTAACTTTTCAGGTACGGTTTCAGATGAAGAAGCGTGTGGCGCTTTGTCCGAATGCGATCTTTTTTGTAGATCCAATCGAGAGCTTAAATAAACTATATGTTCAAAGACAGCGGTGGCAGAGCGGTGAACTGGAAGTGCTTCATATGTTCCGAAAGGACAAGATGAACATTGGCAGGAGTTTCTTTAAAGATTTCGTCATGCGGATCCTTGTGTATGATCATACGTTTGCGTTTCCTCGAATGATCTGGTATTTTGCGATTATCTGTCTGGCATTTATCAATTATCCGATGAAGCTTATTGTGACATCACTCGTATTCTTATTCTTTTTATACAGTATGGCCAACTCCCTGTTGTATATCTGTATTATTCTGTTTTTAAAGGATTTTCCATATTTGAGAAAATATTATGCAAGGAAATGGTATCTGATCTTTTTACTTCCGCTGTTTAATTTTATTGTATTCTGGTTCCGGTTTGCAGGAATTATTAATTCAACCAGAAAAACAAGAACATGGCGGACAAGAGACCTGCATGAAGAATGGAATGACTTTAAACAGGTCGTGATGCATGATTTTGCAGGAGCACACCGGGTTCTGGAGAAGATCAGAGATGAGGTAAATACCAGTGAATAAAGAGAAAAAACAATCATGGATAAAAAAATTATATACATCACCGAATCATAGGATTTTTTCGATATCCGCAACCGTGATCCTGTTTATTATGATATTTATGGGATGTATCTGTTATGAGTTATTACAGAACCGGGAAGCAGTGATACAGGCATATGAGGATGATCAGGAGGACTATCTACAGTTATTAGCCTACAACATTCAGTCAGTTCAGAAGTCAGGAAAAGATACAGAGGTTCTTGCTTTTTTACAAGAGAAGACAGTTTCCGCAGGAGAACGGTTCTTTGTATATACAAGAGGTTCGGAAGTGCTGTGGGCCAAGAATGAGAATACAACGAATGCATTAGGTAAATATTCAGAGATCACAGAATTCTGGAAGATGATACAAGAACAGGATGTTGTAGTGAATACAGTCAGATGGACGGTCGGACAGGAAGAATGTACGATCAGTGTGGTGTCTGATATGGATAGTATTCTGGAACGGACATCTACAATAAAGCATGGATATTATATTGTAATTGCAACAGGACTTGTAAGTGTCGTTCTGCTCGGTCTATTGATTGCATTGTTGGAATCATGGAACAAGGCAGAGAAAAATCTGAAGGGTACGAAAAAAGAACTGGACAAACGTAACAGGAAGCTTGAAAAGGTGACGAGTAATGCCGGAAATATGGGGTTTGAAAAGACTTCAGATGACGAGGTAGCAAAGAATATCTATGTGCAGAATCAATATAACAGTTCGCATGAATTCTATGATAATAATTTTCTTCGTATTATGCTTCAGAAATCGGATGATGAAGCATTAAAACCGATCCATTATATGTTTATTCATCTGGATATGCTGGATCGTTATTACAGCAGACAGGAGATCTTTCATTTTATGAGAAAGATTCGTTCCGGACTTTATCAAAATGAGATCATGGGTGAGGTGAAGAAAGGCTTTTTTGTTATTCTGATTTACAGGCTGGATGAACAGCAGGCAAAAGACAGGGCGGATGAGATTTACCGGTACTGTATCAGAAAGTCCGAGAATGCATATCGCTCGATACGATATGACTTAATTGATGTTGGAGTGAAAAAGCCGTTGGATGTGTACGATGCTTATACCAGAAAGCAGGAGGAGGCGTAGCAGAATGAGATATCAACAGTATAAATTCAAATTTTATATGGATGCCAGACATGCTATCTATATCGGTGGAAAATTAGGCGAAGTACATCCGCATACCTGGGAGATAGTTCTGCATGTGGTAAAGGGAAAGGAGAACTTTGAACCATTTCATGTACTTGAAAAGGCGGTTGAGGAATTTCTGGAACCTTTTCAGAATAATTATCTGAATGATATAAAGCCGTTTGATATATTAAATCCAACGATCGAAAACGTATGCCTTTATTTTAAAGAAAAATTGCAGGAGATATTAAATGCAATGGGATGGATTTTCCTGATGATCGAGATGAGTGAGACACCGGGAAGAACATATGTGATCAGTATGCTGGATGAGCAGGAGATGGAGCAGAATCAGACGGTGCAGACGCTTACAGACCTGATTTTAGATGAGATAAAACATATTGGAGAGTAAGAGATATGACAGACAGTCACAAGAGAATCCGGAAAAACTGCATATGTATAAGCATTCTGTTACTTGCAGGTGCAGGGCTTGCACTGTATCTTGTGCTGTCAGGATATGAGCCGTCCGGTGGTGATATCTGGGGACATCTCTATAAGTCGCAGGAAATGTATGAGAGCCTGAAAAAAGGAAACGTCTTTCCGTTGTTCTCCCCATACTGGTATAACGGAATCCAGCTTTTCAGATATTGGGGACCGCTCTCTTATTATATTATGGCGGGACTGATGTTTCTTACAGGGGGCGATCTTCTTCTGGCTTACAGGCTGCTTGCCTTTGTTATATTCGTAGTTGGTGGACTTCCGTGGATTCTCTGGGGGATCCATGAGAACCGCAGAGTGATTGGAACCTTCTTCGGACTGCTCTGGTTCTTTATGCCGGAGCATATCAGGATTTATTTTACAGCGGGAAATCTGCCACAGATGGTGACGACGATGCTTGTACCATATGTGATCTGGTTCTTATGGCTCTATGTAAGAAAAAAGAACAATCGTGCAGCTGTCGGATTGTTTGTCTGTATGACATTGATGAGTTTTACGCATCTGATGGTTACTGCGATCATGGGCGTATCTGCATTTTTATATCTGCTGATCGATCAGATATGGAATAAGGATACTAGAAGAAAAATATTTGCTCTTATCTATATGATCTGTGGAATCCTGGCAGCGGGTATATGGGTGATTCCTTCTTTAAAAGGCGGGCTTGTGACGTCGGAGAGTGGAGATGGAAGTGTTATGTCAACTTTGATCTATCCACTTACGACGTCATTAAATCCATTTAAACGTCTGAGTGCAGGAAATGACAGCTTTTATTTCGGACTGGCAGCAGTACTTATCGCGATAGCCGGGATCCTGCTTGCAAGAGGCGGAAAGAAAGCCGGTTTTGTATTTTTACTGGTCATGCTTGCCTGTACAACGCCTGCTGCATATAAGATATTGGTAAAGCTTCCGTTCAGCCAGTTGTTCTGGATGACCCGGTTTGCGCCGATGACCTATGGCTTTTTCTTCAGTGCATGTCTGGAATGGGTTCGTCTGAAGAAAAAATATTGTGTGCTTCTGGCTGCGCTTTTGTGTGTAGACAGCATATCATGTATGAATCTGGATTTTTACAGCGTTGTTACATCAGATGAAACGAAAATGGAGATGCAGCAGCTTGCGGAACTGACAGACCAGCGGACGGCTGTCATTGATAAGAGTTCTTACGGTTCTTATCCATCCTATGGAATCAGTGGCAGCAGTCATACGATGTACACGTATGGCTGGGCATGGCAGGGTGCTGAGACAGGAGATAATATTGTTCTGTTAAATGAAGCACTTGACCGAAAATACTATCGTTTTCTGTTTGATCGGGCAGTAGAGCTTGGAGCTGATACGGTTCTGATACGGAAGATTGATCTTGAGAAACAGGACATTACAATCTCTGATATTGAGCAGGATGCTGCAGCTAGCGGTTATTCTATGGTGCTGGAAATGACGACAGCGTATATTTATAAACGGGAGACACCGGAGAACTTTGGAACGGTCACCGGATACTATGGGCTTGCAATCGGAAAATATGCAAATGAAATGACCCTGCTTTATCCGGCCTTTGTGGCAGGAAGCTCGGATGTGATCGAGGATTATTCAGTGGAAGAACTGAGCAGGTATGATACTTTGTTCTTAACCGGATTTGAATACAGGAATCAGAGTAAGGCAGAAGCGATACTTACGGACGTGGCGGCAGCAGGTACCAGAGTTGTGATCGACAGTACTCATGTTCCGGCTGATAAGAGCAATAAGCAGGAAATGTTTCTCGGAGTATTTGCACAGCAGATCCATTTTGATGAACGATATCCGGTCCTTTCTTATCAGAACAGCGAGATCCGAAGTGATGACTTTGCGGAGAAAGACAGGGATTTTAGTACAGCTTATATAACCGGAACCGATATCGATATCGGAACGTTTCAGATGGGTGAACAGAAGCTGACGTTTTTAGGTATGAAAGATGATCTGCCAAATGTATATTTCCTCGGACTGAATCTGATGTATGAAGCTGTTAATAGGAAGGATGCGGCACTGACCGATATCTTAAATGATGTGCTCGGGATATCAAATGAACAGCTTCCGGACAGAGAACTTGTACCGATCACGATATCATACACAGAAGATGGACTATCGATCGATGTTGATGCGGATTTTGATCAGGAAACAGGCGTCAATACGTCGATTGCGGCACAGGATATATTTACATCTGATCAGGAGATTTCCGAGCAGATGAATCTTCTTGTTGTGCATGAGAAGCACACAGAGATTTCCTTTGTATATCCTTTGTTTATACCGGGAATTATTATCACGATATCGGGATTTATATGCTTTATACTGTGTATAAGTATGGATGTACGCGACAGAAGAAAACCTGTTGTTAAACAGATCGGACAAGAGAGCATTGCAGGATAGACGGAATAAAAGAGTATTGTCGGACAGACTGACTGCTGATTGTGTATTTGCGTCTGTTATGGTAAAATGGGCGGAACAGGAATAATAACAGATGAATACTCCAATTATAAACAGGATGAAAATACAGAAAGGGAACGGTGTGTATGGAGCGAAATACGAAAAAAGTCAGTGATTCAATGGTAGAGCAGGTCTTTCAGGTACGGCCGGAACATTTAAATGGTGCCGGACGATTATTTGGCGGACAGTTAATGGCATGGATCGATGAGGTTGCAGGGCTTGTAGGGATCCGTCATTCAAATGGAGATGTGATCACAGCTTCGGTTGATAATCTGAAATTTATGCGAGGTGCTTATTTGAAGGATCTGATCGTATTAGTAGGCCGTATTACCTATGTCGGACATACCTCGATGGATGTCCGTGTGGATACTTATATCGAGGATCACAGAGGAATCCGGCGTTCGATCAATCGGGCGTATCTGACATTGGTGGCTGTCGATGAAAATGACAAACCAAGACCGGTTCCGGGGCTGACACTTGAGAACGAAAGTGAACAAGCAGAATGGCTGGCAGGAGAGAAACGGAGAGAACTCAGAGGACAGAGACGTAAAGAAGGTTTTTAGATAAAGCCGGGGGTGTGAATATGGCAAATATATTAGACTATCTGGAATGGCGGGGTGATCTGCCGTTTGAGGCATCGGCTTTTAATGAGGTGGATGCAGTTGTATTTTCAAGATTTTCATATATACCGTTTGAGGGGATCGTGCCGGATGATTTTAGTCATACGGTCACGGTAGCGGAGGCTGCAGAGCGTTTCTTAGGGGATACGGAACGCATGACACAGGTGATTTATGAAGATGATCTGAAGCTGCTTGCTGCAATGGGAGCGAGCAGACGATTTGGTGATCTGCTCTTATGCGGTTATGAGAATCAGTTGGATGAAGAGATACAGAAGCAGTTTTCAGCAGTCACAGTAAAATTATTTGACGATGTAAGCTGCGTGGTATATCGAGGAACCGATAAAACAGTTGTCGGTTGGCGGGAGGATTGTAATATGGCATTTCTTTCACCGGTTCCGTCTCAGCGGGCAGCAGTCGAGTATCTGCGGCAGGCAGCAGAACAGATACCCGGAACATTCCTGCTGTGCGGACATTCCAAAGGCGGAAATCTTGCGATCTATGCAGCAGCAACCTGTGAACGTACTCTGCAGGATAGGATTCTGAAGGTATGCAGTATGGATGGCCCGGGATTTGAACCAAATGTGTTAGAGCTTGCCGGTTACAACCGAATGCTATCACGGATGATCACATACATACCACAGAATTCCGTAGTGGGAATGCTGCTTGAGCACAGAGAGAAATATGTTGTGATCCGAAGTATGCAGGAGGGCTTGATGCAGCATGATGTATATAGTTGGGAGGTTCTTGGACCATCCCTGATCCATGAGGATGGAATCACAGATGAATGCCGTGTATTAAATGCTTCTTTAAAAGAATGGATCGACAATATGGACTACGACCAGCGCAGACAGTTTGTAAATTCTCTGTTCGACCTGTTAGATGAATGCGATGCGAAGACCACGGATGATCTGCAAAATAACTGGTATAAGGATATCGGAAGAATCCTGACTTCAATCAAGAAGATGGACGAAGCCAGCCGAAAAGTTGTCAGCCAGACAATCCTGTCGCTATTAAAGATAACCAAGAAAAATGTCACAAATAAAGAAAACTAGAAAAGGTTATATAAAACAGACAAAAACTGAGAGAGAATAAGCAGAGACGGTAATATCAGCAGAAAGATACAGTGGATGAAAAGGAAAACAAAGAGAGGTAAAGAAATATGAAATTTTTTATTGATACTGCAAATGTAGATGACATCAGAAAAGCAAACGACATGGGAGTTATCTGTGGTGTAACAACCAACCCATCCCTGATCGCAAAAGAAGGCAGAGATTTTAATGAAGTTATCAAAGAGATCACAACGATCGTAGATGGCCCTATCAGTGGAGAAGTTAAGGCAACAACTGTAGATGCAGAAGGCATGATCAAAGAAGGCAGAGAGATCGCAGCGATCCATCCAAACATGGTTGTTAAGATCCCTATGACAGTAGAAGGCTTAAAGGCAGTTAAAGTATTATCAGCAGAAGGAATCAAGACAAATGTAACTCTGATCTTTACAGCAAATCAGGCACTTCTTGCAGCAAGAGCAGGCGCATCTTATGTATCTCCATTCCTTGGAAGACTGGATGATATCAGCACAACAGGTATCAACCTGATCGAAGATATCGTAACAATATTTGATAATTATGATTTAGACACAGAGATTATTGCAGCTTCTGTAAGAAATCCAATCCACGTTACAGACTGTGCTCTGGCAGGCGCACATATTGCAACTGTACCATACAAAGTAATCGAGCAGATGACAAAGCACCCATTAACAGATCAGGGTATTGCAAAATTTCAGGCAGATTATAAGGCAGTATTTGGCGAATAAGAGTTTTTTAGATTTATTGTAGATGTTTGAATAAAATGTTACAATAAGCTCGATTTTTACTTTACGGTACATTTGTCCTATAAAGTAAAAACGATAGGAAAGGTGGTGAGAGAGGAACTTGGCAGAGTATAGGAATAATTACCGCCAGAGAGAGAACAAATCTGTATATGGGGAACGAAATACTTATGAAAAAAAGAAAAATTACCGGAATGAAAATAACAGACAACAGAACCTGAGTCAGAAAATGTATTATGATAAGAGACAGCAGGGAAATTCCGGCAGACAGATGAATGATTCAAAACTCAGACGTAAGATTATGGCGGATGATAATGTGAAGTTTATCTGTTCCAGAAATGAAGATGTGATCCATGATAAAAGCTGTATTCTTACAAGGAATATTAAAGACAATGATCTGAAGTATCTGGTAAATTATCCGAAGTGGATGAAACAGTGCCCGAAGTGTGCGATAGAAGCGTATATCAGATATGGGGCAGAGGATTATGACAAATTGGCAGAATATGATGCGTTATTCCGGCTTATGATGATGCCTGTAGAGATGATCCGGCATATGTATATTGATTGTGATATGAAGACAAGGATAAATGGGGATACGCTTACAATCCATCACAAAGAAGATACATGGAAGATCGTATATTTAGACAGTCCGGGAAATGTCAGACTTCTGCACAATAATTATCATATAGTGGATGAGCACAGGGAATTTGAAAAAGGTTTTCATATCCAGAGTGAATTTACTTCTAATACAAAGATTAAATATGCTATCGAAAATATTGAAACATATTCGTGGAGCATGCATCGGGTGCATGAACGGGATGCGATGTTGGAACAGAAAAAGAATGAAACAGGGAAAATGGGATTCTGGTCACGGGTAGCACGAGCATTTCGTTATGTATTTCATAAGCAGGAAGATGATGAATCTAAAAATCAGACAGATGATAACAGAAAAGATGATCCAATCGATTTTCAGTTGGATTTTTCGGATTTTAATTTTGTAAATAAGTTCGGTTACCCGGATAATGGTACCAGATGCATCTATATCTGGAAAACAAAAAATGGGATATATCAATGGCAGATCGGAGAATATGTATCAAAGAAACGACAGTTTGTGATCAAATTTTCAGATCAGACTTTTATAACGGACTGGCGAAAAGTAATCGCATGGAAATATGTATGGAAAGGTGACCTGAACTGGTCATATGGTGAAAAGAATGAGACGAACCTTGATCGTAATTGATATGCAGAATGATTTTATTGATGGTTCACTTGGGACAAAAGAAGCAAAAGTAATCGTAGAACCGGTCAAGAAGTTGATACAGGAATATAAAAACAGGGGAGATGAGGTGCTTTATACCAGAGATACCCATGGGGCAGATTATCTGCAGACGAACGAGGGGAAACATCTGCCGGTTGAACACTGTATAAAAGGAACAAACGGATGGGAGATCGCAGATGGAATATATGCAGCCGGCTGCGAGATCATAGATAAGCCATCCTTTGGATATACAGGTTGGGATCGGTATGAATTTGAAGATGTCTGTCTGATCGGGCTTTGTACCGATATCTGTGTAGTTTCAAATGCTCTTATCATAAAGGCGTTATACCCGGAGATTCGCGTGTCAGTCGATGTCAGATGTACGGCAGGAGTTACGCCTGAATCAAAGGCGGCGGCACTCGAAACGATGAAGATGTGTCAGATCGAGCTGATCGGTGAAGAATAAGCAGGATAAAAAGATCAAAAGCAGTAAGAAAGAATAAAAAAGCAGTAAGAAAGAATAAAAAAGCAATAAGAAAGGAAGTAAGACATGCTTGGAATTATAGGAGCAATGGATGAAGAAGTTGCAAAGTTAAAAGAAAAAATGGAACAGGTGCATATTGTTGAAAAAGCCGGTATGCAGTTTTACAGAGGATCTTTGTGTGATCACGAAGTCGTTATAGTAAAATGTGGTGTCGGTAAGGTTCATGCGGCGATGTGTACACAGGCAATGATCGATCTGTTTCCGATAGATGGAATTGTAAATACCGGAATCGCAGGTTCATTAAATGCAGAGATCAATATCGGCGATATTGTATTAGCAAAGGATGCGTTAGAGCATGATATGGATGTCTCGGCGCTGGGATATGGACCGGGAATCAATCCGGATTTAAAAGAAGATGAGAATATCTTCAAGACAGATGTCAAAATGCTGGAGCTTGCTCTTGATGCAGCAAAGCAGGCAGAGCTTTCCGTCAACATCTTTACCGGACGCGTTGTAAGCGGAGATCAGTTCATATCAAGTAAAGATAAGAAAAAATGGTTAGTTGATACATTTGACGGAACCTGTGCGGAGATGGAGGGAGCATCAATCGGACATGTTGCAACCATGAATAAGGTTCCATATCTGGTTATTCGTGCGATCTCAGATAAAGCAGACGACAGTGCGGAAATGGATTATCCGTCTTTTGCGGCTATGGCGATCGATAATAGCGTAGCGCTTATGACCGAATTTATAAAATTATGCTAATACCGACAGCAGAAAGCTTGAAGTAAAAATAAATAAGTGATGAATTATCATATAAAACAGGAGGAGACCGAAGAAACCATGGAAAAGATTAAAAGTTTTCAGATTAATCATTTATTATTAAATCCCGGAATTTATGTATCCAGAAAGGATAAGGCAGGGGATTCTGTTATTACCACATTTGATATCCGAATGACAAAGCCAAACTTTGAACCGGTCATGAATACGGCAGAGATTCATACGATCGAGCATCTCGCAGCTACTTATCTCAGAAATCATGAGGATTATAAGGACAAAGTAATTTATTTTGGACCGATGGGATGCAGAACCGGATTTTATCTGATTCTTGCAGGTGATTATAAGTCAGAGGATATCGTAGATTTGATGATTTCAATGTTTGAATTTATACGTCATTATCATGATCCGATTCCGGGTGCAAATCCGAGAGAATGTGGAAATTATCAGGACATGAATCTGAACATGGCAAATTACCTTGCAGAGAAGTTCTTAAAAGAGGTTCTTTATAATATAGGCGAAGATCGCCTGAACTATCCGGAGGGTTGACCTTTTTTTTTCAAAGTGATACGATAACAGATAAAGATTGCCGGAAGAGAGCGGCAACCCATAATAAGTTCATGAGTTATGGGAAAAAGAATAAAAATCGCGAGAGGTGTAAACGAATGAGTAAGAGTTTTGAAGATTTATTAGCCAAGGTTGCAAAATGCAGCAAGAAGACAGTTTCAGTAGCATGTGCTCAGGACAAGCCTGTTCTGGAAGCCGTTAAGGCAGCAAAGGAAAAGGGTATTGCAGATGCGATCCTCGTCGGTGATGAAGCTGAGATCAGAAAGATCGCTGCTGAACTTGATATGAATCTGGATGAGTATAAGATCATAAACGAACCGGACAGTATTCAGGCTGCACATAAGGCTGTTGAGCTGGTACATAATAATAAAGCAGATATGTATATGAAGGGTATCATTGATACAAAAAACTTCTTAAAGAGCGTTCTGGATAAGGAGGTAGGTTTAAGAACCGGTAAGCCTTTATCACATGTAGCAGTTTTTGAGGTTCCGGGTGTTGACAGATTATTATATCTTTCAGACGTAGCATTCATGACATATCCATCTCTTGAGGATAAAAAAGCAATTATTGAAAATACAGTAAAAGTTGTTCATGCTTGTGGTATTCCATGTCCAAAGGTTGCTCCGCTTGCGGCAGTTGAAGTTGTAAATCCTAAGATGCCTGTAACTGTAGATGCAGCAGAGCTTACAAAGATGAACGAGAATGGCGAGATAACAGGCTGTATCGTTGACGGACCATTATCACTTGACCTTGCGATCGATCCGGAAGCAGCTAAGCATAAAGGAGCAGAAGACCGTAAGATCGTTGGTGATGCAGATATCCTCTTATTCCCGGATATCCATGCAGGAAACCTCGTATATAAGTGTCTGACACATACAACAGCAAGTAAGAACGGTTGTATCCTGACAGGAACAAAGGCTCCTGTTATCCTGACATCCAGATCAGACAGCTTTGAAGTAAAGATGAATTCTATCGCTCTTGCAGCAGTTGTTGCAGAGGCAATCAAGAACGAGCAGTAATCAGACCGTTATGGTTACGGAATAAATATATAAGAATTTTGGAGGAAGAACATGTCATACAAAATTTTGATCATCAATCCGGGTTCAACATCTACAAAGATAGGTGTATTTGAAGACGAGAATTTATTATTTGAAGAAACATTAAGACATACAACAGAGGAACTTGCAGGCTTTAACCTTATCGTTGAGCAGAAGGACTTCAGAAAGAAAGTTATCCTTGACATTCTTGCAGAGAAGAACTTTGACATCAAGACGTTAGATGTATGTGTAGGCCGTGGTGGTATGTTAAAGCCGATTCCGGGCGGTACATATCCTGTAAGTGATGAATTGTTAGAGGACTTAAAGATCGGTAAGCAGGGACAGCATGCATCCAACCTTGGTGGTATCCTTGCAAGAGAGATCGGCGATGAGTTGGGAATTCCATCTTACATTGTAGACCCGGTTGTTGTAGATGAGCTGATGCCATCCTCCCGTTTATCCGGTGTACCTGAGCTTCCAAGAAGAAGTGTATTCCATGCATTAAACCAGAAGGCAGTTGCAAAGAGATATGCAAAAGAGCATGGTAAGAAATATGAAGATCTGAATCTGATAGTTGTACACATGGGTGGTGGTGTATCTGTCGGTGCTCACTTAAACGGACGTATCGTTGATGTTAACAATGCATTGGATGGTGAAGGTGCATTTTCACCGGAGAGAGCAGGTGGAGTTCCATCAGGTGATCTTGTTAAGATGTGCTTTTCAGGAAAATATACACAGCAGGAAGTTACAAAGAAGCTTGTCGGTAACGGCGGATTTAATGCATATATCGGCAGCAATGATGCAAGAGATCTCGAGAAGCTCGTTCAGGAAGGTGATGAGCATGCAAAGCTTGTTCAGGACGCATTCCATCAGCAGGTAGCAAAGGATATCGGTGCTATGTCAACCGTACTTTGCGGCAAAGTAGATCAGATCATTTTAACAGGTGGTATCGCATATTCCAAGCATACATGTGCGGAACTGGAAAAGAGAGCCGGATTTATCGCTCCGTTTACAGTATATCCTGGTGAGGATGAACTTCTTGCACTTGCACAGGGCGCATTAAGAGTTATGAATGGCGAAGAAGAGCCGATGACATATTAATTTGATGCTTGATTGACATTTTGCCTGTGAACTGTAAAAATACAAAAATTGGCATAATAGTTTTTCTTATAATACACATAATAGAATCAAGACAACAAAGTCTTAAATAAATGTATTGGAGGAAATGTATTATGGCAAGTTCAAATTCAACAGGAACAAGCAAGATGAGTGTTCCGGAAGCTAAGGACGCTATGAACAAGTTCAAAATGGAGGTTGCTAAGGAAATTGGTGTAAACCTCAAGGATGGTTACAACGGTGACTTAACATCTGCTCAGAGCGGATCAATCGGTGGCGAGATGGTTCGTCAGATGATCAAGAGACAGGAAGAACAGATGTCAGGCAGATAAGCAGTAAAATAAGAGAAATCTTATAGCTTTTGCTTAGCAGGAAGGGGTTATTGTCGAAAAGACAATAACCTTTTTCTGCGTTATTATAGAAAATGGACTGGACATATATCCGGTATATATGGTATAATCGGATGATTGATGCGGGTATTTTTATGCCCACAATAAAAACGAAATGATAAATGGATGCTAAATAATGCCTTATATATTATTAAAAGATGATGGCATAAGGCATCATTTGCATAATTTTAAGGAGGAAATAAAAAATGAGTTTAGCAGTAGAAAATCTGGAACACAGTATGGCAAAACTTACAATCACAGTACCGGCAGAGGAGTTTGGTAAGGCAATGACAACTGCCTACAATAAGCAGAAAGGTAAATTCAATGTACCTGGTTTCAGAAAGGGTCATGTACCACAGGCATTTATTGAGAAGATGTATGGACCTGCAGTATTTTATGAAGAGGCAGCTAATTCATTAATTAATGAGTATTATCCAAAGGAAGTAAGCGCATCAGATGTTGATGTTGTATCAAGACCGGTTATCGATGTAACTCAGATCGAAAAGGGCAAGGATTTCATCTTTACAGCAGAAGTAGCTGTTAAGCCTGAAGTTGAACTTGGAGATTATAAGGGACTCGAAGTAGAAAAGGCTGACGTAGAAGTAACAGATGATGAAGTTATGGCAGAGCTTTTAAAAGTTCAGAAAGAGAACTCAAGATATAACCCTGTAACAGACAGAGCTGCACAGATGGATGATGAAGTTACACTTGACTTCGAAGGATCTGTTGATGGTGTTCCTTTCGAAGGCGGTAAGGCTGAGAACTACAAGCTCGTTCTTGGTTCTCATTCATTCATTGATACATTCGAAGATCAGCTTGTTGGTAAGAACATCGATGAGGATGTAGAAGTAAATGTTACATTCCCGGAAGATTATCAGGCAGAAGATTTAGCAGGTAAGCCGGCAGTATTCAAATGCAAGATCAAAGAGATCAAGGCTGTAGAATTACCAGAGTTAGATGATGAATTTGCAAGTGAAGTTTCAGATTTTGAGACATTAGATGAATACAAAGAAGATATCAAGAGTAAGGCTGCTGAGAAGAAGCAGAAGGATGCTGAGAACGAGAAAGAAAACAAGCTGATCGAGAAAGTAATCGAGAATGCAAAGATGGACGTTGCAGATGCACAGGTTGCAGATGTACAGGAAAGAATCAAAGATGAGTTCGCTCAGAATCTTCAGTATCAGGGAATCAACCTTGAGCAGTATATGCAGATCTGCAATATTACAGAGGAAGCATTAATGGAGAGAATCAAACCGGACGCAGAGAAGAGAATCAAATCCCGTCTTGTTCTGGAAGCAATTGCTGCTGCTGAAAACATTGAGGTATCAGACGATGAAGTACACGAAGAACTGGAAGCTATGGCAAAACAGTATCAGATGAATGTAGAAGATATCGAAGGCTTCATGGGTGATGCAGAAAAGGATAGCATTAAAAAGGATCTTGCTGTTAAAAAGGCAGTTAAGGTTGTTGTAGATAACGCAAAGGAAGTTTAATCCATAATTTCTGATTGCGATATTTTGGAGGTGTAAATATGAGTTTAGTACCTTATGTCATTGAACAGACCAGCCGCGGTGAACGTTCATATGATATTTATTCAAGACTTCTGAAAGACAGAATTATCTTTCTGGGAGAAGAAGTAAATGATACATCAGCAAGTATAGTGATCGCACAGCTCCTGTTTCTGGAGTCCGAAGATCCATCCAAGGATATTTCATTGTATATCAACAGTCCGGGAGGTTCTGTAACAGCAGGACTTGGAATCTATGATACAATGCAGTACATCAAATGTGATGTATCTACAATCTGCTGTGGAATGGCAGCAAGTATGGGTGCATTCCTGCTTGCAGGTGGTGCAAAAGGTAAGAGATTTGCACTTCCAAATGCCGAGATCATGATCCATCAGCCATCCGGCGGATCACAGGGTCAAGCTACAGAGATTGAAATTGCTGCAAAGCATATTTTAAAGACAAAAGAGAAATTAAATAGAATGTTAAGCGAGAATACCGGAAAACCATATGAGACAATTGCTGCTGATACAGAGAGAGATAACTGGATGTCAGCAGAAGAAGCATGTGCATATGGTCTGATCGACAGTGTGATCGCAAAAAGATAGTATAAAGAGGTATTGGAATGGCAAATCGTAGTGAAGATAGAAAACTACTTAGATGTTCCTTCTGCAATAAGACGCAGGATCAGGTCAGAAAACTTATAGCAGGACCAAACGCTTATATTTGTGATGAATGTGTACAGATATGCGCAGAGATCGTTGATGAAGAACTGGAAGAAACAGGTGCTGAAGATTCCATTAATTTACTGAAACCAAAGGAGATCCGTGAATTTCTGGATCAGTATGTAATCGGTCAGGAAGAAGCAAAGAAGGTCTTATCTGTTGCGGTATACAAT
>ERZ1027047.311-NODE-311-length-27562-cov-13.163377_pt1 | contig 27562 bp, 19 predicted proteins | sample MGYA00519286_ERZ1027047 | MGnify/ENA primary metagenome ERZ1027047 (study PRJEB26926, sample SAMN06164592) | human gut metagenome | biome: ENVO:00009003; feature: ENVO:2100002; material: ENVO:00002003 | host: Homo sapiens | place: USA | collected 2012 ... | reverse complement strand
CAGAAGGGAAAAGGCGCAAGCAGATGGCGCAGGTGAATCTGGAAATAGTATTACTTAACTTCCAGCAGGTTCTTGCATTCCGCGAACGCGCGGCGGCCAATGATTTCAATCGTCGCGGGCAGGGTTACGCTCTTGAGCTTCGTGTTGCCCTCGAACGCCTGCGCGCCGATTTCCACCACCGGCAGACCCGCCACCGTGTTCGGAACGGTCAGCGTCGATGCCGTGCCGTTGTACTTGACGACCACAATGCCCGTCGAGTCGTCACGAACCGTGAACACGAAGTCGCCTGTCACGGTGAATGCCTTGTTGACAGATTCCAACTCCGTATTGCCGGACAACGCCTTAATCGTGATGGTGTAGTCGCCCGGCTGCAGCAGCTTCAGACCCGGCACCGTGTAGTTCAACGCCGCCGTTTCGCCCAGCAGCGCAGCCGTGCCGTCCGGCGTGGTCAGCAGCAGCTCATACTTCGCTGCGCTGCCAGCAGCCGTCCACGTCACCGTCAGGTCGTCGCCCTGCTTCGCGGCAGGAACGGTCACGGTCAGCGGATCGTCGGTCACATACAGCGTCAGGGACTGCGCCGGGGAAAGCTCGCCAGCGGTCGTTCCGTAGTAGGGCTTGAACTGAAGCGTGCGGACACCGTTGCCGTTGCCCAGCGAAGCGAAGGCGCGCTCGATAACCGTCACATCGCCAGTCGTCGGATAGCTGGTGTTCGCCTTGCCGTCCACATACAGGACGACCTTCGTCGCGTTCTTGGTGTTGACCGTGAACGTCACCGGCACATTCAGCTTCACGCGGCTGGGATTCATGGTGAAGTTGACGACTTCCGGCTTGTTGACCACGGTCGTCGTCAGTGTAATCGTGTACGCCTTAAACTTTTCGCCCGCCGTCGTGCCGTTGTAAGGCTGGAACTGAATCGTACGGACGCCGCCATTATTCCCCAGCGACGAGAACGACATCGTGAACTCGTACTTCGACATGCTGGTCGTTACGTCCTCAAAGCGGCGGTTCACCTGCCCGTCGACATACATCAGCAGCTTCGTCGCGTTGTCCAGATAAACAGTGAATTTAATCTGCTCGCCCAGCACCGCGGTCGTCTTGTCAATCTTGACATTCGCAATCACGGGGGCAGCAGACGAACCGCTCGTCAGGGAAATGGTGGTTGCGGTGGTCTTGTCGCCGCCGACTGCGCCGTTGTAGGCTTGGAACGCAATGGTACGCTTGCCCCCGTTGTTCCCCAGCGAAGAGAACGCCATGGTGAAGGTGTATTCCGTCATATCAGGGGTGATGTTCTCGAAGCGGCGGTTGACACTGCCGTCGATGTACATCAGCACCTTCGTGGCGTTCTTGATGCGCAGGGTGAAGGTGATATTTTCGCCCAACGTCGCGTTCGGATTGCTGATTTTCAGCAGCTCAACCCGCGGCTTGTTCGCCACGCTGATGGTAATCGTCTTGGTGTCGGACATAGCGCCGGGCGTGCTGCCATTGTAGGGCTGGAACGCCACCGTGCGCACGCCGCCGTTTGAACCGAGCGTCGAGAAGGACATCTGGAACGTCGTTGCGCCGTCCTTCACGTCGTAGATGTAGCGGTTGAGCTTGCCATCAATGTAGACACGCATCTTCGTCGTGTTCTTGGTGTTGATGGTGAAGGTGATGGTTTCGTTCAAATCAACCGTAGATTTGTTCAAACTCCAGCTGGTCACGGTCGGCTTGTTCGGGCTTTCGTTTGCGACAGTCACAACACGTTCGGAGGTCTTTTCGCCCGCCGTCGTGCCGTTATAGGCTTGGAACGCAATGGCGCGCCTGCCCCCATTGCTTCCCAGCGACGAGAAGGACATGGTGAAGGTGTATTCCGTCATATCGGGGGTGATATTCTCGAAGCGGCGGTTGACACTGCCGTCGATGTACATCAGCACCTTCGTGGCGTTCTTGACGCTCAGGGTGAAGGTGATGTTTTCGCCCAGACCCACGGTCGTCTTGTCGATATTCTTTACCGTTACCTGCGGCTTGACAGACGGCTTTGTCAGCGTAATCGTTTGTTCAGCGGACTTTTCGCCGGGCGTATTGCCGTTGTAGGCTTGGAACGCGATGGTGCGCTTGCCCCCCTTGCTCCCCATCGAGGAGAAGGACATGGTAAGCGTCGATGTGTCGGTGGGCACGTCGTAGATGTAGCGGTTGACGCTGCCGTCAATGTACATCAAAATCTTGGTGGCGTTCTTCGTGTGGATGGTGAAGGTGATATTCTCGCCCAGCTCCGCCGTCGCCTTGTCCATTTCGAACGTCGGTTTGCCCGGAATAATCACATCCGCGCGGTCGATGTTTTCGAGGTCATCCGGCACGTCCGTAGGCGCGGGGGTCGACGCGGGTTCCTCGGTCGGCTCAACAGCGGGCTCTTCGGTCGGCTCAACAGCGGGCTCTTCGGTCGGCTCAACAGCGGGCTCTTCCGTCGGCTCAACAGCGGGTTTCTCGGTCGGCACGACAACAGGTTCCTCGGTCGGCTCAACAACGGGTTCCTCGGTCGGCACGACAACAGGTTCTTCGGTCGGCACGACAACGGGTTCCTCGGTCGGCACGACAACAGGCTCTTCCGTCGGCACGGGCGTGGGCGCAGGGGTCGGCACGGGTTCTTCCGTTGCAGCTGCAAGCACCAGCAGGGCACTGGGCATTTCCACGCCGCTCGCGAAAACACCGGTGTGACGTTGATTCTCAATGCCCTCTTCCGGCACGGGATGCACTGCATCCGCCGCCAGATAGCCATATGCAACGCCAGCCGTCTTGTCATACACGCAGACGGAAATCCGTTCATTCAGCTGACCCTTCTGCGGACGATGCGTCACATACACTACGCCAGTTACCTGACCAACCAGCTCATCGCCCGTCGGATTCAGGTACAGCTGTGCGCTGCTGAACGTCGCGGCAAAGCCGGAGTCAAAGAACTCGTTATCCAGCACGGAGCGGCTGTAATCTACGGCTGCTTCGTCCACGATTTCGGGCGCTTCCGTTACCTCGGGAACATCCGTCGTTTCGGGGATTTCCGTTGCTTCGGGAACATCCGTCGCTTCGGGAACATCCGTTGTTTCAGGAACATCCGTCGCTTCGGGAACATCCGTCGCTTCGGGGATTTCCGTTACCTCAGGAACACCCGTCGCTTCGGGGATTTCCGTTGCTTCGGGAACATCCGTCACTTCCGGTGCTTCCGTTGCTTCGGGAACATCCGTTGCTTCCGGTGCTTCCGTCGGCACGACCTCAACCGTTTCCGCCGGCGGAGTTTCCGGCGCTTCCGCAGCCGCCGTCAGCACTGTTCCCATACTGCCCGTCACCATGAATACAGCCAGCAGGAAAGACAATGCCTTTCGCATCCACTTTTTGTCCTTCATCGTCCTCACTCCTTGTTCCGTGCAATCTTCCGGCACGACGTATGGTTGTGCCAATGGCAAGCGATTGCTGCTTTCCATCTTTCTTTTCGCGGCGAGCCGCAGTGCTCCCGGTGGATATAGCAATCTCTTTCCCAATTCCAGCTATATTGTAACAAATTACAAGTCGCCTGTCAATACTTACCGCGCAGAAAGCCGCATTTTATACAAAAATCAAGGCATTTTCTCTGCATCTGTCTCGCGGAACTGATTTTTCCATTGCTGAATTGCCGTGGTCGGCAAATCAATTTGCGTCTCCCATGCGGAACAGATGCGCTCCTCCAGCACATCCAAATTCCCGCCGCGGGGCAGGACGGGTAGATTCGTGTCCTTCGCGATTTCACTTGCGCGGTTGTCTACCGCCAGGATCAGGCTTCGGCAGCCCATGTTCATTGCGTGGATGCCGCCGTGCAGCCTCGTGCCAACGTAGTCAATTCCGCCTGATGCCAAAAGCGCTGTGTAATCTCGCAGATTCGGCTGAATCAGGTCCAAATTCTGCGTCACACGCGCATCCATTTGGCGCAGGCAGGCGTAGTCCTCAACTGCCTGCAGCCACACATACACTTCGCGATAGTGCTTTTGCAGCATGGTCAGCATCTGAGCATCCTGCTCCGGGCTGCTACGGTAGTCCGTCAGCGTTGTCACGACGCGCTCCGCCTTGTGCGTCGGAATCTGCGCGCATTTGTCGGCTGTCAGCCCCCACATTGTCGGACACGCCGTATTCAGCACGTTCGTGATGCCCAGCTTCAGCAGGCGCTGGCGCGTGTATTCGTCGCGCACCGCGTGCAGGTACTGCCCATCCAGCAGCGTTTTTAGAATCCGCTTCGTGTACCCTGTCGGCTCGTCCTGGTATTGATACCACCCCGCGCCCAGCAAAATGACATGCGTGCGCTGAAATTTCTCACGAATCAGGCGGAAATTCAGCAGCTCCCGCTTGTGCAAATCGCCGCAGCGCATCATCACCGCGTCGCGCAGGCGGATATTCCACATCCTTTGGCGGCGCATGTCCGAGGAAAGCAGATTCGTCCCGCAGACAAATGCGTAATCCGCACTGCCGACGTGCTTCATCGACACTTTCGACAGCCTGTCCCGAACCGGCACGGCGACGGACAGCTGCACAGGAAAGCAGTCGTGCAGCACATGCTCGCAGGCGTTTCGGATGATGAAATCTCCCTGATTCGCTGTTGAGATGGTAGGGTCAAAACGCACAATTTTGCGGCAGTGCTGCATTTCCTGATCGATCATGCCTTCTTCCTCCATTTGCGCAAGAAACTCCGCCCTTTTTCAAGCATCCAGCGATATTCTGCCGTCCGTCCCAGCGCCAGCGTGTACAGGAGCGCTGTCACCGCCGCGCAGGTGATGCCCTTGATGATAATCCACATCAGCGTATGCCCCATCCGCGCGCACAGCAGCAGCGACAGCAACATCACCGCGCCGTTGAGCAGCAGCAAGCCTCCCTGCGCCTTGAAATACGCGGCAGCGCTGCGCCCGAAGGTGCGATGGAACAGCACTTTCGGCTCATACCAGAAGATGGTGCAGAGCCGCGCCAGCCCTGTTGCGCCGATGATGCCCGCCACGCCGAAGAAGTGCCCCAGCAGGATGGACAGCAGGATGTTGACCAGCGCCGTCATAAACATAACATATTTCATTTGCCGAAAAAGCCCCAGCGTTTCGCGGTACATCCACACAGGCGCGACGATGGTGCTCAGGTAGAACGTGAACAGCACCGCCGCCACTGTCCCTGTATCCATCAGGTATTCTTCGCCCACCCAGATGGGGATGAAATCCTGCACAATCGCGCCGTACGCGGCGACGCAGAAGCCCGTAATCGCCCCGAAGAGGACAATCAGGTTGCGGAACATGGCGTATGACTTTTCCGAATTCTTCTCGGCATTCAGATTTCCCAAGCTGGCGGAAATGCCGGTAATCACGATGGAAACGAATGTCGTCACATACGTCGTCAGCGACGCGTAGTTGGAGTAGTAGCCGACGAACACCGTGCCCAGCATGACGGAAATCAGAATGTTGTCCGTGTTGTTGATGAGTATTGTCGCCAGCTTGTAGAGAAACATGGAGCGGATGTTGTCGTTCAGCTCCTGCTTGCGGTGCATCGGCTCGTGTTTCTGCTTTTCCCGCAGGAAGGGGTACATCTTATCCGCTAAATGGCTCAGCACCGCGTTCTGCAGGAGGGTGCAGGCGATCTGAATCAGCAAATAGCCAAGATAGCTGCCCCAAATCAGCAGGCACGCCATCTGCGCCGCATACTGCACCACCAGCGCCGCGGCGGAAACCATGTTTTGCAAATATGCCTTCTGGTCGGCCTGAATCAGCGTCGTTTTGTAGATGACCAGATAGGATGCCACGGAGTTCGCCAGGTACAGCACATAGTAGACGATCAGCTGCGCCATCGGCAGCTCACTGCTGATGATGAGCGGCAGGAAGGGGATTACCGCCGCGCCCAGCAGCGCTACCGCCAGCGCAATCAGGCGGTAAATGCGACGATAATAGCCCAGCAGGTGCTGAATTTCGCCCGTGTCGCCCCGGTGCAGCGGTGCGTACAAGCTGTACACCAGCACGTTGCCCACGCCCAGTTCCGCCAGTGACAGCATGGCCAGAATGTTGCTGTACAGCCCGTTGACACCCGTATAATCCGCGCCCAGCCGGCGCACAAACACCGTTCGCACGGCAAAAGCCAGCAGCAGCGTGAGCACCTGCCGCACTGCGCCTACACCGATGTTGCGTGCCGTGTTTTCGCTCCTTGATGCTGTGTTCATGATTCCTCTCCGCCTGTTTCGCCCGTCTGCTCCTGCGCCGCGTCCTCCGGCTGCGTGTTAAACGTCAGGCGCAGTTTTTCCGGCGGCACAGTGCAGCGCCTCCTGCGTTTCTTCTGCCTGCGCGCATTTGCCGGCAGATCAGGCGCTTCCTCCGCGTCCGGCTGCCACTTGCCCAGCAGTCCCAGAAACAGTATGTTCAGGAAAACGCCCTCCGTGTTGATGCACAGGAAATACAGCAGGAAAACGCCCAGCACATACAGCAGCCGCTCCTTGGCAAATTTGGTGCGGATACCGAGGTACATCAGCCATAGCCAAACTGCCGGGAGAATCAGGCCTGTATCCATGACGAAGGCGGCAAAGCCATTGGAAATATTCTGCACCCTGTGTTTCAGCAGGATTTCCGCCTTCCGCTCCGAGAAAACGCCCTGCCCCGCAATGGGGGATTCCAGCCCGATTTCAAAGCCGCTGAAGGTGTCGTTCCACCGCGTGTAGAACGAACCGCCGGAATTTCGTCCGATAATCTTGCTTTCCACCACGCCCGTGACAGACTCGATGACAAACAGCAAAATCAGCCCAATGAACGCCGCCATCTTGATGCTGCGCGCCATTTTCCTGCCCTTTTTGCGGAATGCCACCGTCAGCAGCACAACGCCCAGACAAATAAAGCCTGTTGTGGACAGCGTGCTGAGGATGGTGACGATCAGCAGCGCAATTGCCCAGCGGTATTTCTTCTTGCTCATGCCCATGCGCGTTTCGTCGCTCATCAGGAACAGCAGCGCGAAGTTCAGGAAAATCTGGTGGCTGCCCGGCTCGTTGAACATGCCCGCGTTGCGGTGGAAAACCGGGATGTTCAGCCAGCCTAAGGTAAAATAAGGCGTCAGATAAAATCCGTTGACGCTGGAAACTTCGTAGTGCAGCAGCGGCAGCGGCAGCGACAGCAAATCGCCGATGACGAAGGAAATCAGGCTGATGGCCGCCTCTGCCAGCATGACTTTGGTATACAGCCGCATATACGTCCGATACCCGATGCAGCTTTGCAGAACCAGCACATAGCCGATGTTGCAAAGCCAAATGACAATATCGTTGATGTGGATGCCGTTCTGCGGGTTGACAAAGCTCGTCAGCAGCAGCGCCGCCGTCAGAAGCAGCGTCAGGCGTACATTCTGGACGCTGATTTTCGGATGATGCGCCCGCGTCAGCAGCAGAATCGACGCAATCAGCATGGCTGCCATCAGCGGCATCCGCAGCACCTGAAAATACAGCGAACCCATGCCCAGCACGCCAATCAGCACACAGAGTGCATCCACATGGTTCTTTGTGATTCGGATTTTCATCGTGCAATCTCCGTATAAATCTGATGCAGTATCTCCAGATTCTTCTGCGCATCATGCGTTTTTCCAGCGTGTTCTCGCCCGGCGCGCGCCATCTGCGCCGCTTTTTCCGGATGCGCGAACATCTCGCAGATATCATGCGCCAGCAAATGCGGGTCGTCTGCCGGATAAATCAGCCCTTCCACGCCGTGCGTCATCAGACAGCGCACGCCGCCGACATCCGACGCAATGCACGGTACGCCAAGCAGCATCGCCTCGCCCAGCGAATTGGGGGAGTTTTCAATGCTCGACGGCAGCACAAACACCTGACTTTTTAGATACCGCTCCTTCATTTGCTGTGCATTCAGGCTTCCGGTAAAAACAACATGGTCGTAGAGGTCGTTTTCGCGCAGCAGACGGTGGATGTACCGTTCATAGGCATTGCGCGCAAGCGACGGAATGCGCCCATAGTCCTTGCGCCCTACATAGAGCTTGACATCGGGATAGCGCTTGCGGACAATCGCCAGCGCCTGCAATAGCAGATGCAGCCCCTTGAGCGGCACATGCGCCTGACTGCAGAAGAGACTGTGCGGCTCGCAGTTGTCCAGCGACCATTCGCCGGTGTAGAACTCGTCCCGCAGCGTTTCGTTGTTGAAATGATAGGCCGCCTGCGGGGCAAGCTCCGCCATGCAGGCAGCATCCCAGTCGGTGCGCCCGATAACGTGCTGCACCCTGCGCAGGGCTTCCTGCTCATACTGCCCGACGCGGCGGTAGATTGCCTCCTGCCGGACGATATTGCCCTTCACCAAATCCTTCAGCGTGTGCCCGTGGCAGACGTGTTCCGGCAGATAAGCGCGATAATGCTCCGCGTATATGGACAGAAGCCCCTGAATGGAAATTACAATCCGCTCGCGCATCCCCATGTGTTCCGCCGCATCAACCATGGCCAGCGTGTGCTGATTTTCCGTGCCCCAGAGGTGAATGACATCCGGCTGCTCTTTGCGCAGAATATCCTCCAGCTGCCGGGTGTAGGCTTCGCCGCACCGCTGCGTAGGGCGTGTGGGGTTGACAAGCCCGTAATAGCGGTAGCCGTCCACTTCGCCCGTCAGCGCTTTCGGCGCGTCAAACACATACGTCAGCGCCGCATCCGGCAGCTGCGTCAGCCGCCGCGACAGCCCAACCAGCCAGCCCACGATATACACCGGGGGAAGCGATTCTTTTTCCGCAATGGCAGGGAGGATAATATTTCCCATCCACATGACCTTCACGCTTCAGCCCTTCCTTTCACTTTGCGCTGTGCGGCATCCGTCATTTCACCGCGCCCTGCGTCAGAAAATCCCGCAGCTTTTCCCGCTCCTGCGCCTGCGATTGGCAGTAGCGCGCAATGTTGCGCACATAGCGGTCATGCACGGCTTCATCCAGCAGCCTTTCCGGCGCAAAATCCGCCATGCGGGATACCGTTTTGCCCAATTCGTTTGCGTCCACCATTTGCAGCGTCTCGCAGCGGCTGCCCACAATCGGCACGCCCCGGAAGAGAATATCGAACATAACGCCGCTGCTGTGCAGGGAGTAATTCTCCGAATAGTTTAGGATGCAGTAGCGGCATTGGCGAATCGCCTCGTCATACGCCGCTTCGGACAGGTATTCCAGCCGCAGCTCGATGTTCTTTGCGCCCGCGCAGACTGCCCGCAGCTCCGTTTCCAGCGGCGCTTCCTGCACCCGACCCGCAATCAGCACCCGATACGGCGTGTTCCGCAGCTGCTTTGCCGCCTCAACGACGCCCTTGTCCGACGTAATCAGCCCGACCATGCCGAAATCATAGCGCTTCTGCGCATACGGCACAGGCGGCTGCATCGTTCCTGTGCTGATGTAATCGGATACGACGCACATCGGCCGCCCGTACACCGCGCCAATGGCTGCATTGGGGCAGATAACGCCGCTGATTTTCCGCCTGCACAGCGCATACAGCCCCCGTTTCAGCAGCGAATTGACGCCGTCGGTGCTGTATTGGATGGCGTAGACCCGCGTTTCTTTCTTCTTGAACAGCGCAAGCCCCAGATACGCTGTTGCGACGGCGCTGCACTGGAGGACAATCACGTCATCCTGCGCTTCCCGAAGCAGCGCGCGCACGTTCTGGAACACGGCGTGTTTGTTGCGCACCGCCGAACTGCCCACGATGTAATCATGCGGCAGACGAATCAGCTTGTTCCCGAAGCGGTCGCCGTACACCGGCCCGCCCGCAATGCGCACATCCATCTCCGCGCCGAACAGGTCAAGATAATTCTGCGCGACGGTGAAATAATGCCCAGCGGCAATGCCGTCTGTGCTGGTGCTCCGTACATCTGCCACAATCAGCCGCATGATGGTTCGTTCCTTTCGCCGCTTTTCTGCATCTCCTTGCTGTAAATCGCCATCAGCTGACGATAATTTGCTTCCGCCGTGAAATTCTCCTGATACGTTTTCAGCGCGCCCTCGCTGACGGATTCCGCGTGCTGCAGCCGATTGAGCGTCTGTGCCAGCTGTTCCGCCGAGTCCGCCGGAAACTTGAAGCCCGTCACGCCGTCCGAAATCAGGGAACCCGCGTTGCCTAAATCCGAGCAAATCACCGGCGTGGCGGCGCTGAAGGCTTCCACAATCGTCATTGGGAAGCCTTCATACCACTGCGTTGGCAGAATCAGCGCCTTGGACTGCCCCATCAGCGCCCGTGCCGCCGAATTTGGCACAAAGCCGCGCAGCTCCACCTGCTTCAGCTTTTCCCGCGTCAGATATTCGCGGCACCATGTTTCCTCCGGCCCTGTACCGCAGATGATCAGCTTCATGCCTCCGCCTGAACGCTCGTAGCGCGCCCACGCCTCCAGCAGCAGCCGGATGCCCTTGAGCGCATCCAGCCGACCGATGTACACCACCTGATTTTCGCGCGCCGCATATGGCACAATCGTCTCCGGCGGTTCCACAAAGTTCGGCTTTACGGACACGTTTTCCGGCGGAATCTGCTTAAGCGCCAGCAGCTTCTGCCGGTTGAAGTCCGTCAGGGTGATATAATGCAGGCGGCTGTACGTTTTGAGGGCGCGGTGCAAACGTGTGCTGAGCACGCAGAGCACCGTCTGCAGGCGGCTGCCGCGGTAGCAGCGGTGCTTCACCGCGCAGTGCAGCCCCTTTTTCGTGCAATCCTCGCAGATATGGCCGTCGCGGTAGAAAAGCGCGTTCGGGCAGAGCAGACGGAAGTTGTGCACCGTCTGCACCACGGGAACGCCCTCGCGCAATGCCGCGTAATACACTGCCGGGCCAATCAGCGGCAGCGTGTTGTGCACATGCACCAGCGAAATCCGGTTTTCGCGGATGCTCCGCCGAACCTCGTGGTATGTACGGATGCTGAAAAACATCCCCAGCGCACTGCGGATTTTCTCCAGCGTTCTCATGCGCGAAATTTCCTCGTTCCGCCGCGCATACAGCGCCGCAGCGTGACCGTGCGTTTCCAGCAGGTGCTTCTCGTTCGCCACAACGACATCCTCGCCGCCGGGAACCTGATAATAGTCGTGTACCAGCAGTACAGCGGGCTGTTTTGTCGCTTGCTGCATTTACTTTCTCCTGATGGTCGCGTTCCAGATGAATTTCAGATTCGTGCTCCAGTAGCGCTGGAATAGCCGCTTCGGGTCTTGCATCAGGCGATAGAGCCATTCCAAGCTGTGCTTCTGCATCCATAACGGGGCGCGCTTGACGTTGCCCGAAAAGAAATCAAAGCCCGCGCCGACCCCAATCATCAGCCCGTGCACACGCCCTTGGTGCGCCGCCATCCAGCGCTCCTGCTTCGGCGCTCCCAGCCCGACCCACACAAAATCCGGCTGCGCCTGATTGATGCGTGCCACGGCAAGCGCATCTTCCTCCGGTGTCAGTTCGCGGAAAGGCGGCACGTCTGTGCCCGCAATTATCAGCCCCGGATACTCCTGCTGCAGGCGCGCAATCATTTTCTTCTGCACTTCCTGCGTGCTGCCGTAGAAATAATGCCGCCAGCCGTGTGCCGTTGACTGCCGAAAGACCTCCATCATCAGGTCAGGCCCGGTTGTCCGCTGAATCTGCGGATACCCGCGCCGCCGCGCCTCCTGCGCCAGCGGATTGCCATCCGGAATCGCCATCAAACCGCCGTTCTGCACGGCACGGTAGTCCGCATCCTCGTAACTGACGACGGTTGTATGTACATTCGATACGCAGATGTAATCTCCCTGCAATTGATGAATATTCTGCGCCAAATATTTCAGCAGCCAATTCATGTTGATGACAGCAATATTGACCCCTAAAATCGGACAGACCGGAATTTCACGCTTGTCCACTTTGCGGCAGTACTGCGCTGCTCCTTCGTGCGCCGTGGCAAACACCCCTTTCCCCGCTTCCCCAGCAAGAAACCTTGATACTATTTCCAGATTCATCTGCGCCATCTGCTTGCGCCTTTTCCCTTCTGGCGTCCGCTCATTCCACTTAGCGTAGCGCTGCTACGCTGCGTTCCATTCACGTTAGCCAGAATGAAAAATTCGCCGCGCATCTTGGCGCATTCTTATCTGGAAATAGTATGAATCATAAATTACCATTTTCATTATAACGCAAACATCAGTAATTTGCAAGCATTTCCATTTCAGATGATGAAGAAATTTCCTTTTTTTCTGCGGATGAATTGCCGCCCCGTATTCGTTCTTTCATTAGCATACCAATGCGAAAGGAGTATTCTTTATGAAGAACTGTATTTCCCGTTTCTGCCTGCTTGCCTTGCTTCTCCTGATGACCATCGCCCCTGTCCGCGCGGAAATTATCGGGCAGACGACGGAGAACGAGTACATCCACCGCCTGATTGCGGACAACGGGCAGGAACTCTGCTTCGTGTCCGGCGAGAAAGACCCGTGCCTTTCCTATGCGGATGTCAACTTCGACGGCATCAACGATGTGGTGATACTGGCACAGCGCGGCGCGAGCAATTTCGTCTACCAGTTTTTCATTTTTGATGGCGAACAGTATGTTCTCTGTCCGCTGACGTTCACGAATTACGACCTTGATGCGGAACACAAGATTGTAAGGAGTTCTGTGAACGGCGGCTTGGCGGGCGGCATTCACAGAGAAACGCTGTACCGTTTTGATGGGACGGAGGCGGTGCTGCTGCGCTGGGCGGTCGGCGAGGAGAAAGAGGACTGGACGTTCGACGCGGATGGTTATACCGTCCGGCACTACAATGATGTGCTGACCCTGCAGGTTTGGGAGCATGATCCGGATATGGACGGCATCCTGATTTTTGAGCAGGATGTATCTACTGAAGATGAAAATGCGCTGAGGGAAGCGTTTCAAGCGGAAAATGACGCGCTCTGGTCGGGCATCCGCTAAGGCACCACCGCATTTGTGCGGTGTTACCTTAAAAAGTTAGTCACATCGAACGAAACCGCTTGACAATCCACCGCGCTGGTGCTATCATTCAGATACCCCGATGGGGTATATTGCATTCATCGAAAGGATGAGGGCTGATGATAAAAACGACGCTGAAAATTGACGGCATGATGTGCGGCATGTGCGAGAGCCATGTCAACGACGCAATCCGCAAGGCATTCCCAGCGGTTAAGAAGGTGACTTCCTCCCACGGCAAGGGTGAAACGGTGGTCATTTCCGAAGACCCGCTGGACGAAGCGCAGGTGAAAGCTGCGATTGCCGCGACGGGCTATGATTTCAAGGGCATGTCAAGCGAGCCGTATCAGAAGAAGCGTTTCCTTTTCTTCTGATGGTTTCATTCGCACAACAAAAAGCAGGGCTGTCTCCGGCGTGGAGGTAGTCCTGCTTTTTGTGTTCTGTGTTAGTTGATTTTTGTCGTGCAGGGGGCTTCACCTCTGCGGAGGCGACAAGAAGGCATGAGAACAGACGAAGTTTGCAGTCGCCCCTTGCCCCCCTTCGCTATTTCCCCCACTTGATATGCTTCATGTGCTTCATCACCAGCGTGGCGCTCACGCCGGTCAGCGCGCCGAAGAGAATGCCGCTGAGCATCAGGACAGCCATGTAGTACGCCAATTGCGACGTGTGGAGGATAATCATCGCCATCACGATTTGCCCGACGTTGTGCATTACGCCGCCGACAATGCTGACCGTGACCGGGTGCATCCACTTCATGCGCGAAAGGAGACACATGCTTGCCAGCGACAGCACACCGCCGGCCAGTGCGTACGGCAGCGCCGCCACGCCGCCTAAAAACAGCGAGGACAGCACCACTTTCAGCAGCATCAGCACCCACGCCGTCGGCAGGGACAGCATGTAGACCGCGAAAATCAGCACACCGTTGCTTAAGCCTAACTTGATGCCCGGCACGCCCATCAGCGGCGGAAACAGGCTCTCCACCCAGCTCAGCACCAGCATCAGCGTCAGCAGCACACTGCACAGCGCAAGCTGTTTTGTGGTGATTCGCTGCTTATTCATTTGCTGCGTCCTCCTGCACGGTCGTCAGCCAGTCCATCAATTCGTCGCGGCTGTACAGCTGGAGCGTCACCTGATTCGGCAGACAGATAATCATGTTGCCCAGAATGCGCGTGTCCTTGTTTTCCAGCGTCACTTCGCCCTGCTCCACGCAATCCTGATTGTCGCAGTTCGCCTCGTGCATGTCGATGCTTGTCGGGGTGACATGGACGATGTTGATGCAGTCGCCGTGGCGGAGGCGATAATAGCCCTCTTCGGTCAGCGGAATCGGCTGATACGTTTTGTCACCGACGGTGACGACGAGGAATGCTTTCACCTGCGACAGGTCGGGGGTGGCGGTGGCTTCGGGGACGTCTGTGACTTCCGGCGCGGCAGCCGCTTCCGGTGTCGCGGTGATTTCGGGGGTCGCCGCTGCCTCCGGTGTGCTGGTCGCAAGCTCTGTCGGCGCCTCTGTCGGCGCTTCGGTCGGCGCATCTGTTGCGGTCAGGGGCAGCAAAGGCGCATTGGCGTCTACATTCGCGGGTGCGTTCCTCCGCAGCACAACCATCAGCACCGCCACAATCAGCAGCAGCGCTGCCACAATCAGCACATTGCACCACAGGCCATTCCGCTTCGCCTTGGGATTCGCTTCCTTCTTCATACCCGTTCCGCACAATCCTTTCGTTATTGAGTATTCCCATCATACAACGCCGGGTCGGATTCGTCAAGGGGCGCGCGCGCAGGTGTTACAAACTTGTCACAAAGCGGCGAATCCATCCCGATGTCAGCAGGCACTTTTGCCCGTTTTATTGGAAGCGGAACGCATTAGTCCGCGCCGCCCCATGGCAACGAAACCGACAATATCCGCAATCAGCCAGCCCACCGGAATTGCCAGCCAAATCGCCATCATGCCGAAATGCGGCGCGAAGGCGTAGGACAGCACAACGCGCAGCCCAAGCGAAAGCACTGTCAGGACGATGCTCATGCCCGCCTGCTCCAAACCGCGGAAAATGGCATAAAGCAGGAACAGGAAGCCGATGCCGATGTAGCACAGCCCCTCGGTGCGCAGGTACGTTACGCCGATGGAAAGAGACTCCGCCGATGTATTTTCGAGGAACACGAGCAGCAGCGGCTCGGCGAAAATCGCCACGAGCGCGGAAACAATCAGGCAGAAGCCGCCGGAAAGCAGGAACGCTGTGCGGATGCCGTGACGGAGACGCTGCGGCTGATTCGCCCCCTGATTCTGGGCGACGAAGGTCGCGAAGCCGTTGCCGAAGTCCTGCGCGGGGCTGTACGCCAGCGAGTCAATCTTCACGCCGGCGGTGAATGCCGCCATCGCTGCCAGACCGAAGCTGTTCACGAGACTCTGCACACACAGGATGCCGAAATTCATGATGGACTGCTGAATGCTGGTCATGGCAGAGACGGAGAAGATGCGCCTGAACAGCGCGCGGTCGGGGCGCAGGTCGTGCTGCGAGGGCGTCAGCGCCGGAACGCGGAAGAGCACATAACCTAAGCACAGGAAACCGGACAGTACTTGCGAAATCAGCGTCGCGACGGCAGCGCCCGCCACGCCCCACGGCAGCACCGCCACGAACAGAAAGTCCAGCGCGACGTTCGTCAGCGACGAAATCAGCAGGAAAACCAGCGGCGCGGTTGAATTGCCGACGGCGCGGAGCATACACGCCCCGAAGTTATACAGGAACGTCGGGACGATACCGATGAACACAATCAAGAGGTAGCGGGAGAGAACGCCCTGCGCTTCAGGCGGAATGCGCAGGAGCGTCATCATGACGGGCAGGAGCGCGTAGGACAGGATGGTCAGCAGCGCCGATACGCCCGCAATCAGCACAAACGCATTGCCGACCGCTTTGCGCACGCCGGCATCGTCTTTCTGCCCGAAAAGCTGGCTGACAACCACGCCGCTGCCCATGCACAGCCCGGTGACGATGCTCGTGAGCAGAATCATGACGGAAAACGCGCTGCCGACGGCGGCAAGGGCGATTTCACCGCAGTATCGCCCGACGACGAAGGTGTCCACAAGGTTATAAAGCTGCTGGAGCAGATTGCCCGCCATCAGCGGCAGAGAAAAACGGAGCAGTCCGCGGAAAATCGAACCATGGGTCAAGTCAACATTCATAATAAAGGAATTCTCCTTTCACTGCACAGGATAGTATAGGCGAAAAAACGGGAAACGTCAAGCATGGCGCAAAGGCAGAGAAATCAAGGGAAAAGAACGAAAATACACAAAAAAAACAATTTCCATGCGAAAACGATTTCACGGCGTTACATCAAGGGATTGCTGTGAAAGTGGGGAATTTTGCAGGAAGATTGGTCAAAAATTGCAAGCGGCAGACACTTGACAAGGAAGCGGCAATTCCCCTATAATAGATGCAACGTATCATTTGCATCGTGTCATCTGGTACGAAATGAATTGGAGGGGTTAGACCATGAAGAAGATTCTCTCTCTGGTCCTGTCTGCGTGCATGATGCTGAGTGCGGCTGCGCTGGCAGAAGGCACGTTCACGCCTGCTGATTCCTACGATGTCGGTGAGCGCGTGTACAACGCGGGCACTGTCACGCTGGAAAAGAGCGAGGGGAGCGCGCAGACGGTTTCTACCGATCAGTATGTCGGCGAAGCTGGCAAGGACTACACCGATGAAAAGGTGTACACCTACAACAGCTACACTCCCGGCATTAACTCTTCTCTGAACTGGGACCCACTCTCCTGGGAAACGAACGAAGACACTGATATTTTGAACAATGTCAGCTCTGGTTTCTACACCTTCGTTCTGAATTCCGAAAAGAATGGCTACTCTGTCATGCCCGAACTGGCTGCTGAAATGCCGGTGGACGTGACCGCTGAGTATGTCGGTCAGTACGGCGTGAAGGAAGGCGAGACCGCCAAGGCTTGGCGTATCGCGCTGAACAAGCTCGCCAAGTGGGAAGATGGCACCCCCATCACCGCTGATGACTATGTGTACTCTATGCAGCAGCTGCTCAACCCGAAGATGCTGAATCGCCGCGCTGACAGCTTCTATGCTGGCGAGTTCGTCATCTACAACGCGAAGAACTACCTCTACGCGGGCAAGACGACCTATGACCTGATTGCAGACACTGCCGAGAACCTCATTGCCGCCGGCACCGATGTGTACCTCGACATGAGCGCTTGGGGCATGGTCGGCGCGCTGGACGCGGAGGGCAATCCTGCGCCGCAGTATGTGAACATTGCGAACGACACGATGTACCGCGATGCTTCTGTTGAAGACGAAACCGCTGCCGAAGCGTGGGTCTCCGCGAAGTACCTGTTTGACAACTACTTCGCCGCGGGTCAGCAGTATGAGTCCATGCAGGCTCAGTACCTGTACACCGCCAGCGTGGCAAATGCCGCGACGTGGGACGAGGTTGGCTTCAAGAAGGTTGACGATTACACCGTTGACTTCATCCTGGCCAACCCCGTGAACGAAGCGAACTTCTATGTGCCCTACAACCTGTCTTCCTCCTACCTGGTCTACAAGCCCGTTTACGAAGCCTGCAAGACCTTCTACAAGGACGGCAAGGAAGTTGCCACCGAGGAAGAAGCGGACGAAGTGAAGACCAGCTACGGCCGTTCCGTGGAGAACACGGTTTCCTACGGCCCGTACAAGCTGTCCTCCTTCGAACTGGACAAGGAATACACCCTGACCCGCAATGACAACTGGTATGGCTATCATGACGGCAACCACGTCGGCCAGTATCAGACGGACAACTACAAGGTGACCTGCATTGCCGACCACGCGACCCAGGTGCTGGCGTTCGAAAAGGGCGAGATTGATGACATCGCTCTGCAGGCGGACGACCTGAAGAAGTACGGCAACAGCAAGTACATCAAGTACGGCCCGAACAACGGCTACACCACCAAGCTGACCATGAACACCGACTATGAGAAGCTGCTGTCTCACGGCACCAATAGTCAGGTTCTGGTGATCCCGGAATTCCGTCAGGCGATTTCTTACTCCTATGACCGTAAGGAATTTGCTTCCTCCTTCACCGCGGCTGGCACGGCTGGCTTTGGCCTGATCAACGAACTGTACTGCTACGACCCCTTCACCGGCGCGCTGTATCGTGACAGCGAACCCGCGAAGGCAGTCCTCTGCCGTCTGTTCGACCTGACCTGGGGAGAGGGCGGCGACTACGACACCCTCGACGAAGCGTACGAAGCCATGACCGGCTACGAGGTCGAAAAGGCGCGCGCGCTGATGGCGGTTGCGTATGACAAGGCTGTTGCTGCCGGCATCTATGATGGCACCAGCGACATCAAGATTGACCTGCGCGTGTACCAGAGCGACGCTATCTACGTCAACATGTTCAACTACCTGAACGCCGCGCTGAAGAACGCTTGCGTTGGCACGCCGTTTGAAGGCAAGGTCGAAATGACCATGACCGTGGACACCGACTACTACGAAACCATGCAGTCCGGCAACGCGGACATGATCTTCACCACTTGGGGCGGCGCGACGATGGCTCCCTTCGGCGTGTTCGGCAACTGCTACACCGACGATGCGTACGGCAAAGGCAACCAGAACGAATACGGCTATGACACCACCACCATCGACATTGTTTACAATGTGGAAGGCGTTGGCGAAATCACCGACACCCTGCAGAACTGGGCGAACTGGTGCAACAGCCAGAACGTTCCGTCCATCGAGGAAAAGCTGGGCAAGTTCGCTGATTACACCTACGACACTCGTCTGCAGTTTGCGACCGCTGTCGAAGGCGCGTTCATGAACTGGTATCCCTGCTCCTCCATCTACTACCGCAACAGCGCGAGCATGAACTCCCAGAAGGTGAACACCGTTGTTGATACCTACGTTACGCTGATCGGCTTCGGCGGTATTCAGTACATGACGTACAACTACGATGACGCTGAGTGGGCGGACTACATCGCCAACAACACCCTGGAATACTAATTCAAGGCGCACATTTGCCGTGATTCTCTGAAACTCGGCACGGGCATGGGGGCCTTTTGACCCCCATGCCCGATGTGCGTGTTAAAAACCGGTTGATTTTCGGGCGTTTCTTAAGGGGACGCTATGATTCCAAAGAGAAAAGTACAGAATAGTGATTCCTTAAGAAATGCCCAATAGGGATTCAATCCAGTCAGGCAAGCCCAGTCCGCGGTGATGCGCACCTCCAGCCGCATCCTCCGCGACCCCGTCACGGGTGGGGCGACGCACCCTGACGGCAGGAAGCAGAGGGGCAGCAGGGTTTCCCGCCCCTTTCGCTCAATATGAAAAACGGAGGTAACGTGGAATGTCCAAAAATGGTATGACACGATACATCATCAAGCGTGTCCTGTACATGTTCCTGGTGCTGTTCATCATCATGACCATGTGCTTTATCCTGATTAAGCTGCTGCCGCTGCCCGCCGTCCGCGAAATGGGCCGCGACATCAACCTCGTGCTCGCCAAGCGCGAAAAGATGGGCTACAACAAGCCGATCATGGTGCAGTACTTCCTGTACCTGAAGAGCATCCTGACCGAATGGGACTGGGGCGTCGGCGAGCAGATGTATGAAGGCATGGGCGTGTGGGATGTCATGATGCAGAAGCTGCCCTACACGGTGCTGGTGAACCTGTATTCTATCCTGCTTGCGATCCCGCTGGGTCTTGCTTTCGGCATCTATGCGGCGCTGAAGAAGAACAAGTGGCAGGATAACTTCATTTCCACCATGGTCATGGTCTTCATCTCGGTGCCAAGTTATGTGTACGCCTTCCTGGTGCAGTACTTCCTGTGCTTCAAGCTCGGCTGGTTCCCCTTGCAGGCGGCAAGTTTGTCACAGGCGGGCGGGTCACTGTTCAGCTGGACAATGTTTGTATCGCTGATTCCGGCAGTGCTGTCGCTGGGCTTCGGTGTTGTGGCAGGCTTGACGCGCTACACCCGTGCGGAGCTGAGCGAGGTGCTGACCGGTGACTACATGCTGCTGGCGCGCACGAAAGGTCTGACCAAGGCACAGGCAATTTCCCGTCACGCGCTGCGCAACGCAATGGTCGTCATCCTGCCGATGATTATTGGTGAATTCATCGGTATTCTGGGCGGCTCGATGATTATCGAAAACATCTTCGGCATTCCCGGCATCGGCAACCTGTATATCAACTCCATCAATGTCCGCGATTATAATTTCTTCATGGCGCTGAACGTGTTCTATACGGCAATCGGCCTGGTTTCGGGCATTGTCATTGACATCAGCTACGGGTTTATTGACCCGCGCATCAGAATGGGGTCGAAGAAATGATGGAAAAGAATCTGTATCCGGAAATTCCGAAGGAAAAGTTTGCGTTTATTCACAAGGATGAACGCATCCATGACGAAAAGCTGCAGACCAAGTCCATCAGCTATCTGGGCGACGCGTGGCTGCGCTTCCGCAAGAACAAGTCCTCCGTTGTGGCGTTCTGCCTGATTGTGTTCCTGCTGCTGTTTGCCATCATCACGCCGTTTGTCTCGCCGTACACGGTGCAGTTCCGCGACGGCTACTACAAGTCGGTGCTGCCGAAGAACACGCTGTTTGAAAACGCGGGTTTCTGGGATGGCGCTCGCAAGGAAAAGGTCAGCGAAATCGGCTACCATTACTATAACGCCATCGGTCAGGAAACGGGCGTGCCGGTCGTGAAGAAGGAATATGACCACTATACCGATTCAAACGGCGTGACGTACTACAACCTGCGCGTGGATTCCTACGCGCTGGTCGGCTTCGCGTATGTCAACCTGAGCGAAACGGAATACAACAACCTGATGGCGTATCAGAACGAGAAGGACATTCAGGTCATCTACCCGCTGCAGAAGACCCACAATTCGCAGTACATGATGGGCAACGGCGGCGCGAACTTCTGGTACCAGCTCAAGGACGAGAGCGTGAACACCAACGGTGATCCGGCGCTGGATGAAAACGGCAGCCTGATTCCGAACTACCTCACGTCCGACAACCCGAACAAGGCAAACTACAACAGCAAGCGCATTGCCGGCGACGACGGCGCGGATGGGCAGTGGTACACCTACGCCCAGAAGAACCAGACGGGCTACCGCGTGCGTGTGCACTATCTGGAGTACTTCCGCTATGTCAACGGCTATGAACCCACGTTCATTTTCGGCACGAACAACTACGGACAGGATATTTTCACCTGCCTGGCAGTCGGCGCGCGCCTGAGCTTCCTGCTGTCCATCGTCGTGGCGAGCATCAACTTCATCCTCGGCGTGCTGTACGGCTCCATCGAGGGCTACTACGGCGGCGCGGTCGACATGGTGATGGAGCGTATCTCCGACGTGCTGAACAGCGTGCCGTTCATGGTCGTCGCAACCCTGTTCCAGCTGCACTTGGCGGAAAAGGTGGGCGTGCTGCCATCCCTGCTGTTCGCTTTCGTCTTGACCGGCTGGGTTGGTACGGCGGCGCGCGTGCGTACGCAGTTCTACCGCTTCAAGGGTCAGGAATACGTCTTGGCGGCGCGCACACTGGGCGCATCCGACGCTCGCTTGATTTTCAAGCACATCTTCCCGAACAGCCTGGGCACCATCGTGACCGGCGCGGTCATGACCATCCCCGGTGTCATTTTCTCCGAATCCATGCTCAGCTACCTGCACATCATCAATCTGGAAACGTCGTCGCTGACCTCCATCGGCACGCTGCTTTCCGGCGGTCAGGCGTACTTGAGCACCTACCCCCACATCATCATGTTCCCGGCAATCTTCATCGCCATTTTGGAAATTGCTTTCAACCTGTTTGGTAATGGCCTGCGCGACGCGCTGAATCCTTCGTTGAGAGGAGCGGACGACTGATATGGCAAAGCTGGAAGTCCGAAATTTGACCATCTCCTTCCGCACAAACAACGGTGCGGTTCGCGCAGTGCGCGATATTTCCTTCAATCTGGAGGAAGGCGAAACGCTCGCCATCGCCGGTGAATCCGGTTCCGGCAAGTCCGTCACCACCCGTGCTATCATGGGCATTCTGGCGGGCAACGCCATGGTGGATGCGGGCGAAATCATCTACGACGGCAAGGATTTGCTGAAGATTCCGGAAGAAGAGTTCCACACCCTGCGCGGCCACAAGCTGGCCATGGTGTTCCAAGACCCGCTGAGTGCCCTGAACCCTATCATGCGCATCGGCAAGCAGCTGACGGAAGCCATGCTGCTGAACAACAAGGAACGCCGCCGCGATGGCAAGGAACGCTTCAACAGCCTGCTGGCGCAGCTCGAAAAGACGATGGTGGCGGATGCCGAGGCGCGCGGACAGGGCGCACAGGCGCGCGAAGCCATCCACGCCAAAACGAAGCAGTTCGACCACTTTGCTTCCGTTGGGTTGAAGATGGAATATACCTATAAGGAAGCGATGGAATCCATCGTTGAGTGCATGGACGGCATGGATGAAATCGACAATGCCATCCTGACGAGCAAGGACAAGGATGTCCGCGAAATCTGCGGCCGCATCCGCAAGTCCCTGAAGCATATCTTCGACCCGTACACCTTCGATGAGAATGACCCGGAAATCGCGAAGTGGCATACGGCGCTGGAAGGCTTCCAGAAGAACTACACGCGCCGCCGCGAAAGCGAAATGCGCGCGCTGATGGCGGACATGACCGCTAAGCTGGGCGCGATGGTGAATGCGCAGGAGCCGAACTTCTTCTGCATCGGCTATCTGGCGGCGAGTGGCAAAACGCCCGACCCGAAAAAGCAGTCCATCACCGAGCTGAACCAGATGGCGCGCGAAACGCTCGACCGCGAGTTCATGATTGACTTCTTGCAGGACATTGCTCACGCGCTCCAGTACTCCAGCCAGCAGGCGGCGAAATCGCAGCAGGCGGCGGTGGATACGCTCCGCAGCGCCCTGAAGGTCTATCAGCAAAAGCCGCTGAACGAGGGCGAATGCAAGGAAGCGCTGCACAAATCGGCTGCGGCGGTTGAAGCAGCCATCGACAAGCTGCAGCTGGATAAGGACAATCAGGCGTACGTCTACCGTTCGGGCGCACAGTCCTACATCGACCGCTATGCCCGCTCCAAGACGCACAATCCGAAGGAAGAAAAGCGCTACGCCCGCGAGCAGAAGAAGTTTGAGGCGCAGAAGGCGAAGGGCAAGAATCCGCCGTCCGTTATCCCGAAGAACCTGATTGACGCGGATATGGCGCAGCACAACCTCTGCGAAATGACCCAGAGCCTGCTGAAGCACTTTGAGGAACTCATCGCGGCGAGCGAGACGAAGGACTTTGACGTGCTGGCGGTGGAAATGGTGGACTACATGAAGGCGCGCGCGCAGGATTACGCCTTCAAGCTCACCAAGGGCATGGCACGCCACCGCGCCATCGAATTGATGAAGGAAGTCGGCATTCCGGAGCCGCACAAGCGCTTCTATCAGTATCCCTTTGAGTTCTCCGGCGGTATGCGTCAGCGCATTGTTATCGCTATTGCGCTGTCCGCGAACCCGGATATCCTCATCTGCGATGAACCGACAACCGCATTGGACGTGACCATTCAGGCGCAGATTCTGGAACTGATTAACCGCCTGAAGAAGGAACGCCGCCTGTCGGTCATCTTCATCACGCACGACCTTGGCGTTGTGGCGAACATGGCGGACCGCATTGCCATCATGTACGCCGGCAAGATTGTCGAGTACGGCACGGCGGATGATGTGTTCTACGACCCGCGCCACCCGTATACATGGGCGCTGCTGTCCTCCATGCCGGACTTGGAGACGCGCGAGAAGCTGGAAGCTATCCCCGGTACGCCGCCGGATATGATTCTGCCGCCGAAGGGCGATGCTTTCGCCGCGCGCAACAAGTACGCAATGGAAATCGACTTTGAGGAACAGCCGCCGATGTTCCATGTCAGCGAGACGCATATGGCGGCGACGTGGCTGCTGCATCCGAATGCGCCGAAGGTAAATCCGCCGGCGATTGTGGTGGAACGCATTGAACGCATGAAGAAGGAGCAGGCCGAACGAGAGGCAGCAGAAGCCTTGCAGAACGCGAAGAAAGGAGCCGCCGAAGCATGAAAATCGCAAAGGGAATCGCCTCGGTGCTGAAAACGATTGGGCTGGTGGTTATGGCCATCGCCATCGTAATGAGCATCTATGTTGTGGCGAATGACGGTGCGGGATGGTCTACGCTATCGGGGGCGCTACGCTCTTATCAGCAGAACGCTTCCGTGGTTACGCGCGCTTGGTTCGACAAGCAGTATTTCTCCGCCATGATTGATGCCGCGTCCACCAAGACGCTGGGCGGGAACGTGCGCCAGAATCGCGCGCTGACGTTCTATACGACGTGGGTGAATGAACTGGCAGCGGGGCAGGACGCGCTGTCCAAGCAGAAGCTGGATACTTTCTGCGCTGATTTCGATCAGAATTTCGACGTGGATGCGTATCTGACGCTCTATGAGCAGCAGGAAAGCGGCAGCGACAGCCGCCTGCTGGCGGAATCGTTTGACTACCTGAACAAAGTCATGACGCCGGCGGCGCCCAAGGGCAAGCCGATTAAGATTGCCACCGCCAATACCGAGCCGGATGTTGCAGCGTTCTACGAAACGTTTGCGCAGGAGCACGGCGAAGAAGCAGGCAGCTATCTGGAATTTGTGGAAACGCTGACGACGATGGTTCGTGCGTCGGTGGATGCGGGCAACAAGCCGGCTTCCATGAAGAAATATCTGAATGCACTGACCTTTGAGGACTACGCCGCTGCACTGGCGGAGCAGCGCACGATGGAGCGCGTCGACACGGAGGATATCCGCGACGAGTTTGCCGCGCTGGTGGAGCAGAAGAAGCAGGGCGAAGCGATTGACTTGGAAGCGTTCGTGCAGAGCAAGTACGAGGCGCTTCAGGCACGCTATCCGAACGAAAACCTCGGCACGCTGGATGTGTTCGCGACGACGCTGCTGGAGCGGATGCAGAGCGAAGATTTTGACGGCTCGCTCAGCAGCCTGCTGAAGGCGGTTCAGGTATCCGTGGCGGCGGCGCCGACTTACCAGACGGCGCTGAAGTTTCTGGCAGAAACGACCATCAAGAAGTCTGATGACAGCAACGCCATTTCGCTGGTGATTGCGCTGTGGTGGCTGGCGGCGCGCTGGGTGTGGCTGTGGCTGGTTGGCATCGTGCTGCTGGTGATTGCGCGTGTGATGAACGCCATCACGGACAAGGTGACGCTGGCTCGTCTGGAGCACGCGGGTATCGAGGAAGAAAGCGACGTCCTCCTGCGCGTCAATCACCTGAAGCAGTATTTCCGCAGCGGCGACTATATCAACAAGGCTGTCGACGACGTCAGCTTCTACATCAAGAAGGGCGAAGTCTTTGGTCTGGTGGGCGAGTCTGGCTGCGGCAAGACCACGACGGGCCGCACCATCATCAACCTGTACGACCCGACCGAGGGTGACGTGTACTTCCAGGGTCTGCGCATTTCGTCCACGCAGAACGGTCTGCCGGTGCTGATTCGCAGCCTGAAAAACGACTTCGAGGAAAAGCAGCGCCAGATGAAAGCCGCGCTGAAGGAAAAAACGGAGAAGAATCCGGCGCAGGCGGCGGCGCTGAAGGCGGAATACGACCAGAAGATTAAGGAAATGCGCAAGGAACTGAAGGAGAAAATCCGTCAGGCCCGCACGAACGCATTGGAATCTTCTGTGGAAAAGAGCAAGTGCGTCGAGAAGTACCGCGAGAAGCGCAAGGCGGAGCTGACCGCGGCGTTTGAAGCAGACAGCAAGACACTGTCCGGTCAGGCGCTGGAGGAACGGAAGGCGCGCTACGAGCAGGACATGAAGGTTGCCGCGAAGGACAACATCATGACCAAGATGCAGATGATTTTCCAAGACCCCATTGCCTCGATTAACCCGCGCATGACTGTGCGTGAGATTATCGCAGAAGGCCTGAAAATCCGCGGCATCAGGGACGAAAAGTATATCGACGAAAAGGTCTACGAGGTGCTGGATCTGGTTGGTCTGGTGCGCGAGCACGCCGACCGCTATCCGCATGAGTTCTCCGGCGGCCAGCGCCAGCGTATCGGCATTGCCCGCGCCATCGTGCTGGAGCCTGACCTCATCATCGCCGACGAACCCATTTCCGCGCTGGACGTGTCGATTCAGGCACAGGTTATCAACCTGCTGAACGACCTGCGCAACAAGATGGGCTTGACCATCATGTTTATTGCGCACAACCTGTCCGTCGTCAAGTACTTCTCCGACCGCATCGGTGTCATGTACTACGGCAAGCTGGTGGAGCTGGCGGATTCCGACGAGCTGTTCGAGCATCCGCTGCATCCGTACACCAAGTCGCTGCTGTCCGCGATTCCGTACCCGGATCCGCATCACGAGAAGCATCGGCAGCGCATTGAGTACAAGCCCCTGAAGGAGCATGACTACTCGGTGAACAAGCCGTCCCTGCGGGAAATCAAACCCGGACACTTCATCAACTGCAACGACGAAGAGTTTGAACGGTATAAGAAGGAGCTTGGGCTTTGAAAAAATCAAAGCGGGCGATGCCCTACTGGATTTGCATTGCCATCGGCGCGCTGATATTTGCTGGCGTTGCGTCGATGCGCAGCATCTGGACGCTGAGCGAGCGGGAGGAAATCCTGAGCGGTTTGTGCGATGCGCTTTTCGTGCCGGGCGCGCTGCTGACCTGTGTGGGTCTGCTGACGTTCACGGCGCGCGAAGGTGTGCTGGACATCATTACCTACGGTTTCCGAAACCTGCTGGTGCTTTTCGCGCCCGGCAAGCATAAGCATCAGCACTACTACGACTACAAGATGGCGAAGGAAGCCAACCGCGGCAAGGGCACGCATGCGCCGCTGCTGGTTGGGCTGGCGTTCATCCTGCTGGCCGGCGTGTGCCTCATCTTCTATTACTACGGGATTTAATACGAACCGCCTTCGAGAAATCGGGGGCGGTTTTCTCTACCTCCGGTGTTGTTTTCGACGCATAATCATGGTATAATGCAGACAGCGTTTCTGACGCACTAAGATGAAGGGGGATTCTCTTCCATGAACAAGATTCTTTCGACGAAAAACGCACCCGCCGCGATTGGCCCGTATTCGCAGGGCGTTCAGGCGGGCAATACGGTGTATGTGTCCGGACAGCTGTATTTTGTGCCGGAAACGGGCGAGCTGCTGGAAGGCACGATTGGTGAGATGACTGAGCAGTGCATGAAGAACATTGCCGCAATTCTGGCGGAAGCGGACTGCACGTTGGCGGACATCGTGAAAACGACGATTTCCCTGAAGGATTTGAACGACTTTGCCGCGGTGAACGAAGCCTACGGGAAGTTCTTCCCGCAGAATCCGCCGGCGCGTGCGTGTGTGCAGGTGGCGAAACTGCCGCGGGATGCGAAGGTGGAGATTGAGGCGATTGCGGTGAAAGGCTAATCACCGCAGGTGATTGTCCTTTGGGACGGCATGGCTGTTCTTTTAATAGCGGCTTGCGATTGTCGCAGGGATTTCGCCTCTGCGGAGGCGACAAGGGGGCAATGAAAACAGGTGAAGCCTGCGGTCGCCCCCTTGACCCCTTCGCCGGTCGCCTCCCATGCAGCTTGAATTTTTCCGCTACTTTCTACGGATAACCACGCGAAAACTGCATGAGAGTGTTACCAATCCAATCGCGTGAAAGGGTCAAGGGACGAAGTCCCTTGCAGGGTGCAGGGGCAGCGCCCCTGCCGG
>ERZ1027047.241-NODE-241-length-32521-cov-10.342266_pt1 | contig 32521 bp, 27 predicted proteins | sample MGYA00519286_ERZ1027047 | MGnify/ENA primary metagenome ERZ1027047 (study PRJEB26926, sample SAMN06164592) | human gut metagenome | biome: ENVO:00009003; feature: ENVO:2100002; material: ENVO:00002003 | host: Homo sapiens | place: USA | collected 2012 ... | reverse complement strand
CTTTCCGCTGTGACCTTCGGCTTCTATGCCGCCGAGGAGCTTACCGCAGCAGACGACTCTGTCATTCCTGTGGACGATCTCATCGAGATCATGTCCCTTGATGAAAACGGAAAGGCTGTGCTCAGGAGCGATGTTCCCTTCGGCAGCTACTATGTCAAGGAAATCAGCACTGACAGCCACTGCATCCTCTCCGATGAGAAGTATCCTGTGATCTTTGCCTATGCCGGTCAGGAAATTCCCGTGGTAGAGCTTGCCGTCAATGACGGAAAGAGCATTACCAACGAGATGATCTACGGAGAGATCCACGACATGAAGAAGGATGAGGACGGCAAGGCGCTGGCCGGAGCTACCATCGGGCTGTTCCTCACAGACGGCACCGAGCCTATCCTGACCACCGTTTCCGCAGAGAACGGCAGATTTTCCTTCACGGGTATTCCCTATGGCGAGTATGTGGTTCGTGAAATCGCCGCACCGGAAGGCTATGTGATGGATGAGACGCCTTATACCGTGAAGGTAGATCAGAACGGCGCTGTGGTCGAGATTGAGATCACCAACAAGCTCATTCGCGGCAGCGTTCAGCTGACCAAGGTGGATAAAAGCTATCCCGATCATCACCTGAGTGGCGCAGTCTTTGAGGTATACCGTGACGGAAAGCTCGTGGGCCAGATGGAGGAGCTGTCCGACGGCGTCTACAAGCTGGATGATTTGCCCTAAGGGTTTTCCTGCCCCTTTAATTTCAATCCATGCTCCCCGCACGGGGAGCGACTCTTGCAAGTCGGTAAACGCATGATGGAATTCGATTTCAATCCACGCTCCCCACACGGGGAGCGACGGGAAGCGGCTGCCGCCCTGCGACGTGGTGCAGAATTTCAATCCACGCTCCCCGCACGGGGAGCGACGCTGGTCTTCGTCGCCTTGTGCGGCACGCTATCATTTCAATCCACGCTCCCCGCACGGGGAGCGACTAGGCATTGCAACCCGGCAGATGCTCCCCAGCCGGAAATATTTCAACCCACGCTCCCCGCACGGGGAGCGACAGTTGGGGCGGACGTGCTTTTCCATCCAGCGTTCCGCATTTCAATCCACGCTCCCCGCACGGGGAGCGACCACGCAGAGCATCATGAGGGCGCGGGGAGGCATTTCAATCCACGCTCCCCGCACGGGGAGCGACTAAGCAAGTCGCATACGCCACCGACCTGCGTGCATTTCAATCCACGCTCCCCGCACGGGGAGCGACGACACGCTGCCGCGCGAGGTTGTGAGCGTTGAATTTCAATCCACGCTCCCCGCACGGGGAGCGACGACTTAGAGCGCATTGTCAGCGGCATTCCCGAAATTTCAATCCACGCTCCCCGCACGGGGAGCGACCAGCGTAGACCCTGCCACCTTGCCCATGGAAGCGATTTCAATCCACGCTCCCCGCACGGGGAGCGACAATAGCGGGCAAGTGGTTTGATTCGTTTGTAATCAATTTCAATCCACGCTCCCCGCACGGGGAGCGACGGCGCACCGTCGCAACCGGCAAGATAATCGTAGGATTTCAATCCACGCTCCCCGCACGGGGAGCGACAGAGCATGGCAGCCAAATCAGCCTACACATTAGCCATTTCAATCCACGCTCCCCGCACGGGGAGCGACCGGTAACCTCTATAACAAGCATATCTGCACTTAATTTCAATCCACGCTCCCCGCACGGGGAGCGACAGTGCTTATTGTTATCCAACACTAATACAATTGTATTTCAATCCACGCTCCCCGCACGGGGAGCGACTTGCATGGTTCCAGACGCCGGAACGGCGCATCCTATTTCAATCCACGCTCCCCGCACGGGGAGCGACACTTGCGGTAAGCGCAGGAACGCTCGTGTGGATTATTTCAATCCACGCTCCCCGCACGGGGAGCGACTTGAATCCATTGATGCTATCATCGGGTATCTGGACATTTCAATCCACGCTCCCCGCACGGGGAGCGACTCCGTCGGATAATCCGACGTTCCGTTGATAGCCATTTCAATCCACGCTCCCCGCACGGGGAGCGACCTTTTTGTCAATTGCTCAATATCTGTGCTGTCCATTTCAATCCACGCTCCCCGCACGGGGAGCGACTTGCCGTTACATCCACCAGTGTCACTCCCTCCCGATTTCAATCCACGCTCCCCGCACGGGGAGCGACAAATCGTCTCTGGAAATCCCTAACAACAGTATCATAATTTCAATCCACGCTCCCCGCACGGGGAGCGACGTTTGGGCACGGAGGTATTGGACAGCCAGAAAACGATTTCAATCCACGCTCCCCGCACGGGGAGCGACGGCAAGCTGGGAATCGGGTTCGACACGACGCTTGCATTTCAATCCACGCTCCCCGCACGGGGAGCGACTGGACGCAGACGGCAACATCCGAAAGAGGGAAAAATTTCAATCCACGCTCCCCGCACGGGGAGCGACTAGACGATGCGCTTGAAGCGTATAATCGTCCGCACCATTTCAATCCACGCTCCCCGCACGGGGAGCGACGTATTTGCGCCATGTAGCAAAAAGCCTCGTTCGCATTTCAATCCACGCTCCCCGCACGGGGAGCGACTACACACGCTTAAAACCAAGTACGACGAGGCGCAATTTCAATCCACGCTCCCCGCACGGGGAGCGACGGACAGCGGCGCGGAAATACCAGCGTACTACTGGATTTCAATCCACGCTCCCCGCACGGGGAGCGACGAAGCGTGACGTGATTCGGCGGGCGCTGGAAGAACTATTTCAATCCACGCTCCCCGCACGGGGAGCGACTTAGATCCGCACGCGAACACATAGGACAATTTAATTTCAATCCACGCTCCCCGCACGGGGAGCGACACCAGTCGTAGTTACAAGGGGTATACAAAAGATATTTCAATCCACGCTCCCCGCACGGGGAGCGACGTACTATCATACACACCATTAGTCCCAGCGATAATTTCAATCCACGCTCCCCGCACGGGGAGCGACTTTTTCAACTGCCGTTTCTCGTTCCGCAATAGCATTTCAATCCACGCTCCCCGCACGGGGAGCGACACGCGTATATAATACCACAGTCAGATGAGGTTGTATTTCAATCCACGCTCCCCGCACGGGGAGCGACTGCACAATGCCAGTCAGCGCGGAAATCTGCTGGAATTTCAATCCACGCTCCCCGCACGGGGAGCGACATGGACTTATACGCCCAATCGAGATTTTCCTCGTGATTTCAATCCACGCTCCCCGCACGGGGAGCGACAATCTCCACCGATGCTTATACCCGCCTGAAGCTCATTTCAATCCACGCTCCCCGCACGGGGAGCGACTAGATTAGTAGGGAATACCACACTATCAAAAATGATTTCAATCCACGCTCCCCGCACGGGGAGCGACTTGGTGTTACCACAACGCAGGAAATGTTGGAAAGTATTTCAATCCACGCTCCCCGCACGGGGAGCGACCCACAATAAAAAGATTTTGTTGCAACCGTGGATATTTCAATCCACGCTCCCCGCACGGGGAGCGACATGGCGGATTCACACTCGCGGATGCGGCGCATGATATTTCAATCCACGCTCCCCGCACGGGGAGCGACCTCGAAGACACGACGCGCGGCTTCTATGTGCAGAATTTCAATCCACGCTCCCCGCACGGGGAGCGACTTGACGGCTTCAACCGCCGGGACGCTGACAGCAAATTTCAATCCACGCTCCCCGCACGGGGAGCGACTGTCGCCAGCATCGTTTTTGGTGGATTTTTTGCATTTCAATCCACGCTCCCCGCACGGGGAGCGACGCTATCCATGGACGGAACTAACAGAAGCCGAGATTATTTCAATCCACGCTCCCCGCACGGGGAGCGACATCTGCGGAATAGCCCTATAAGCCGCCAGAAGTGCATTTCAATCCACGCTCCCCGCACGGGGAGCGACGTGTTGGTTAGAATCATCGAAATAAATGCACCGATTTCAATCCACGCTCCCCGCACGGGGAGCGACGGGCTTGAAAGCGTTTACAACGACCATGTATACAAATTTCAATCCACGCTCCCCGCACGGGGAGCGACTGTTCCCGCTCCTTGTTAAGATAGAAAAACAAGACATTCCAATCCACGCTCCCCGCACGGGGAGCGACGGAAAATGGCTATGTTGATATGACGCGAATCATTATTTCAATCCACGCTCCCCGCACGGGGAGCGACTTATCGTCATCGTGCAAAGGATTGCAAGCCCGGATATTTCAATCCACGCTCCCCGCACGGGGAGCGACGCCGAAAATGAGGATACCGCGCCGAAACCATCTGATTTCAATCCACGCTCCCCGCACGGGGAGCGACATGTAATAATACTGTGCCTCTTTATTCGCGTCGATTTCAATCCACGCTCCCCGCACGGGGAGCGACGTCCCGTACATTACAAACGGCCGCGCATTCAGCATTTCAATCCACGCTCCCCGCACGGGGAGCGACAATGCCAGCCGTCGCCTGTGTGAGCGCACAGGCAATATTTCAATCCACGCTCCCCGCACGGGGAGCGACGCTCTCCGCGCTCATGTTCGCGCGGAACGCAAGGCATTTCAATCCACGCTCCCCGCACGGGGAGCGACTGATTCGGGGGCGTTAGGCGTAGCTGGAGTAATCATTTCAATCCACGCTCCCCGCACGGGGAGCGACCGATGATATATCCGGGCTTTATGTTTGCCTGCATTTCAATCCACGCTCCCCGCACGGGGAGCGACTCGAAATAGTCGGCGCGCGTTACGTCGGCGTGAAATTTCAATCCACGCTCCCCGCACGGGGAGCGACTGGGATTTCGGGCGCGGTCGCCCGGTCGTCAATGCATTTCAATCCACGCTCCCCGCACGGGGAGCGACGCGAAATCATCAACAACTGCACATTTGAAACCATCAAGATTTCAATCCACGCTCCCCGCACGGGGAGCGACTGGCTGTGGTCGGCCACGCTTGCGGACTTGGCGCTGATTTCAATCCACGCTCCCCGCACGGGGAGCGACGCGCGCGAAATGCCCTTGATCGTCTTATACATGGTATTTCAATCCACGCTCCCCGCACGGGGAGCGACGCATCTAAAGCAACGGGTTGAGGATTTGCAAGCAATTTCAATCCACGCTCCCCGCACGGGGAGCGACCCGAAACATCCAGTACGGTTCATCGCCCAAATCAATTTCAATCCACGCTCCCCGCACGGGGAGCGACGGCTTTTGTTGCAGTCTAACATCAAAAGCATCCGAATTTCAATCCACGCTCCCCGCACGGGGAGCGACATGGCAATCGCTTCGTTTACCACGCCGCCCGGTATTTCAATCCACGCTCCCCGCACGGGGAGCGACGACTTTTTTCTGTCTGCTGCCGCCGCGAGAAAATATTTCAATCCACGCTCCCCGCACGGGGAGCGACTACGCCTTGATTTCTCCGGCGCGCATCGTGCTGTTATTTCAATCCACGCTCCCCGCACGGGGAGCGACGAAGCCATCCATCGCATCTACACCGTCGCCATCGAATTTCAATCCACGCTCCCCGCACGGGGAGCGACGCGGGCGGATTCCTACATTATATGCACCAGCAAATTTCAATCCACGCTCCCCGCACGGGGAGCGACAATGGGACAAGCAAAACACTAAACTCGTCAGCATATTTCAATCCACGCTCCCCGCACGGGGAGCGACGCAAAGTTCCACCGGGAGACAGACGAAGACCATCATTTCAATCCACGCTCCCCGCACGGGGAGCGACCCGCCTACACCCCCGAAGCATTTGCCGCCATCGTCATTTCAATCCACGCTCCCCGCACGGGGAGCGACCGGCTGGCGCTGGACATACTTCAGCGCCGCGCATTTATTTCAATCCACGCTCCCCGCACGGGGAGCGACAAAACATTGGTAGGCACTTCTATCACTCGCTTAAATTTCAATCCACGCTCCCCGCACGGGGAGCGACTCCGCCTCCGCGACGGAAAGCACCCTGTTCACATCATTTCAATCCACGCTCCCCGCACGGGGAGCGACTTTGCCGCCGCCTTCCAGCCCCGCGCGGGCAATATTTCAATCCACGCTCCCCGCACGGGGAGCGACGCGCACCGAAGCGCGGCAAGAGCTGGATGGCGCTATTTCAATCCACGCTCCCCGCACGGGGAGCGACGTTCCTTTCGTTCGGGCAGCGCCCGGCCTGATTTATTTCAATCCACGCTCCCCGCACGGGGAGCGACGAGATGGCGAAGCTGCTGCGGCAGAATGGCGTTATTTCAATCCACGCTCCCCGCACGGGGAGCGACGTGGCATTCGTGAGAGGGCAGCCGCACCGACAGAAATTTCAATCCACGCTCCCCGCACGGGGAGCGACCGCATCTTCGGCGATCTTCAGGCGTTCGCGATGGAATTTCAATCCACGCTCCCCGCACGGGGAGCGACCGGAGCGCCTTGACGCTGGGCTGATGGAGCAGCTATTTCAATCCACGCTCCCCGCACGGGGAGCGACGACGTTCCCTTTTAAGGAGGACTAATCAATGAAGATTTCAATCCACGCTCCCCGCACGGGGAGCGACATTAAGCGGCCGGACTTCCCGGCAGAAGGAGAAATTTCAATCCACGCTCCCCGCACGGGGAGCGACTGCTTTGCGCTGGACGCCATGTCCAGCAACAGCATATTTCAATCCACGCTCCCCGCACGGGGAGCGACGGCACACATTGTCCCACGCTGACCGGCGACCATATTTCAATCCACGCTCCCCGCACGGGGAGCGACGGTATTCCGCCGCGCCCTCGTCGAAGCGGACACATTTCAATCCACGCTCCCCGCACGGGGAGCGACGTGAAGCAAAATGCGGACTTCCGCAAAATGGTTGAGATTTCAATCCACGCTCCCCGCACGGGGAGCGACCAGTTCAGCAACACATTGTTATTGTTCACGCAGGAATTTCAATCCACGCTCCCCGCACGGGGAGCGACACGTCTTCCCCGTCATAACGACTTGCGACCCCGTAATTTCAATCCACGCTCCCCGCACGGGGAGCGACTACGCGCCATTTTTGAAAAAGCCAAAAGGGAAGGATTTCAATCCACGCTCCCCGCACGGGGAGCGACAAAACCGGGACACGCTAATTGGCATCCCCTACAAAATTTCAATCCACGCTCCCCGCACGGGGAGCGACCCGCCCCCGACTTGCAAAAAAACCGAAAAAAAATTATTTCAATCCACGCTCCCCGCACGGGGAGCGACCGCGAACACGTCGCCTGATACCAGTGCGGACAGATTTCAATCCACGCTCCCCGCACGGGGAGCGACGGTGATGCGCTTTGAGTTCTCCGGCAGTGCGGCATTTCAATCCACGCTCCCCGCACGGGGAGCGACACGGGCGGGCGAATGATTTTTGTCTGCTTCTTCCCCATTTCAATCCACGCTCCCCGCACGGGGAGCGACGGCGGGCGGATTCCTACATTATATGCACAACCCATTTCAATCCACGCTCCCCGCACGGGGAGCGACGGCGGATTCACACTCGCGGATGCGGCGCATAATATTTCAATCCACGCTCCCCGCACGGGGAGCGACGCGACGCTGGCGCGAAAAATCCTGCAAGATGTAGATTTCAATCCACGCTCCCCGCACGGGGAGCGACGTGTCGGTAAAACGTCGCTTGCTATCTGCATGGCATTTCAATCCACGCTCCCCGCACGGGGAGCGACGAGCTTGTGGTAAGCGCAGGAACGCTCGTATGGATTATTTCAATCCACGCTCCCCGCACGGGGAGCGACTTGCTGGATTTCTGCGGCTTCTTCGTCGCTGATATTTCAATCCACGCTCCCCGCACGGGGAGCGACGGTTTCTGTTTATGCCGGAAAGCAGAGCCACGTCAATTTCAATCCACGCTCCCCGCACGGGGAGCGACGTTTCGCGCTGTCCAAAAACTCAACATCCTGCGCATTTCAATCCACGCTCCCCGCACGGGGAGCGACGAACACGCCGGAATGATGCGCGTAAGCGGATGGAAATTTCAATCCACGCTCCCCGCACGGGGAGCGACAATAAAAGCCCCCGACAGAAAGAGGTAATGATTATATTTCAATCCACGCTCCCCGCACGGGGAGCGACGAGCAGATTATCGCGAACTCCGCAGTCGCAGCGGATTTCAATCCACGCTCCCCGCACGGGGAGCGACCTAATGGCAGCTGATGGAGGTAGCAAATGGCGAAGGTATTTCAATCCACGCTCCCCGCACGGGGAGCGACCCGTGGTTGAGAACGCACCACATTGCCAGCGCAACGATTTCAATCCACGCTCCCCGCACGGGGAGCGACCTGTGAATCTGTTCCAGCATCAGTGCAACCTCGTCATTTCAATCCACGCTCCCCGCACGGGGAGCGACAGCGCAAAGTAACAATTCTGTCGATCAGAATCATAGGCTTTGCACAAAAAGTATACCACAAAACAGTCCTTTTGAGAATCAGCTTAGCCGAAAATGCGGTAATTTTGCCGAAAAGACCGCGAAATCCGGTGCGAACCTCCCTGCAAAAGGCTGGAGGCTTGCGCTTCGCACGGGCGATTCGCGCGGCGCGCCCTTACAGCATCAGCAGCCCTTCCGGGGCGTAGCTCGTCTTCACGCCAATGTGCTCAATCCGGCTTTCGTAGTGATTGCCGAGGTTGTAAAAGCGCAAACTGTCCTTTTCCGGGTCAATCAGCTGCCGAAGTTCCGCCTGAAGCAGCTTGTACTGTGCGGCATCCAAAGAGCACTCAAATACGGAATTCTGCACGCGCTGACCGTGGACGACGCAGCGCTTGGCGACTTGCCGCAAGCGGCGTTTGCCGTCTGCATCGACGGTGGAAACGTCGTAGGTGATTAGAACCAGCATCGGGAACGCCTCGCTTTCGGGTTATTTCCAGAGGAATGGGGGATAACCGTCTGTGTCGCCGCGGAGGGTGCGCGCAAGCAGCAACGCCTGTACATAGGGAACAAGCCCCCACATGATTTTTTCTTTCAGGAACGGGTGGGTGATTTCTTCGCGTTTGCGGTTTTGCCACGCAGTCAAGAACTGCTTGCGCCCGGCATCGTTCAAGAAGACGGCGCCGCTTTCCTGCCGGTCGAAGTGCTTGTCCTGCAGCACACGGTTGTTCACCAGCGTGATGCAGAGGCGATCTGCCATCGGGGCGCGCAGTTCTTCCATCAGGTCAAGGGCGAGCGACGTGCGCCCCGGACGGTCGCGGTGCATGAAGCCGACGTAGGCATCCAGCCCGACGCTTTCCAGCGCGGCAGCGCAGTCGTTGGCGAGCAGCACATAGGCGAAGGAAAGCAGGGCGTTCATGTTGTCCTGCGGCGGGCGGCGATTGCGGCCGTTCAGCAAGAAATCCGCCTTTTGAGTCAGTATCATTTCGTTGAATACCGAAAAATAATCGGCGGATGCGTCGCCTTCCAGCCCGCGCAGCACATCTAAATCAACCGCTGATTCAATTTGCGGCAGCTTGGCATCTAACGCGGCGGAAACATCCTTGAGTGCCTGCACATTCACGCGCAAGGCGTGGTCGCGGATGGTACGCTCCAGCACCCAGCGCTGATTGTATACCTTGCCGAAGATGAAATTCCGTGCAATCAGGCAGCTGGCGGATAGGCTGTCGGCGCGCCGATACTGCTCGCGGCGCAGCAGAACATTGCCGCGCTCGCTGCCGCAGACGCGCGCTAAAAATCGCCCGCGCGGTGTCAGAAACGTCAGCCCAATACCGCGCTCTGCGCAAGCACCCATGAGTGCTGGACTTGCGCCTTTGTAGGAGAAAGTCAGAATGCCCTCCAGCATCAGCAGGGGATACTGCGCGCGCTTTTCCTCGCCCACATGGACGACGATATTCTCGTTTTCCAGCGACAAGTAGGCGTCTTCCGTCGTCACGAACAGCGTATTCAGCATCTTTCTCATGGCGAATCCTCCGCAATACGGGCGTGCATGTAGGCGCGGACGCTGCCGGTTCGGCTGAGCCGCGGAACGCATACATCCTTGAGCGAGCAGGCATTGCAGCCCTTGTGCGCCCGAACGGATGGCGTATGTCCGCGCGCCTGATTCTCCAGCAGTTCCGCCAGAAGCGACAACGTCCGCGCACGGAGGGATTCATCCAGCGCAACCCGCGTCCGACGGCGGGGTTCGCCATAAAACAAGCTGCCCTCCGGGATGGCGCAGCAGAGCATCTCCTCCAAGCAGAGCGCCTGTGCGCACAGCTGCACCTCGTCGGCCTCCTGCGTTTTGTCCGATCCCTTTTTGTATTCTACCGGGTACGGCAGCCACAGCCCTTCGCGCCCATGCAGCGCAACACCGTCGGGACTGCGGTGGAACTCCACCACGTCGCTGACGCCGTGCAGGTGCAGGCGGGCAGATTCCAGCCGCAGTCCGCGCAGAATCAGCGTATCGCCGCGCAATTCCGCTTCCGGGCCGTGATGCGCCGTTTGATGGAACACTTGCCCCTCCGCCGTGTGCGCATTTTCTGCCCACTGCTGCTCCAGAAAAATCAATCCCCATTGGCGGCGGCAGTAGGCGTAATGCTGCAAGGCGGAGAGGGTCGTGTCCTGTTGCGTCACCCCTTCACTTCGCAGGTGACGCCGTCCGGCAGATTCGCGTCATCCACCGTCCATTCGTAGTCCGCAAAGCTGCGCGGAACCGTTACATCCGCCCTGCGCGCTACACGCACGCGTTCAAACAGCTTCCACGCGGGGGCGTTGCCCAGTTCCTTCTCATGGCGGAAGATGATGAGCTTGCGCACTGCCATCATGCCGCGCGCGGCGGAGTGGTCGTTTTCAAACATGTTGAGGATGGCATCCCACAACAGGGCGAGGTCTTCTTCGCTGAAGCCCGTGGTCTTGCGCGCCAGATTTGCGGATACGAACCCTTCCGCGCGGTACAGCCCATAGGGGACGATGTACTTGCGCCCCATTTCGGTGCCCTTCTTCTCCGCGTCCTTTTCTGTCGTGATGGCGACGCGGGTGATGGTCACTTCCTGCGGCACAATGGGGTCAACGCTGCGGGCAAAGCCCAGCTGCACCGGCCCGCGCACCTGACCGCAGTTCAGCGATGCCTTGACAAACGTCGTCATCACCGCGCCGAACGTCCGGATGTCGTAGTAGTGGCTGCACATATAATCGCGCAGCTTGCGGTCAATCTCCGGGTCATTCGACTTCAGTTTTTTTTTGAGGTCGTCCTCCTTGATGTCGCCGTAGCCGCAGGCCTCCAGCCCTTCACGGTCGCAGCGATTCAGCGGAACGCCATCTTGAATGTAGATGCCGTAATGCGGGTCGCTCTCCTTGACGGTCGCCACATAGTCGCGAATCTTGCGCTTCAGGCACACGTCCGTCACCAGCCCAAGACCCGTTTCCGGGTCGGTGCGGGGCATGTTGCCGGCATCGGGGTCGCCGTTGGGATTGCCGTTCTGCACGTCGAACAGCACCACGAAATCATAGCGGTTGCGAATCACATCAGACATTGCTGTTTTCCTCCTTCTTTGTGAAGAACTTCTGTTTCTGGTGATAGTAGCCCAGCTGGAAAATACCCTGATCTTGCAGGTTCAGACGCGCGGGATAGCTGTCAGTCAAGCGCCCGCACAGCTCCGTCATCTGCTTGTCGTAATAGATGAAATAGCCGGTATCAAGCTTTTTCAAGTGACTCTGCGCCAGCTTCAGCAGCGTCGGGAAAACGATGCTGGGCGTTGCGCAGGCAGCGTTGAAGTAGCGATCCATGATGGTAGCGTTGATGCCGGGATTTGCCTTCTGCTGGAGGCTTTCCAGCACCGCAAAGAGACGACCCAGCACATACGGTGCGTAATTCGTCTGTTCGTTGAGTTGCACGTCGATGACCTCCTTGTACTGTGGATTGCTGCCGTTTTTCAGCAGCCATGCTTTGAGAATTGCCGCCTTGCCGCGGCTGACACTGTGCTCCGCATGGATGCGCAGCTCTGTTTGCGTCAGCAATGAAACAGGGTAAGGCGTATCGCCGAGAATGGCGCGGAGCAAATCGCCCACCAGATGCGACGGCGGCAGCTTGTCCCTGCTCTTGGAATTCGCTATTTCCTTGAGCAGCGAATAGGCGGAAAGTGTTTCCCGCGTGTCATAGGAAGGGCGAATGATGTTCAGCCGCTCCTGATGACGCGCCAAATTCGCGGCAAAATCGCCGAACGTCCCTTGCAGGAAGAAACGAACCGACAGACGGGACGCATTCGGCGACAGCCCCAGAATGTAGAAGGGGGTACGGGAATCCAGCGGAATATTCTCCCACTGAAGACCATGCCCAAGGCGGATGGCTTTCATGATGCCGTCCAGCGTATTCTGCGTCATGTCTTCGTTAGTCCCCAGCAGAGCGGCAAAGCAGTCGCTGTAAGCGGATTGCGCCGTTTCTGCCCAGTAAACGAGGGTGGCAGATCCCAGCAGACTGTGGTAATTCTTCTCGCGCAGCATGTAATTGAGGGCTTCGCCGTAGGCAAAGGCGGCGTGATTCCCGACGGGGGCGTTCAAGCCCTGCGCATCCTCTCGTCCGTAGGATTCGAAAGCATTTTTACCTTTGTTGAAGGAAACAAGTAATGCACCAGAAGACTGCGCGCCATCTACCCCTTTGATGGCAGGGTGCAAGCGAGCAATTGTATCCAATTCGCCCGTGACCAGACAGCGTCCTCGCGTGATATCATCCTCCACACTGCTGGAGGCAGCTTCATCCCAAGCCGCGTGAATCTCCGGCACATCCTGCGCCATTGTGGCTTCGCCAGATGCGTCCATCATGCAGAAAACGAGATTGCCGCCCTTGCACAGGTCGTCGAAATGTTCCAGCAGGGCAGGGGACTGTGCTGCCTTTTCAGGCTGCCAAGTGTCAAAAAAGCGGAGAATCGCCTGCGCCATCGGGCAGGATACGCCGTCCAGCAGCTCGCGATGCCGCTGGGCGCTGATGCGGAAGCAGGTGCCTGCATCCTTGATGGCTTTGCTGTCCGACGGCGTGTGTTCGCTGCTGCGCATTTCACTGGTGATGCCCAGCAGATACTTGGCGTTGTCGCAGAGGAAGCTGGCGGCCTTGCCGCTGGTGCGCTTGACAGGCGTGGGCAGGAACATCATGCGGGGAAGCAGCTTGCCCTTATCGTTTGCTGCGCCGAGCATTTCCACCGACGACACCTGCCCGTCGGCAGTCAGACGCAAGCCCCACTGCACCTTGACGGCGGACCAGCCGGGACGCTTCAACGTGCCCTGTGCGGCGAGCGAATCGTAGCACCGCACGAGCGATTGCAGAATCATTTCACCACCTCACAGTCTGTCAAGTCAATCACGCCATGCACCATCTGCGCCCGGAAGAACATCGGCTGGATGTTTTCCAAATCAGAATAGTCCATATCAAAAATCATATAGCCCAAATCCCGCGTTTCGTCGATGGTGGGGATGTCGCCGCCCTCCCAGAGCCGGAAATGCGCCGTACATTCTCGACAGCCAAGATACGGCTGCATGTACGCTTGACCGCTGCGAAGACGCCGCTTCACGATGTCCTGAAACTTGCCGGGATTGTCCGACGGATTGGCTTTGTCGGTCATCTCGAAGTGAGCTTCAATGACGTAGTGCACGTTTCGCAGCATGGTGGTAGCGCGCTGCTGAATATCGGCGTTTCGGTCGATGTAGGAGCGCTTCTTGCCGTTGGCTTCGGTCAGCACGTTGCTGGCGGAAATCTTAGATGCCACTTCGTTGCGGAGAATGTTCGTGAAGCGGATGGGCTTGCAGACGTAGATTTTATCCACATGCCATTTTAGGCCTGGATGGTAGTATACACTTTCTACCATTCCGCGGGCGGCGCTGGGCGTGGGAACGTCATAGCTGACACGCTCAACCTTCATTTCAGGCCGGGTGAAGCAAGCGTACTCGCCCCACACCTCCATTTTGATGGACATTGGTTCACCTCCTCATTCTTACTTCTCAATCAACACTTGCCGATGTGGGCAAGTGACAGTTCGCAAGGGGACGAATGGGTGTATCGTCAGCAACTCACTTCCTTTCGGTTGACAAGAACAGTATAGCACGGCACAGCGTATATGTCAAGAAGAAAATTCACTAAAATAGAAAATAACTTTGAGATTGAACAGAACTATCAATCATGGTTTGACACGCCAGCGAAAAGATGATAAAATGCCAAAGTCGGATGGAAACGGCGGGCAATTCGCTGCTTCTATCTGTGGGTTGAAATACTAAGCTAGACAATCGTCTAACGGGGCGGGCGGTGAGCGCAATGCTTGCCGCCCGTTTCTTTACATCTATCAGGAGAACAGCGCCAGCCCGCTTGTGCAGCTGACCTGCAAGCCGCATTCCGGCGTGTACAATTTGATGTCGCTTAGAATGCCGCAGTGCGCATCGGCAATTTCCGTGACACCGCCGATGCTGCACAACGCCTGATACTCGCGGCGGTAGATACTCACGCCGCAGCGCCCCAGGCGGCGGAAAAGCTCACGCGAATAGTGCCCATCACGCAGGGCTTTGATGTCCTCGCTGTTTTCAGGTGTCGGAATGTACACCGTCACTGTATCTGTGTCGATAAAGCGGAAATGCTCGGCGGTTTCGCGGAAAGCAAATCTTGCTTCGGATGACAGCGTTTTGCTGGTATCCAGTAAATCATTTTCGGACGAAACGGGTCGTGAACGCTGCTGATTTTCGCCGCGCTTGAAAAGCAAATCGCAAAAATACGCGTGGATGGCTTTGCGGCTGCCGATGTCCTCCGCATACAGGCGCAGCACTGTGCGGCAGCTTTCAATGTTTGGGCGCATGATGGGTGGAACCGCGTGTTCGGTCTGGTAGATGTGGACGATGCTGTCCTGCGCCGCTTCCTTTCCCTCGCGATTGCAGCGTCCGGCGGCTTGCAGAATGCTGTCCAGTCCGGCTAATTCGCGGTATACGGTCGGAAAATCCACGTCAACGCCCGCTTCAATCAGGCTGGTGGAGATGACGCGGCAGCACTGCTTCTTGTCTAAGCGTTCGCGAATTGTGGCAATGGTGCGTTCACGGTCGATGGCGTTCATCAGCGTGGAAAGGTGGAAACGCCCCTCTTCCGGCAGGGCTTCGTACAGACTGCGCGCCTGTTTGCGGGAATTGACGATGCACAGCACGGCATTTTCCTGACGAATCCGCACGGCTAATTCCTCGTCCGAAAGCGTCCCGTCCTGCTGGAAGGTGACGCGGCGAAGGCTGCTGAACAGCGCATCCGGGTCGGGGACAAGCTCTTGAATGCGGGTGCCCGCGGTGAAGCCGCTGAAAATGGACAGCAATTCGGGCTGCGTCGCGGTACAGAGAACGGCGGTGACGCCGTAATGCTGCACCAGCTGGTCGATTACCGAGACGCAGGGACGCATCAGCGAAATCGGCAGCGTCTGCGCCTCGTCGAAAATCACCACGCTGTTGGCGACGTTGTGGAGTTTGCGGCAGCGGCCGGGCTTGGCGGCGTAGAAGGATTCAAAGAACTGCACGGCGGTCGTGACGATGACGGGGGCATCCCAGTTTTCGCAGGCAAGGCGCTTGCGGAGGGCATCGGGCGTTTCGGCATCCGTATCGGGCAAATCCACCTGACTGTGATGCTCCACCACGTTCTCATCGCCCAGAATATCCCGAAAGACCTTCGCATTTTGGTCGATGATGCTGGTGTAGGGGATGACGTAGATGATGCGCTTCATGTCATGCTTCACCGCGTGGCTGAGCGCAAAGGCAAGCGACGAAACCGTTTTGCCGCCGCCTGTGGGGACGGTTAGACTGTACAAGCCCTGCGGATCTTCGCTGCCACGCAGGCAGCGCCGCAGCACCTCGTTGCGCAGCGCGCAGAGGTCGGACTTGGGCTTTTCCAGCCATTTGGCAACGTGCGCTTGCAGCTTTTCCAGCAGCGCGGGCATGGAATCGCCGATGCCGCGCGGCTTTTCTTCCTTGCTGAGCGCGCGCTCCGTGTCCAGAAAATCAGCATCCACCAGACAGGAGAACAGCATCCGGATGTACATGGCAGTCAGGCGCACATCATTCCGCGGAAGCCACGACGGCGCGGGCTGAACGCCTGTTGGCAAAGAAATCTCACTGCGCCACGCGGAGGGATCGTCGCCGCCGGTCAGTTTTTTGTTCAGCCGTGCGCACAATGTGCCATCATCGAGGCTGGAACGGGTTCCCAAGTCGGGCAGACCGCCGTGATGCCCCGCAATGGCAAACGCCGCGTGCATATCGCCCAAATCTGCCGCCGCCTTCGCACCTGCCGTGCTGTGGTCCACCTTGGCGGTGTGTTCCGGGTCACGCTGGCGGCGCTGCCCGTTGGGGCTGTACTTGCCGATATCGTGCAGCAAGGCTGTTCTTTCGGCGTGAGAACTCGCTCCAAAAGAAGCGGCGAATTTCGCAGAACGCGTCGCTGTGCCTTCCAAATGCTCCTTGAGCGGCTGATAGCTGCCGTCCTCGCGGAGGTGGGTGACGTATTCCATACAGAAAGCCCTCCCGATATAATCAATTTGTGTGTATCAAATGTTAATAATAGTATAGCACTATAATAACCTGCTGTCAAGAAAAATAAAACTATCGAGCAGTTTTTGTCAAACACTTCCGGGGGAAAACAATGCGTAAAGCAGAACGATTTGTGCGCTGCGGCCCTTGCAATGCTGCCGCAAAAATGGTATGATGGAAATGAACAAAAAAATACAGAAAAGGAGTCTTCCACATGGCAAAGAAAACGAAAACCCAGCCGAAAGCGCGTAAAACAATCAGCTCCAATAATCTCGCTGATTTATCAAAACTCGTCAAAGAGCTTGCACAAGACGATGAAAATCCGGAAAATCAGCAAAAGCCATCGGCGCTTGACAAAAAAATCATCTACAATGAGTTCCAGAATTCAACGTACACGCTGGTGTCGCCGATGGCATACCTTATTGGCATCGACAAAGAAAACTTTGGCGAAGAAAATGCAAGGCCATTTCTGCTGAAAAGCTACGAAGAGCTGGATGCGCACAAAGAGGCGCGCATTATCCGCAATCTGTGCCGCATTCGCACGGCGATGGAACGCAATTATCCAGCCATTGTGAATGAATTTCGCATGAGCTTCCGCAATATCGGCAGCGTACCGAATCTCATTCCATCAGAAGCGGTGGCGCAGCTGGAACAGGACGGCGTCAGAATTTACAAAGCAAAGCCGGATATTGACGAATACATTATCAGCATCAATTGTGAAATCAGCAACCGAATCAATCAAGTGGCGCGCTTTTTCCCGGAATGGGTGAAGTGGGACTATGTGAAACCCATTTTCCTGATGCCGAACGGGACGAAAAAAGATGGTATCAAAAAAGCAGGGGAATACTATAAAAGCGATACCCGCCGCTACCCGTTCCACTGCTGGATTAACTGGGATGCCGTTGCTACAAGCCCGGAGAGCAAGGGCAATATCCTCTATAATGATGAAAAATTCGTAACGATTCTCTATGAGCGCCACGAAGACCGCTTTGAAAACCTGTCGCTGGTGCGTGATGCGGGCAACCACACGATGCGCAATCTGGGCAGGCTGCTGGGGCAGTGCAAAAAATGCCTGATTGTGGTGGACTGCGAAAATTCGGATGCCGTGAAGCTCGCGGCGGCGCTGAGCAGCCTCCCGACCGAGCAGCTGGGCAAAATATCCAAGGTGATTCTGTTTGACAGCGAGTATACAACGGCACAATGGAAAACGCTGGTTGACCGCACGCTCTCTACGGCGGTGGATGAAAAAGCGAACCTTGAGCTGGAACATATTAAGGTCGAGCGGCTGAACCAGAACAAATCGCAGTGCGATATGGCGCTGGCGGTGCGGACAAGCCGCGAAGTGTATACCTCCGGCGTGGATGCGGTCATCCTTGTCTCATCGGACAGCGACTACTGGGCGATGATTCGCCAGCTGGACAGCGTCCGCTTCCTTGTCATGCTGGAGAAGGGCAAAACAGGCATGGCCATCATGGACACCTTGGCGCAGCATGAAATCCCGTTCTGCTTCATTGACGACTTCTGCACGGCGGCGTCGTACAACATCAAAACCAGTACGCTGATCAATGCAATTCAGGAGCAAATCAATCAGCAGCTGGCGGGAGAAAGCACGAAACCATTCAACGTTCGCGAGATGATGGAGACGGCGCTGCAAAACTCGTGGATTATGATGACGGACAAGGAGAAGGAAGCGTTTTACAAGCGATACTTGCTGTGCATGAAACTGAATGTCAGCCCGGATGGCGCGGTCAGCATCACGCTGGGATAAAGGACAGCGCCTCTGAACGGTGGAGCGAAGGAGAACTTTGTTTGATGACTTGCCATTTCTGAACCTGCATGCGCCCTTTTAAACAGCATCGGCACAGCGCCAAGTTTTCATTTGACGCTGTGCCGATGATTTTGTATGATGCTATTTCCGAATTGGTTCATCACGGAATCGACAAAGAAGGAAAGATGCGGTTTTATCCTCTTTTTCCTTATCCCTTGATATTCCTCACGCTGCCCCTTTCCACAAGGTGCACCGGCAAAATAACCTTCTTCTGCGCAATCTCTTCCTTCCGCAGCTGTGCCAAAATCATCTCCGTCGCCAAAGTGCCTTTCTTCTCCGAATCCTGATGAATCGTCGTCAGCCCCGGAATTGCCAGCTGCGAAATATAATGATCATCAAAGCCCACAATCGACTTATCGCGCGGCACACTTACCCCGCACTCATGCAGCCCGGACATGATGCCCGCCGCCAGAATATCCGCCGAGGCGAAAATCCCCGTGATTTCGGGACGTGTGCTGAGTTGATGCCCAAGCTTCTTGCCCTCCTGCACGGAAATTTCCTGCGTAAAGACAAGCGCCGGGTCGTACGGCACGCCGTATTCCGCCAAGGCGCGGCGGTAGCCCTGCAGGCGCAGTTCGATAACGCCCGCGGGGGAAATCGGCGGCGACGCGAACGCAATCACGCAGTGGCCGTTCTCCAGCAGGTGCTTCGTGGCGAGGTAGCCGCCTTTTTCATCCTCCAAGCCGACGCAGCAGATGTTCGGGTCGTCCACATAGCTGTCGATGAGGACGACGGGAATGCCCAGCTTTGCTACGGCATCGAAGAACGAATCCTGAAACAGCCCCGTCATAATCAGCCCGGAGAGCCGCCAGCTGTGAATCAGCCCCTCCAACGCGGCGACGCTTTCGGCGGAGCGCAGCATCAGGTAGTAGCCGGCTTCACGGGTGCGCTGCTCGACGCTGGCGGCGACGCTGCTCATGAAGGGGTCGCTGACGGTGCTGCCGGTGGTGCGCGGCGTGATGTAAGTGACCATGGCGATGATGGCGGACTGGTCGTTCGCCAGCGAGCGTGCGGACATGCTGGGAACGTAGTGTTCGCGCTCGATAATCTCCCAGATTTTTGCAACCTTCTTTTCGGAAACGCGGCTTTTGCGGTTATGCACCACGTTGGAAACGGTTGTAATGCTTACGCCTGCTTCGGCGGCAATGTCTTTGAGTGTGACCATGCGATGCTCCATTTTATGCAGTGTTTTAGGCGTGGTAATCTGCGCGGATCAAAGAGAACGGACGAAGTCCGCGAAGTCCGTGCGCATCATAAAAAGTATACCAGTCTTTGAAGTTGTTCGCAAGCGGTTTCTGGAAAAAAATCCGTAAAAGAAGGGGGAGACAGCCGAAACTGTCCCCCCTTTTTGAACGTTTTGGAATTATTCCAGTTCAGCCAGATAGTCCTTAATCGGCAGGTCGCCGGGCTTGCCGGTTTCCGGTGCGGTCAGACCAGCCTGAATGGTTTCGGAGCTGGTAGCGTCGATGGGCGCAACTGCTTCAGAGAAGGTGATTTCGTCCAGGTAGATGACGCACTTGGCGAACGCGCGGATGTGCAGGGCGTTGGTCATGCCCGGGAAGCCGGACGCTTCGAGGTCGATGACGAGATCCTGCCATTCGGTGGTGATGACCGGGTGCGTGCCGTCCGCCAGCACAAGGTCAGAGAAGCGCGCCGCGTAGAACTTGGCGTCTTCCGGATGCCAGTCCATGATCAGCTTGTTCTCTTCGCCGCCTTCCGCGCCCTTGATGCGGATGGTCAGGTATTTGCAGTAGGAAACGCCGTCCAGACCCCACATATCAACGGCTTCGCCCCAGTTCGCCATCCAGTCGGCGGCATGGGCGTAGTAGTCGTCTTCGCTGTCGTAGTCTTCCGGGTCATACGCCTTGGGGCGCATGTCGAGCTTCAGCGCGCCGTCCTCATTCTTTGCGCGCAGGTTCGCCCAGTTGTCCCACCAGAGGTGCGCGCCGTTGGGCGCAAGCTCAGGCTTGGCATTCGGGTCACGGTCGTCAAAGTTGTCCCACAGGTAGGTTTCGCCTTCAGCAAACGCAACAGCTGCCATCGCGAACACCATCGTCAGGGAAAGCAGGAAAGCAAGGAACTTCTTCATGGGGATACCTCCTTTATGATGTTGACGGGTGGATAGGTTTAACGCTCAACCTATCGTTGACATGATTATAACATACCATTTGCCACATGTCAAGAGGGGAAAAGAGGCTTTTTCTGAAAATTTTTATCTTCAGGCACATTGCACATTTCCAAATTTCCTGCTATAATCATGGCATGGGTTTAGCGCTTAACTAAATGCGGACGATTTCCACACGCTGGAAACGCCGCGGCGAACAAGGAGGACATGAACGATGAAGAGAACCACCCCCATCCTGATGCTTGTGCTGATGCTTCTGCTGACCGCGTGGATGATGCCCGCGACTGCCGAAGAGAATCCGACGCTGCTGACCCTCTACGAAGGCCCGAAGACGATGACGACCTCCGCGACGGCGAAAGTTACCGCGAACGGCAACGCCCTGTTCGTCTATGACGTGATGGTCAACCACGAACACATCTGGAACGCCAACACCCAGCCGACGACCACGCCTATGACCTATTTTGACTTCGAGGGCAAAGTGCGCATCGAGGTTGAAATGCCCGGTCTGCCGGACAAAGTGGAGAGCGCCGCCGTCATTCCGCAGTCGTGGGGGATTACCCCCGAAGTCAAGGACGGCAAGGTTTCCTTCATGATTACGGAGCCGGGGCAGTACACCGTTGTCTTCAACGATAACGTCAACAAGGCGCTGCACATCTTCGCCAATCCGCTGGAAACGGACGTCCCTGATCCCGACGACCCGAATGTCTACTATATCCCCTCCGGCGAGTGGGTCATGGACGCCATCGCGCTGGAAGACGGGCAGACACTCTACATCTCCGGCGGCGCGGTGCTGCATTCCATCATCTCCGTCAATAACGCCAAGAACGTCCGCATCTGCGGGCGCGGCATCATCGACGGCAGCGACTACGATGCGTGGAATCAGCCCGGCTCGTATGCGCGCGTCCCGATTGATCTCAATCACGCAAAGGATGTCACCATCGACGGCATTATCGTCGCCAATTCCAACTGCTGGAACGTTAATTCTTACTCCTCCAAGCATGTGGAAATCAACAACGTCAAGGTCATTTCCGGCCGTCAAAATGGCGATGGCTTCACCTTCCAGTCCTGTACTGACCACACCGTGACGAACAGTTTCGCCCGCACATGGGATGACAGCCTTGTCATCAAGAACTACTCCGGCTCCACCAAGGGCATCACCTTCCGCAACATGCAGGTGTGGACGGACCTCGCCCAGTCCATGGAAATCGGCTACGAAACCGACAAGGGCTGGACGCTTGACCCCGAAATCAGCGATGTGCTGTTTGAGAACGTCACCGTGCTGTATAACTTCCACAAGCCCGTTATCAGCATCCATAACAGCGACGATGCGTATGTGCACGCCATCGTCTACCGCAACATCGTCGTCGAAAACGCCTTCATGCAGGGTGATAACGGCAATAATAAGGAATTGATTGAGATGACGCTGCAAAATTCGGCGTGGTCGACGGTCAAGGATGAGTTTGGGTCGATTGATGATGTGTTGATTGATGGCCTGACGGTGGTGCGGACGCTGGATGGGAAAGTGCCGGCGTCGAGATTGTCGGGGTATGGGGAGGAGAATCGGATTACGAATGTGACCTTGCGGAATGTGACGATTCTGGGGGAGAAGATGACGAATTTGAAGCAGATGAAGCTGCGGTATGATGATTATTGTGAGGGGATAGTGGTGGAGTAAACCGTTTCCCCAATAAACACGCGGAAGAAGTAAGGGAGAGAGCTCAACTCAATCGTGCGAAGGGGTCAAGGGGCAATTGCCCCTTGCAGGGTCAAGGGACAGCGTCCCTTGTGGGGTTTGGGGCAACGCCCCAACAGTTTGTCGTGCAACCAGTAATGGAAAAGCACGCAATTCTGCCACACGAGCGCTGAACAGCGAAGCGCTTTCAGCGCAGCGGTTGTAATTTTGCGCGTCCTCAGACGCGCCCCCAACTTGCTCTTTCGACCACTTGCACATTGTCGCGCCAAATGGGCGCGACCGACCTGCCAATCATCCACATATCCACCATTATATATAGAAAGGAAATTTCGCTCATGAAAATGCGTTCTGTCGTATCCGCCATACTCGCCCTGTCGCTGGCGTGCCTGCCCCTTCTGACGCAGGCGGAAGAAGAAATTCCCACCATCGTGACCGTTGTCCCCGCGCCCGACCAGACCAAGGCGGAGCGCCCGGCGTGCTTCCCTGACCCCGCTGACCAGTACATCGCCCTCCCCGAAACGGAGAATTTCGCGCTCAATAAGGAAGTCATTTCCGGCGCGCATACCGACGTGTACGTCAGCCGAAACGTCAACGACGGCAAAACCGATACCTACTGGGAAAGCAAAGGATTCCCGGCGGAAATGCTCATCGTGCTGGGCGAGACGCATACCATCTCGACCGTCGCGGTCTGCCTGAATCCATCCGCCATCTGGGAGGCGCGCATTCAGAAAATCGCCGTTCTCGTCAGCCAAGACGGCGAGAACTTTACCGAAGTCGCACCCGCCACGCAGTACCAATTCGACCCTGCGACGGGCAATCGCATCCGCATTGATTTCGATAGTGTGGAAGCCAGTTTTGTCAAGGTTGTGTTCACAATGAATTCCGCCTCCCGCACCGACGGCGCGCAGGCAGCGGAAATTTGCGTTTACTGATAGGAGAAAATCACGATGCAATATCAAGGCATTATCTTCGATTTGGATGGCGTTCTCTGCTCGACCGACGAGTACCACTACCGCGCGTGGAAGGCGCTTGCGGATCGGCTTGGCATCCCCTTTGATCGCGAACGCAACGGCCTTTTGCGCGGGGTCAGCCGCATGGACAGCCTGAACATCATCCTCGAAAAAAGCGACAAGGCGTACTCGCAGGATGAGAAAAACGCGATGGCGGAGGAGAAAAACACGCGCTATCGGCAGTTGCTGAACCAAATGTCGCCCGCTGATTTGTCCGGCGACGTGAAGCGCACGCTGGACACCCTGCGCGCATGCGGCTTGAAGCTGGCGATTGGCTCGTCGAGCAAGAACACGCCGTTCATTCTGGAGCGGATGGGGCTGGATGGTTTTTTCGACGCGGTGGCAGATGGAAACTGCATCACGCACTCGAAGCCGAACCCGGAGGTGTTTTTGAAGGCAGCGGAGATGCTGGGCTTGAAGCCGGAGCAGTGCGTGGTGGTGGAGGATGCCCATGCAGGGGTGGAAGCCGCGAAAGCGGGTGGGTTTGCCTGCGCCGCCATGGGGGACGCCAAGGAGGATGCGCGCGCAACGTATCATCTGGGAAAATTGTCGGATTTGCTGGAGTATGTAGGGTAAATGCATAGAACCGAAATTTCCGCACCCGAAAACCTGCAATCCGTAGCAGGAAAAGCGCAGTGCAGCCGCGAATTTCCCTCCATGAATACCACATGGGGGGAAGTTTTGAACATGAGGAGGAATACACGGATGAATACGGTGATTGAGCGAACGGGGTTTGACTCGGCACAGGACGCGGATAACGGCAACCGCTTCCTGACGGGCAATGGGTATATGGGCGTTCGCGGGACGATTGGCGAAGCGGGCGTACAGCAGATGACCGCCGTCAACCTCGCGGGCATCCACCACCAAAAAGGGCAAGGCTGGGAAGAGCCGCTGAATGCCCCGAATCCGCTGTATGTCGCCGTGAAAGGCGTGTCGCTGCCGGAAAATGCCGATCGGCTTACATCGCACCGCCTCGCGCTCGATATTGCCGACGGTGTGTTCACCCGCGAAAGCACGTTCAAGGCGGATGCGGGCGAAATCACCATCCGGCAGGAACGGTTCTGCGCGATGGAGCGGGTGCATTTGCTCGCACAGCGCGTGACCATCACGGCGACACATGACAGCGTCGTCACCATTGCGTTCGGCGTGGATGAAAACGTCTGGGACATCCACGGCCCGCATTACGAGGCGCTGACGCTGACAGAAGCGGACGGCATCGTCGCCCTGACCGGCGAAACGGATGACCATCAGCGCGTCTGCACGGCGCTTCGGTGCAGCTGCACGGACGGCGAAATCACGCACGGCGGCGTTCGGACGGCGCAAATCGCGCTTCGGGCGGGTCAGCCGTGGCAGCTGGATGAGGTCGCCGCGGTGTACACCACCAGCGACGGCGACGAACCGGAAGCATCCGCCATGGAAGCGGCAGAAAATGCCCCGGCGTATGATGCTTTGCGCGAAGAACAGCGGACGGCGTGGGCGGCGCTCTGGCAGAAAGCGCGGGTGACGATTGAAGGCGACGAGCGCGCGGAGTTCGCGGTCAATTATTCGATGTACCACCTGATGAGCATCGCGCCGCGGCATCGGGCGGCGCTGTCGGTGGCGGCGCGCGGGCTGTCCGGGCAGACGTATAAGGGCGCGATTTTCTGGGATACGGAGATGTTCATGCTGGATTTCTATCTGGCGTGTATGCCGGAGGTGGCGCGGCACTGCCTGGAATACCGCGTGCAGACACTGCCGGGCGCGCTGGACAAGGCGAAATCCTACGGCTATGCGGGCGCGTTCTATGCGTGGGAGAGTGTCGAGGGCGGCAAGGACGCTTGCACGGACTACAACGTCACCGACGTGTTCACGGGCCGACCGATGCGCACGTTCTTCCGCGATACGCAGGTGCACATCAGCGCTGCCGTCGTGTACGGACTGCGGAAATATACGCAGTACACGGGGGATGATTCGCTGCTGCAAAGCGGCGGCGCGCGCGTCGTGCTGGAATGCGCAAGGTTCTATATGAGCCTGATTTCCAAGCGCATCCTCAGCGACACCTATGATTTGCTGGATGTGATGGGCCCGGACGAGTACCACGAGCATGTGAAGAACAACGCCTACACCAACGAAATGGCGCGGATGACGCTGAATTACGCGGTGGAGGTCTGCCGGAAGTACCTGCCGGAGACGGACGAAGCGGAACTGATGCACTTTGCGGATGCCTCGAAGCACTTGAAGCATCAAGCGCCTGACCCGAAAACCGGGCTGATTGAGCAGTTCGACGGTTACTTCAAGTTGGAAAACGTGCTCGTGCCGGAGGTGCGCAGCCGCCTGATTGACCCGCGCGAATACTGGGGCGGCGCGTATGGCGTGGCGGCGCAGACGCAGGTCATCAAGCAGGCGGACGTGATTGCCCTGCTGTACATGCTGGGGCAGTACCCGGCGGACATCATCGCCGCGAACTATGACTACTATGAGCCGCGAACCGAGCATGGCAGCAGTCTGTCCGCGTGCATGTACGCCCTGTGCGCGTGCGCAATCGGGCGTCCGGCGGCAGCGTATCCGCTGTTCCTGAAATCCGCCGAGGCGGATATTGTCGGCGGCGGCAAGCAGTGGGCGGGGCTGGTGTACATTGGCGGCACGCACCCGGCGGCAGCAGGCGGCGCGTATATGGTGCTGCTCTATGGCTTCTTGGGGCTGCGGTTCGAGGACGGCAAGCCGACGCTGCATCCGCGCCTGCCGGAGGGGTGGAAGAAAGTGCAGATGCAAGTACATTGGCAGGGCAAAGACTGGCTGCTGACGGCGGAAGAAGGGCAGCAGACATGACAATCGCCCACTATCACCTGCCCGGTCTGTTCGAGTTTTACGAACTGTATTGCCGGTTTTTGCCGCTCTACCGAAACCATCCGGAATATTTCTATGATTGGTGCGACATCGGCTCGATTTACGGCGCACCGGCGGATTGCCTGTGGGGCGGCGGGCGCGTCGGGTCGGGGGAGGCGAGCGCGCGGGACGTGCTGGCGCTGATGCGTGATTACGGCATTTCGCCGCGCCTGACGTTCAGCAACTCCCTCCTGCGCGCGGAACATCTGCGTGATGCGCGCTGCAACGCGCTCTGCCGGATGCTGAACGACGGCGGGAATGGCGGCGTGATTCTCCATTCGGATTTGCTCCTGCGCTATTTGCAGAAAACGTATCCGAACCTGTATTTCGTGTCCTCAACGACGAAGGTGCTGACATCGTTTCCCGACTTGCAGACGGAACTGGAACGAGCGGAATTCCGCTATGTCGTGCCGGATTTCCGCCTGAATCACGCGCTGGAGAAGCTGAATGCCCTGCCGCAGGGTCAAAAGGACAAGGTGGAGTTCCTCTGCAACGAGTGCTGCTATTTCGGCTGCCGCGACCGCCGCGCGTGCTACGAAGCCGTCAGCCGGAAGAACCTCGGCGAGGGCGGCGACGAGCACCGCTGCCACGCACCGGACGCGCAGGGCGGCTACCGATTCTCCAAGGCGATGGAGAATCCGGGCTTTATCGGGGTGGCGGATATTCAGCGGACGTACCTGCCGATGGGCTTTGAGAACTTCAAGATTGAGGGGCGCGAGTTGGGCAGCGCGCTGGTGCTGGAATTCCTGCTGTACTACCTGACGAAGCCGGAATGCCAGCTGAAAGTGCGGGAGGAAATCTATCTGGATAACATGCTGGACTTGTTCTGATTGCAATCAAAAACAGCCTGCGGAATTCGTCCACAGGCTGTTTTTATCCTTTTTTCGGATTTTGCTGCGCGAACTATTGTGTCTTTGCGCAGTTTTCCGTTACTGAATCTTGAGAATCCAGCCTTCCGGCGCTTCGATTTCGCACTGCTGGATGCCACGCAGGGTCGTGTACAGCTTCGTCAGCACGGGACCCATTTCGTCCATGCCGGAGGGGAAGCGAATCTCCTTGCCGTGGTCGTTAATCAGACCGACCGGGCTGATGACCGCCGCCGTGCCGCACAGGCCGCATTCCGCGAAATCAGGCACTTCCGAGAAGTACACCTCGCGCTCTTCCACCGGCATGTGCAGGTACTTTTCCGCCACGACGAGCAGGCTGCGGCGGGTGACGGAGGGCAGGATGGAGTCGCTCTTGGGCGTGACCAGTTTGCCGTCCTTGGTGACGAAAATGAAGTTCGCGCCGCCGGTTTCCTCCACCTTCGTGCGGGTTGCCGCGTCAAGATACATGTTCTCCGCGAAGCCTTCGCGGTGCGCTTCCATAATTGCGTGGAGGCTCATGGCGTAGTTCAGACCCGCCTTGATGTTGCCCGTGCCGTGCGGGGCTGCGCGGTCGTAATCGCTCACCTTGATGGCAATCGGCTTCGCGCCGCCCTTGAAGTACGGGCCGACAGGCGTGCAGAAAATGCGGAATTCAAACTCCGTCGCGGGCTTCACGCCGATGACGCTGTTCGTGCCAATCATGAACGGGCGGATGTACAGGCTCGCGCCCGTGCCATACGGCGGCACAAAATCCGCATTCGCCGCGACGACCTGCTGCACCGCGTCCACAAACTTGTCCACCGGGAAGGGCGGCATTTCCAGCCGCGCGGCGCTGTCCGACATGCGCTTGGCGTTCATGTCCGGGCGGAAGCAAACGATATGCCCGTCCTTGGTATAATACGCCTTCATGCCCTCAAAGCACGCCTGGCAATACTGGAAGACGCAGGCGCATTCATTCAGGGTGATGTTTGCGTCGGTTTCCAGCCCGCCTTCGTCCCACTGACCGTCCTTGTAGCGGCAAACGTAGCGATAATCCGTCTTGATATAGCCGAAGCCGAGATTGCTCCAGTCGATGTTCTGCTTGCTCATTGCTCATACACTCCTTTTGGTGGATTTCGCCTTTATTATAGGACGAAATGCGGCTGATTGCAAGCGAATGACTGTACTGCTGGTGTTTTTACGACGGAACGTGTCATTCGCGGCGGAAAATCATTCGACAGAAGTTGTACAAGTGCGGCTTGACGCTGGTATGGTCATGCTGTGTATTTGTCAGCTGATGCCAAACGAGCTCTTCACCATTGAGCTGAAGAACTTGTCGATAGCCCGAAGGTGCGGACGTAACAACACCGTCAGCGCGAGAAGCGCTGATGAGCAGCAGCTCCGGCTTTGTGTCTCCGAAGGTCAGCTCCGATTCCTGAAGCTGCCCCGGATGATCAGCAGAGCCGGGAATCGGTGTCAAACCGGGGGCTGGTGCGACTGCACCTACCCACGCGAACAACTCTGGATGCGTCAGGGCGATGAACAGAGACTCACGCCCGCCCATGGAAAAGCCGGTAATAGCGGTCTGCTCGCGCCCCGTCGCGGCGGCAAAATTCTGCTGGATAAAGGGCATCAAATCTGCCGTCAAGTCGTTGACGAAATTGTCATAGCAAAGCGAATTGCGCAGGTTCATGCCTGTGCAGGAACGAAGCTCCTGGTCACAGAAGATGTAGGGGAGAACGACGATCATTTCTTCTGCCTCGCCGGATGCCCAGAGATTGCCCAGCATGACATTCAGTCCGACTGCATCGCGCGCCATCCAGTCCTGCGTGTCCCAGTAGCCGTGGAGAATGTACAGGACGGGATAAGTACGCTGCTCATCGTAATCCGTTGGCAGCAGCACGTTGACCGGGGTATCCCGATGCGCCGTGCGTGAATAGTAGGTGTACTTCTGAAACGTCGGGTAGGAAACACCCTCCTGCCGCGCGAAAACAGCATCCGGTGCAAGCTCTGTGAGCATCTGACGGTACGTCTGCATGGTGTGAGCCTCCTTCTGAACAATTGTGTTTGGCTCTTCTGCAAAAGCAGCAGGAACGCTGTTCATCAGCAGGAAAGCGCCTGACAGCAGGGCAGCACAGCGGTTGACAATGGAACGCATCCTTATTCTACCTCGATTCATGGCTTTTCTGTTATCTTACCATGTTTTTGAGGAAATCACAATGGAAAAGCAGAAAAATGCACGAAAAAGAGACTCGGAGTTTCCTCCGAGCCTCTGGGGATGCGAGATTACTTCTCGTAGTGAGCGGATTCGCCAGCGATGCGGCCGAAGACGACCGTGTCGGTCAGTGCGTTGCCGCCCAGACGGTTCGCGCCGTGGATGCCGCCGGTCACTTCGCCCGCAGCATACAGACCAGGAATCACGTTGCCGTTTTCATCCAGCACCTGCGCATTCACGTTGATGCGCACGCCGCCCATCGTGTGATGCACGGTGGGAATGCGGGCAGCCGCGTAGAAGGGCGCGGTGTCGATGGGGGTCTTGTAGAGGGTACGGCCGAATTCGTCCGGCGTGCCCGCAAGATCGCCGCCCTCGGCATGACGGTTGAATTCCGTGACCGCCGCAATCAGCGTGTCCGCCGGAACGTTCATCTTTTCCGCCAGTTCTTCCAGCGTGTCCGCCTTCACCGCGCGGCCGGCTTCCACCAGCTGGTTCGCGGTTTCGCCGAAGTTGTTGCGTTCGTCGCCCGTGGGATAGGTGTCGGAGTCCATGACGACCCACATGTACGCATCGGTCTGCGCGAACAGGGCGTTGGTCATGTCGTCGCGGCGGCCGCCCTCGTTGACGAAGCGGTTGCCTTCCTTGTTGATGAAGATACGGGTTTCCACGTCATGCTCGATGTTGCCGGACAGGGAGCCGGTCACCGGGTCGCCCAGCGGCAACAGCTGAATGTTGCCCATCTGCACAAAGTCAGCACCCAGCTTCTGCATCATCTTGATGCCGTCGCCGGTCGCGCCCGCGTGGTTGGTGCTCTTGATGCTGTCGCCCAGATCCGCCCACTGCGTGTTGTACGCGCTGCGCAGTTCGACGTTCGCCGCGAAGCCGCCCGTCGCCACAACGACGCCCTTGGACGCCTTGACGGTCACGGTGTTGCCCGTTTCGCCCGTCGCCACGACGCCGCAAGCCTTGCCGTTTTCGTCCACAAGGATTTCGGTCGCGCGGGTGTTCAGCATCACGTCCACGTTGTCGTGGCTGTCGATGTAGTTCATGTAGGTCTTGAAGAAGCCAGTGCCCAGCGGTTCAACCGGCTTGTGGGCGCGCGGCCACAGACCGCCGGTGACGGTGAACAGCCCAGCGGTGTCGTCCTGGAACTCCATGCCCAGATCCATCAGCCACTGCACACCCGCCCACGCGTTGGAAACCAGCGTGTGCACCAGGACGGGATCGCCCTGGTAGTCACCGCCGGAAAGCGTCTGGGTGTAGTGCCATTCGACAGAGTCGTTGTAGGCAATCGCCTGCTCAGAGCGGTCGTTGACTGCATTCAGCGCGCCGCCAGCGAGGATGGTATTGCCGCCGACCTTGCCCATCTTTTCCAGCACCAGCACCTTGGAGCCGAGCTGATTCGCCTGCACAGCCGCCGCCAGACCAGCGCCGCCGCCGCCGATGACCACGATTTCCGTCTCGATGGTGACGTCCTCCGCCTTTTCGACGACAGTCTCCACCTTCGTAGACCACTTCACGGTGTCCAGACCCGCCTTGGTCACAGCGTCCAGCACAGCCGCCATGATGGCATCGGAGGTCTTGGTCGCGCCCGCAACCGCGTCAACGTTCGCGGTCTGCTGCTCGACGATGAGACCCGGAATCTGCGCCACAGCCGGATCAGAAATGCCGGCGGTGTCGCCATTCTTGGTCACTTCGATGGCGGTCACTGCGCCGTTTTCATCCACGGTCACAGCCACTTCGATGGCACCCTTGCCACCGATTTCGCTGTCGCCCACGCCCGTAAAGACGCCGGCGTCCGCGCTCGCAACGCCGCACAGCGTCAGCAGCATCGTCAGCGCCAGCAGGAGAGAAAGGAACTTCTTCATGGTTCTCCTCCTTATTCGTTTGGTCGAAATGGCAGAAGAAGCATCTGCCGTATATTTTATTATACAATAACTCGACGATGGTTGGCAAGGGGAAATGACGCTTTTTTCACAAGCAAAATAGGCGATTTTTGCAAAAAGAAAGGTTTTCGGCAGGAATTTCGCGGTTTGAGGGCGAATTGTGTTCACGGAAAAAGCAAATCCGGCATTGCGCCGGGTGGAAAAGAGGAACTATCGGATGGATGAAACGCAATGTCTGCGGATGATCAGGGCTTCGCTTGCCCCCTCAACCGGCTGTACGGAACCGGCGGCAATTGCCCTCAACGCGGCGACGGCGCGCAAGGCGGCGCAGGGGACTGTCACGCAGGTGACGGCGCGGCTGGATGCGTACCTGTTCAAAAACGCCATGGGCGTGGGTATTCCGGGCGCGGATGAGCGCGGCGTGGACTTGTGTGTGGCGCTGGGCATCACGGCGGGCGACGCGGACGCGGGCATGAACGCGCTGCACACGGTGACGGCGGAGCAGCTGGCGGCTGCAAAGGCATTGCGCGGCTGCGTGAAAGTCGAAATCGTCGACGGCGTGAGCGGATTATATATTGAAACGATTCTGCACACGGACTGCGACGCGGTTCGCGTGGTCACGGTGGGTGCGCACGATCATATCGCCCTTGTCGAACATGCGCCGTTTACCGAAGCGCCTGCTGAGCAGGAATCGGTGGAGGAAAGCGGCGCGCACTGCGGGTCGCTGGCGGAATTTATCGCCTTTGCGGACACGGTTGCGCTGGATAAATTGGCGTTCCTCCGCGACGCGCTGACCATGAACCGAACCATCTACGACCGCGCGATGTCGGATGAGCTGGCGCACTGCGTTCTGCCGAAAATCACGCTGGATGACCCGTCCCTCTGCGCGTCGGCGAAGCGGATGGCGGGCGCGGCGTCCTACGCGCGGATGCACGGTGTTCCGCTGCCGGTGATGACCGCGACGGGCAGCGGCAATCAGGGCATCACGCTCTTTTTGACGGTGGATGCGGCGGCGCGTTATTTCAGCATCCCGGAGGAAAAGGAACTGCGTGCGATTGCGCTGGCGGCGCTGGCGAATGTGTACATCAAAAGCTTCATCGGCCCCCTGTCGAGCGTGTGCGCGTGCGGCGTGGCGTCAGGCTTGAGCGCGTCGCTGGGGGTCGTGTACCTGCTGGGCGGCGGCGAAGGCGAGATGGTGCAGGCTGCGCGGAATATCTTGGGTTCGGTCAGCGGCATGATTTGCGACGGCGCGAAGGAGGGCTGCGCGAGCAAGGTTGCCCTGAGCGCGGGGCTTGCGGTGGAAGCCGCGTGTCTGGCGCTGGAAGGCGGCGGCATCCACGCGCAGGACGGCATTCTGGATGACAGCTTTGACCGCCTGATTGCGCACCTGGGCGAGCTGGTCTGCGTCGGCATGGGCAGCACGAACAGCACGATTGTGCACATCATGAAGGACGAGAAGGGGTATGCGGCATCGTGCTGACATCCCGAACATGAGAATAATACTATTTCCAGATTCAACTGCACCATCTGCTTGCGCCTTTTCCTTTCTGGCGTCCGCTCATTCCACTTAGCGTAGCGCTGCTACGCTGCGTTTCATTCA